>WUUC01141532.1_pt1 | contig 13646 bp, 8 predicted proteins | sample 6278441 | NCBI WGS metagenome assembly WUUC01 (sample SAMN13675441, study PRJNA597444) | soil metagenome | isolation source: soil | place: USA: Washington | collected 2017-10
CCCTGCGCGCCTCGCAGGAGACGCTGACATTGCCGATTTGCCCCGAGCATTCGGGGTCGCAACTTCAATACGTTGTCGATACCATCGCCGGCCTGTTTCGCAGGTAATTTCCGCCCGATGGCCCATGACATTCTGACCGCCGCGTGGCGTGCCCTCCAGGACCGCGCCACCGAAACCCGTGCCGTGTCGCTGCGCGCGCTTCGCGATGCGAACCCGGCGCGAGGCAGCCGCTTCGCACACGAGGCCGGCGGCTTGTACCTCGACTTCTCGCGCCAGCGCATCGATGACGACGGTCTGCACCTACTTGCCAACCTCGCCGACGCCGCAGGCCTGCGCGCGCGCATCGAGTCAATGTGGCGTGGCGAGTTGATCAACACCACCGAAGGACGGGCGGTGCTGCACACGGCGTTACGTGTACCAGGCGCCTCGGCCGACGGGCCCGGCGGTGAGCAGGTCGCGCACCAAGTGCTCGCGGAGCGCGAGCGCATGCTGGCCTTCGCCGAAGAGGTCCGCACGGGAATCATCCGCGGCTCCGGCGGCGCTCGATTCACCACCGTCATCAATATCGGCATCGGCGGTTCGGACCTCGGACCGGCGATGGCGGTGCAGGCGCTGCATCCGTTGACTGCCAACGCGCCGCGTGTGCGTTTCGTCGCCAATGTCGACGGCACCGATCTCGCCAACGTGCTCGAAGAAGCCGACGCCGCGAGCACGCTGTTCATCGTCGCGTCGAAGACCTTCAGCACGCAGGAAACGCTCGCCAACGCGCGCACCGCGCGCCACTGGCTGGCCACGGAGCTCGGCGAAGCCGCGGTACCGGCGCATTTCGCCGCGGTTTCCACCAACGCCGCGGCCATGGACGCGTTCGGTATCAACCCTAACTATCGCTTCATGATGTGGGATTGGGTCGGTGGCCGCTATTCGCTGTGGTCGTCGATTGGCGTGTCAATCGCCATCGCAATCGGCGCCAAGGCTTTTGCCGAGCTGCTGGCGGGCGCGCACGAGATGGACGAGCACTTCCGGAGCGCGCCATGGAAACGCAACCTGCCAGCGCTCATGGGATTGTTAGGTGTCTGGAACATCAACTTCCTCGAGTTGCCGACACACGCGGTGTTGCCTTACGACGGCCGTCTCGGGCGTTTTCCCGCCTATCTCCAGCAGCTCGACATGGAGAGCAACGGCAAGTCGGTAGATCTCGCGGGCCAGCCGCTGCAGCATTCCACCGCGCCGGTCGTCTGGGGTGAAGCGGGCAATAACGCGCAGCATTCGTTCTTCCAGATGTTGCACCAGGGCACGTCGCGTGCTGCGCTCGACCTGCTGTTGCCGGCGAAGTCCTCGGCCGATAACGCGGCTCAGGCTGAGCTCGCCATCGGCAACTGCCTCGCGCAGGCGGAAGCCTTCGCGATCGGTTACACGATCGAGCAGGCGACCGCCGAACTCGCCACGCGCAAGCTTCCGCCCGAACGCGTCGAACTTCTCGCCCGCCACAAGGTCCATGCCGGCAACCGTCCGGTGAGCGTCGTCGCATTCCAGCAACTCGACGCGCGAACGCTGGGTAGTTTGGTGGCGCTGTACGAACACAAGGTGTTCACGCAGAGCGTAGTGTGGGGAATCAATGCCTTCGATCAATGGGGCGTGGAGCTTGGAAAGAAAATGTGTGAAGAAATGTTGCCGCTGGTTCGCGATGCCGGCGCCGCAAGCGCACGTCCCATGCTGAAGCCGCTCCTCGATCGTCTGCAGGCGTGGCGACAGTGAGCCCGTGCGCGTGCAAACCGGCGCGGCTGCGCTGCTGGCTACTGCTGGGTAGTTTGCTGGCCCTAGTGGCCGCGCAGGCGCGCGCCGCCGATGCCGGCTGGTTCGAATCCGGTGACACGCAGCTGCGTCTCGATCTGCAGCTGCTGAACGACGCCGAGATCATCCGCCTGCCGATCTCGCACTGGCCGTTGCCCCGCGCCGCCGTGCACTACGCCATCGCTCATGCAAAAGACCACTTCGCGACCAACATCTCGGTGATGACCGCTCTCGAACGTGTCCGCGCGCGCACCGCGTCGCACACCGGGGGACGCCTGTCCTTCGACACCGGCATCCGCGGCGGTGAACCTGGATTGTGGCGCGACTTCGATACTCTCGCGCGCGAGGATGGCGAGATCGAGGCTGGGTTGAACTGGAACAGCGGCAGGTTTTCGATCGGCCTCGACGTGACCGCGGTGGCCGATCCGGCCGACGGCGACGAAGTCCGCGCTGACGGCTCGCAGGCCACGGTGCAATGGGGCAACTGGCTGCTTTCGGCGCACATGCTCGATCGCTGGTGGGGGCCTGCCCATGAAGGTAGTTTGATCCTCTCCAACAACGCGCGTCCCATGCCGACCGTCATGGTGGAACGCGCAGAGGCGCGCGCGTTCGAATCGAAATGGCTCGACTGGCTGGGTCCGTGGCGCATGAGCTTCGGCATCAGCCAGATGGAGAATGCGCGCGAAGACATCGACGCTCCGCTGTTCATGGCTTGGCGCTTCGTGATCATGCCCTTCAAGAAGATGGAGATCGGCTTCTCTCGTACCGCGCAGTTCTGTGGCGAGCAACTCGCCTGCGATTTCAATGTGTTCGGCAACCTGCTGGCCGGAAACGATAACGTCGGCATCGATGCCACGGCTGAGAACGAACCTGGCAACCAGATGGCTGGCTTCGACATCCGCTGGAATTCGCCCATCGGCAACCTGCCTTACGCGCTCTACGCGCAGTACATAGGCGAGGACGAGTCTAGCTATATGCCGGCGAAGTACATTGCCCAACTAGGAACGGAAGTGTGGAAGCCGCTGGCAAATGGAGGGTTGATCCAAGGGTTTTTCGAATACGCCACTACGACCTGTTCCGCGAGCACCGACCGCGGCCCTTATTTCAACTGCGCCTATAACCAGGGCCGCTTCGACGTCGAGGGATACCGATACAAAGGACGCGTAATCGGCTACACGGCTGATCGAGATGCGGAGAACTGGGCTTTGGGTGCGATATATAGCGCGGCCGGAGGCGATCTATGGAAGTTGACCGCGCGCACCTCGTGGCTGAATCGCGATAATTTCGGCGACGTACTCAACACCGTTGCCTCGGTGCCCACGAACTACGACGCGCTCGAGTTCGGCTGGAAGGGCCGGCTGTTCGGCGAGCAGGTCGCCGTGGATCTCGGCGTCGAGTCGATCGAGCCGGCGGACCGCGAAGGCGACGTTGGCGTCTTCGGATTCATCGGCTGGCGCCACGAATTCCAGCCGTGAAGACGCGATGGCGGCCGGCCGCGTGGGCCTGCGTTTTCCTGAATCTAGGCTTCACCACCACCCATGCCAATCCCTGGCTCGCACCCGGCGACGCCGGCCTGCGCTCTGACATCCTGTTGTTGGCCGACGCCGGCATCCTGCATGGCCCGGTGACTACCTGGCCTATCTCCTGGCCCGACATCGCACGCGACGCGCTGGCAGCGGATGAGCGCAAGCTCGACGCCGCCACGACGATGGCGCTGCTGCGCGTGCAGCGCCTGGCGCGCACGGCTTCCGCGCGTGGCTTCGCGGGTGCGGGCGTCCGCGTCAGTGGCGCCTTCGAGCCGAGCATGCTGCGCGAATTCGCGGATGCGCCGCGCGAGGAGGGCGAACTCGCGCTGCGTGCGAGTTGGCTTGGCGATCACGTCGCGTTGAACCTGCAAGGCTCATACGCAGCGGACCCCGACGATGGCAGGGATCTGCGCGCCGACGGTTCCTACCTTGGCGTGAATTTCGGCAACTTCATGTTGTCGGCTGGCCTCATGGAGCGCTGGTGGGGACCGGGCTGGGACAGCAGCCTGATCCTCTCGACCAACGCTCGTCCAATCCCCACCGTCACACTTGAGCGCAACTACACCGACCCCTTCGAGACAAAATGGCTCTCGTGGATAGGTCCCTGGCGAGCCAGCGTCGCCCTCGGACGCGCCGAGTCTGGTGGTGTTTCCGTGCGCAACGTGAACTTCTTCGCGGCGCGCGTAAATTTCAAACCGCAACCCTGGCTGGAGTTCGGCCTGACTCGCACGGCTCAATGGTGCGGCGGCGATCGTCCCTGCGACTGGGGCACCTTCGCCGACATGGTCGTCGGAAATGACAATCAGGTCGCGGGTGGTACGGCGAGCGACGCCCAGCCCGGCAACCAGATGGCCGGCTATGACATGCGCCTGCGCTCGCCGTGGAAGGCACTTCCGTTGGCCTTCCATACCCAGTGGATCGGTGAGGATGAAGCGGGCGGTTTGCCGTCCAAGTTCATCGGGCAATTTGGCCTGGAGACCTGGGGAACCCTGGGTTCATCCGGCTGGCGTCTGCGCGCCGAGTACACCGATACCGCCTGCATCTTCGTGCAGCAGACACCAGAGTTCGATTGCGCCTACCGCAGTTCGATCTACCCGCAAGGGTACGCATATCGCGGCCGCATCATAGGCGACTCCATGGACAACGACGGGCGCCGCTTCACGTTGGCCGGGCTGATGAATTTCGCCAATGGGGACTTCGCCAGCGTCACGTTGCGTCGGATTGAGGTCAATCGCAACGGCGGATCGCACACCATTACTGAGGTGCCTCTCGACGTCGACAATGTAGAATTGCGCTACTCGCGGGGGTTCTGGGGCGGCGAGATCAGCGTCGGGGTCGGGTACGAAAGCCCGGCGACGCGGCCGAGTTCATCCTCCGATCCGCATGGCTTTGTGACTTGGCAACAAGGATATTAATGCTCAGGCAATTTCTGGTTCTGACGGCACTGCTGGCTCTGGCCGGCCCGGTCCCTGTCCTTTCGCAAGTCCCGGCGCCGACACCAGAGCAACTCGAACTGCTGCGAAGCATGGGTCCCGAGGACCGCGAGGCGCTGCTCGAGCAACTCGGTTTAAGTGGCGCGATCGTCGACACTGAATCGAGTCCCGGCGCGAGCACCGAGCAGCTTGCCAATCGCCAGGACGACGAGTCGAGGGAGCTCCGGCGCAATCAGTTGGGATCGGCGCGCCCACCCGATCTGACGCTCAAACCCGACGACTCGGTGCTCATCGATATCGATTTCAAGAAGGACAAGCCCGCGCGTGTTCAGAGCCAGGGCGCCGGTCTCCCGCCCACCACATTTCCGGCTGAACTCGCGCCGATCCTCGAGCCCGAAGAGCGTGAACGCCTCCAGCAGCAAATCGACCTGATCCGTGCGCGGAATCCCTATCAGCTCGATTCGACGGGTGCCGTGATCCTCCCCGGCTTCGCTCCGATCGTACTGGCCGGACTTAACGACGCGCAGGCGACCCATCGCATGTCGATGTTGCTTCCGCTGCTCAAGCTCGATGTGCAACTCAGCAAGTTGCCCGTGCGTAAGGTGGGGGTGGCAGGGTTGAAGCCCTTTGGCTACGACCTGTTCAAGGACAGCACGTCGACCTTTGCGCCGGTCAACGACGTGCCGATTCCGGCCGACTACATTGTCGGGCCCGGCGACCGGCTGACGGTCCAGCTGTTCGGCAACCAGAATCGCACTCACCGGCTGGTGGTCAGCCGGGATGGCCGCATCAATTTCCCGGAGCTCGGTCCCATCAGCGTCAGCGGCCGGTCATTCGATAGCGTGGCCTCGGATCTCGAGCAGCGTGTCGAAAGGCAGATGATCGGCGTGCGCGTCAGCGTGAGCATGGGCGAAACCCGCTCCATTCGCGTTTTCGTCATGGGCGAGGCGAATCGGCCAGGTAGCTATACGGTCAGTGGCCTGTCGACTATCTCATCTGCGTTGTACGCGGCCGGCGGCATCAAGACGATCGGGTCGCTGCGAGATATCCAGCTCAAACGCCAGGGCGCCGTGGTGCGCCATTTCGATTTGTACGACCTGCTGCTGCGTGGTGACACCGGCAACGACACCAAACTGCTCCCCGGCGATGTCATCTTCATTCCGCCCGTATCGGCCACTGTGGCCGTCGATGGCGAGGTACAGCGTCCCGCTATCTACGAGATCAAGGGCCCTACCACCGTTGCGGACATCGTGCAGCTCGCCGGTGGTTTGTCGCGCGATGCCGACGCCAGCCGCGCGGCGCTGGTGCGCGTCAACGACCGGCACCAGCGCGTGGTGGTGAATGTGCCGCTCGACGGAGTGCCGGGTCGCGGTGAACTGCTGCGTCGCGGCGACAGCCTGCGTGTGCTGCGGCTGCGGCCGACGCTGGACGAGGGCGTGACCGTCGAAGGACACGTTTTCCGCCGCGGCGAATTGGCTTGGCATGAGGGCATGCGGCTCACCGACGTCATTGGCTCGGTCGACGAGCTTAGACCCGACGCTGACCTCAACTATCTACTGATCCGGCGCGAGCTGCCGCCAGACCGTCGCGTGGTGATGGTGTCGGCGGACCTGGCGGCCGCACTCCGGGAGCCGGACTCGCCGAAGAACATCGAGCTAAAGTCGCGCGATCGCATACTGGTGTTCGACACCGAGTCGGGCCGCGGCCAGATGCTGCAGCCACTGCTCGAGGAGATGCATCGCCAGTCGCGCATCGACCAGCCAAGCGAAGTGGTGCGCATCGACGGCCGTGTGAAGGCGCGCGGCGACTATCCACTGGAGCCGGGCATGCGAGTCAGCGACCTGCTGCGCGCCGGCGGCGGGCTGCAGGACGCCGCGTATGGCGCCAAAGCCGAGCTCACCCGCTACCGGCTGGGCGGCGAAGCGCGCCAGACCCAGCTCATTGACATCGATCTTGGCGCCATCCTCAAGGGTGACATCAGCGCGGACCTGATGTTGCAGCCGTTCGATTTCCTCAACATCAAGGAAGTCCCCGAGTGGAGCGAGCAGGAACAGGTCACATTGATGGGCGAGGTGCGGTTTCCCGGCATCTATCCGATCCAGCGCGGCGAGACGCTGCGCTCCGTCCTCGGCCGTGCAGGCGGTCTCACCAACCTCGCATTCCCGGAAGGATCGGTATTCACGCGCCGCGAACTCAAGGAGCGCGAGCAGCTGCAGCTTGACCGTCTGGCCGAGCGCCTGCAGTCCGACCTCGCATCGACGGCATTGCAGGCTGCCGCCGCGAACCAGGGCCAGGCCGGCCAAGCCCTGACCGTTGGTCAGTCGTTGCTTAGCCAGCTCAAAGCCACGAAGGCGGTCGGCCGTCTGGTGATCGACGTGAGTCGCGTGCTCGAATCCCCGCAGGGGTCGCGTGATGACGTCGCTTTGCGCGAAGGTGACGAGTTGATCATTCCAAAGCTGAAGCAGGAAGTAACAGTCATCGGCGAAGTGCAGAGTTCCACGTCGCATTTCTATCGTGAGAACCTGACGCGCGACGACTACATCGGCATGTCCGGTGGCGCCACGCGCAAGGCCGATCGTGGCCGCATCTATGTTGTGCGCGCTGACGGCAGCGTGATCTCGAGCGAGGGCGCCGGGTGGTTCCGTCGCAGCGGCCAGGTCGCCATGCGGCCAGGAGACACCGTGGTCGTGCCGCTGGATACGGAGCGCATGCCAGCCCTGCCCCTGTGGCAGGCCGTGACGGGAATTCTCTACAACCTCGCGATCGCGGCGGCGGCGGTGAATTCGTTCTGAGGTGAGCGCCGATGATTTCTTCGCGCCCATCTAGCGGGCGTCGATGGCCATCGGCGATGCCAGGCCTGGACGGGCCAGCACCAACAGCTACATATGCAGCGAGCTTTGCGGGCCGCGAGGATTACAGCGCCGATGGGCAATGAGGTGAACGGGCGGCGTCCTGTCTCGAGCTATTGGCGCGACGTTGCCTGGCAGTTGTCCGGCACTAGCCTCGCGCAGCTTGTGGGCATCGCCGGGCTTCCGGTGCTGACCCGTCTTTACACACCCGAAGATTTCGCGGTGCAGAGTCTGTTCCTCCAGATTGTCAACTATGCAACCGCACTGGTGACCTGGCGCTATGAGTATTTCGTCCAGCTGCCGAAATCGAATGATGACGTCCGCGCGCTAAACCGGCTGGTGTTGATGCTTGGGGTCGCAATGGTGCTTGCCACGACACCGTTGCTCTGGATCTTTCGAGACGTCGTCGCATCCCCGCTGAGGAATTCGGAAATTGCACCCTGGCTGGTCCTGGCGCCGACGACCGCGCTCCTTTTCTCATGGGCCATCGCGGCCCAGAACAATGCGCAGCGACTCGGCGACTTCGGGACATCCGGACTATCCGAGCTGGCGGGGAAACTGGCGTACGTTGCGACGGGAATCGTCGGCGCGTTGATACACCCCGGAGCTTTGACGTTGATGGTCACCACGGCCGTCGGCGCGATCGGCAAGTTGGCTTTTGTCTTGCTGCGGCGACCAATATGGGGAAGGGCGCCGTTACGAGCCGACGCTGGCGCCGTGCGACGCGTTGGAAGTCACTACGGTCGACTTGCAACGTCGACAGTGGTTTCCCATCTGCTGTCGACCTCAGCTCTTGCCATTCCTCAGGTGGCCATCGCGCAGCTTTACGGCGCGGATGTCCTCGGTCAGTTTGCCCTGGCGCTGGCGACTATCTTCCTGCCCTCCGGACTTCTGGGTGCCGCGATCGGGCAGGTCTATTACCAGCGCGCGGCCAAGCAATGGGCTGAGGGCTCGGAGTTCTCGGCTCTCTGGCGAGACATGGTGCACAAGTTATTGCTGATCGGAATCCCGATATATGCGATTGCCGCGTTGCTGTCCGAAGTCGCATACCCTTTCGTTTTTGGCGACCAATGGCACCTGGCGGGTGAGTTCGCCAGGTGGATATCAGTAGCGGGCTTCGCGTCGCTAGTGAGCTCGCCGATGGATCGCACTTGCCTGATCGTCGGGGCAGCTTCTTACTCCATAGTCTGGAGCGTCTACCGAGTGGTATCCACGGTAGCCTTCATCTGGCTCGCATCAGCACTGGACTTCTCCCCCTCGAGCTTCATCATCGCGTACACGGTCCAACTAACCCTCCAGTACGGTATCGATTTCTGGATGAGCCACCGGTTCTCGCAGGGCCGGTTGGGCATCTTCGCGCGAAGTTAACGGCAGCAAGTCCGTGCACACACAACTCACAATTTTCCGACGAATCGAGGGCCGCGCGTGGCTCTATTCGTTTGGCGTGATCTTCCGTCTCGCGCTCGAACTGTCCTACAAAGATTTCATCGTGCCGTTTTATGAAAGCGACGGTTTCGTGATGGTAGACAATGCGGCGAAGTACCTAGAGTCGTGGATACTGTATGTCGGGTTGTTGCTGTTGTTGCCGGCAAAGGTGCGCAGACCATCCGATTTTCTGATCTGTGTGACCTTCTTCGCATACGTCGCCCCGCTGATTGTCTTTTTCAGCTTCGCGGATAAAAGCCGGTGGGCGTTGTATTGCGTGGTAGCCCAATACGCCATCGTGAGCCTGGTGCGGGTGGGTCGCCCCATACGTGTGCCGGTGGTCAAGAACGGCCCCGTCATCGCTCTTTGGGTGGCGATAGTCGGAGTCGTCTTTGCTACTGCGTGGATGATTGCCTCGGGGGCGCTGGCGACATTCAATCTGAACCTCGACGCCGTTTATGAGTTTCGGGAGGACGCCGGCAAGGCTATCAACGTCGGGGTCCTGAGCTACATCGTGGTGTGGGTGCCTGCCGTGTGTGCTCCGCTTCTGTTGATGCGTTTCTTGCGAGACGGGAATCGTCTGTTGGCCCTGGGCGTCGTGCTCATGCATGTGTTCTGGTTCGGCATGACTGCACATAAGGCGGTCCTCTTTTTCCCGGCGCTGGTGATTTTCCTCAATACGCTGTTCAAGCACTCCCGCGCGCTGTCGCTGATTCCGGCAGGTCTCTCCTTCGTTGTGATGGTCGCCCTGACGAGCTACTACGCCACCGAAAGCCTGTTCCTGAGCGGTATGTTCGTTCGGCGGGTGTTCTTTACCACCTCGCACCTGACCTTCACTTACTTCGAGTTTTTTGAACAGAACCCACTGATTTACTGGTCAAACTCGTTTCTCTCGTCGTTTATCACTTTCCCTTACGACCAACCTGTTCCTTACGTCATCGGCAATTACTTGAATGATCCGACCGGGTGGGCCAACAACTCTTTCTTCTCGACCGGCTATATGCACGCGGGATACGTGGGCGTGGTGATCTATGGACTTGTCGCCGGTGCCCTGTTGAAAGTGATCGACTCGCTAGTTAGCAAGGCGGTTCCGCTGTGGATGTCGCTGTCGATCGTCGTCGTGCCATGGTTTACGCTGGTAACTAGCGCCGACTTGACGGTCGGATTGCTGACGCACGGCCTCGGTTTCGCCATCTTCATGCTGTATTTGATGAAGACGCCAGGGGAAGTAGGCAGGCTCGCTGTGGACAATGCCGGGCCGATGGGAGAGGCTATTCGTCGCGTGATTCCGTCGCAGAGCGCCCGACAATAACGGTCGCCTGATGCCGGAGAGGGTGCGCCGAGTGTCGTCCCGGGCGCGATGAGAAGAAGCAGATAGACCGACGACAGGGGGCGAACCAATGAACCAGCTGGAACTATTCATCTATCGCCGCGTAAGGCGCAATCCGCGCCTCAAGCGGATTATCGCTGGAGCGTACCGCACGGTGTTTTCTCTTCTGCCCGCCACCTCGGCGGAGAGTGAATACAAGGTCATGTCGCGGGCCGGATATTTCTTCGGTTTCCACGACAAGTGCCCGTGGTCGGCGGACAACAGGCGCCTGCTGGCGCATCGCGCTGCGATCGATCTCCGTCCCCCTGGTCCCGAGGACGAAGCGACGATTGGCTTCTTCGAAGGCGAACGCTTTACCCCGGTCGCCACCACGACAGCTTGGAATTTCCAGCAAGGATCGACGTTGCAATGGGTCGGGGCGACCGGCGAGATCATCTTCAATCAGCATCGCAACGGCCGAATCGTCGCCGCGATCGTCGACTCGAACTCGGGCGCGACGCGATCTCTTGACATTGCGGTCGGCGCGATCGATCCGAGCGGAGAAGTCGTGGTCGGATTCGATTTTCCGCGGCTGCACCGCTGGGTGCCGGGTTACGGCTACGCGGTCGGGCATGACGCGGAGATTGATGTCGCGCGTCCACGTACGCACGGCATATCGATCGCGCGCACCAGCGGCGGTGAGCCGCGGCTCCTTTTCACGGTTGCCGACATTGCCGACATCGCGCCGGAGCCCACGATGGAGGACAGTGTCCATTGCCTGAGCCACACCCTGTTCGCGCCGGGCGGAGCCCGCTTCTCTTTCGTGCACAGCTGGGTCAAGCGCGACGGCAGATCCTTCAACAGACTGATGTCCTCCGATCTGAACGGAAACGTGTTCCTGTTCCCGACATACGAGATGGTTTCGCATGTGGGTTGGCGCGATGCGGATCACATCCTCGCCTATGCACGAACCAAACAGTGGGATGACGGCTACTTCCTGTTTGGCGACGGCACGAACGAGATCACGCCGGTCGGTCGTGAAAGCTTCTCGTCCGACGGTCACCCCATGTGCTCGCCGAATGGACGTTATTTCGTCACCGATACCTATCCGGATCGCCGACGGTTCCAGTCGCTCATCGTCTATGACACCAAACTAGAGGTCCGCCACGATCTCGGCCGTTTCCGAGCGCCTGGTGAGTTCAACAGCAGGGATCATCATGACGTCTGGCGTTGCGACCTGCATCCCCGATGGAATCGCGACGGCACGGCTATCTGCTTCGATTCTACCTACAGCGGCACACGCTCACTGTGCACCATCGATGTCGGTGATCGCTTCTCACCGGCGTAACCGCAGGAGCATGCTCAGATGGTGCCCATGATTTCCGACTCAGCGATCGCACGAGAGAGGGATACCGACGACTGGGAATTATTCGATCGCGTTCTAGATCGTACCCTTCAACTGGGCCTCGCGCGTTTCGACCCTTCGGACTTCAACTACACCTGGTTGTACCGCCCTCTGTACCAAGCCGGACCGAGCACTGCCAGGTTGGCAAGGATCCTCAAAGGACCTTCGCTGTTTGCTCCAATACTATGGAGGCGTCTACTTGGGGTGAGTCCAAGCATCGTCCCAACAGTTTTTTCGCATCTCGGCTTGGCACTACTGGACGCGCGTCTACTCCGGCCACAGTTCCGAGAGCGCTACGACCGCCTGATCATTGAATGGGGCGAAGCCGCACTTCAGCAGCGCCTCCTCGAACGCGAGCATTACTGTTGGGGGGCTTCATACCCCTATCTATGCGCTGATATGAAGATCCGGTTTCACGAGCCGTGCATGCACTACACGGCTCGGATCGGGTACCTTTTTTGGCGAATGGCAGAAGAAGGATTCGGCGCGCGGTGGCGCGACGCCGCAGTGTCAGTCGCGCGCGCGATCGCGCACTACTTCAACTGGTCTGAGCCGGGCGATCAGGGCCTCATGGTGAGTTACTGGTCGACCTCGCACGATGAAGTGATCAATGTCGCTGCGGAAGCGGCCGTACTACTCGCCGCCGTCGCGAATGAGGCACCGGGCACCCAATTTGGCGACTTGGCCCATGGAGTGCTGCGTACCCTGGAAACGGAGCAGGCGGCGGACGGATCGTGGGACTACTGGACCGCAGCGGATCAGTTGCGCAATCCGGGGCGACAACGGTCGGTCGATCATCACCATACGGCAATGAACCTTTTGGCACTGCGAAGGCTGATCCGGTCTCCGGCTGTCTCGGCCGATGGACGAAGGCGTGCAACAACGGCACTCGTCCGAGGTTTCCATTACTATAGAGAGCATCTCTTCAGCGCGGGAGGACGCCCTTCCGCGGAGTCGGACCGTTCGCAGGTAGCCGATATTGCGGGGTTTTGTGAAGGAGCGATCCTGTTGTCCGAACTGAGTGTGGATCCCGAATGGCCCGACATCACTGACGCCTGCTGCCCGACTGCCGAGACCATGATTGACGGGGCAGTCCATCATTTTCTCGATCCGGTCACAGGGGATGTGGCGAGTGGCTTTTTCCTCGGGCGACCCAATCAGCTTCGATCGATTCGGTGGGGCTCGGGTCTGTTGCTGGAAGCAATTGCTCGGCATCGTCTCGCCGAGGCCAGAGGATCGAAATAATCCGCGTGCGCCTTTGGTTGAGCCCGTTTCCCGCCGCCGTCGTCTTTGTGCGGCTTCATGCCGAACTACCGCGCGTTCACCATGGACTTTTCACGCTTTCGTTCCGCGATCTCCTCCAATTGATCGCGGTCACGACCAGCAAGGTCGCCATTGCGACGGCGGGGCAGGCCGAGAGTGGCGCAAGGACGAAGCATTGCACAGGATTGGAGGTAGTCATGCGTAGCGATCCAAGTACCGCATCCGCCAGTCATTCGGCTCGGCACCATGTCTTGCGTCGAGTCCTCGCATCATTGCTCGTGATGATCAGTATCGCCGGTTGTCGGGACGGAGAGTCTGAACGCCGTTCAAACTTCGCTGTGACGGATCTATTGTCACAACCACTTTGGACTGAGCGGGACGCTTATGACGCATCTCACCATCTCATGGTTCCCATGCACGCGGCGTTCGCACAGAGCAAAGGCGAGGAGATAGAGAAATACGCGAGGTTCTTCTCAAACTTCCGGACGAATGGAACGGCGAATTGGGCACCCGACCCATTCCACCGCATGCAGTTCCTGTGGTTTTACAGCCGTTTCATCAGTTTGTTGGCAGATCGGGAGAACTGTTCGCAGCGTGCGATTGATCACCACGCAACAGCGCGGTCGTTGTGGCTAGAGGTCGCGA
>WUUC01188978.1_pt1 | contig 13645 bp, 12 predicted proteins | sample 6278441 | NCBI WGS metagenome assembly WUUC01 (sample SAMN13675441, study PRJNA597444) | soil metagenome | isolation source: soil | place: USA: Washington | collected 2017-10
CCCTCGGTGCCTACCTCGCGCGCCACCCGCGTCACCTCCGAGGCAAACGAGCTGAGCTGGTCCACCATCGTGTTCGCGGTCGAAGCCGCTCGCAGGAACTGTCCCCGAAGCGGCCGGCCGTCCACATCCAGCGCCATGGTCTGCGACAAGTCGCCCTTTGCCACCGCACCGATGACGCGCGCCATCTCAGTCGTCGGGCGTACCAGATCGTCGATCAATGTGTTGACGGACTTGGCGATCGTCGCCCAGCCGCCCGATACATTGAGCATTGATGCGCGTTGCGTAAGCCGCCCTTCGCGGCCGACTACCCGGCTGACGTCTGTGATCTCGTTGGCCATCTGCTGGTTGGTCTCGATGATCTCATTGAGCGTATCGGCGATTTTTCCTGCCATGCCGGTCCAATCTGACGGCATGCGCGTGGAGAAATCACCTTTCTTCAGCGCGATCAATGCCGCTAGAAGAACCTTCGCATCCAATTCATCAGTCGTTTCTGTCCTGCTGTCCATCAAAACTCTCCCTTTTACAACACAAGGATTTACTGGTGTTAGTTATTCTGTCAGGCGCTCTATGCAAAATTCGCGTTAGTATGCCTTTTTTCAAGCAGACGTTGCAGCAGCTCGTCCGGCGGCATCGGCTCGCTGAACAGGTAGCCCTGATATTCATCGCATCCCATCGTCTTCAGCATGGCGAGCTGCTTTTCGTTTTCCACCCCTTCCGCTACCACTCTCAAGGCAAGCGCGCGTCCCATGGCAACCAGGGCCGATACGATCGCAGCATCCTCCGCATCTTCTTCAAGGTCGCGTACGAAGGATTGGTCGATTTTGACAATGCCGATCGGCAGCGTCTTTAACAACGACGGCGGCGTGTAACCAGTGCCGAAGTCTTCAACGGCAATCAACACGCCACTATCACTGATCTGCTGCAGCGCCGAGGCGGATTTCTCCAGGTCGCGGATCAACAGCGATTCGGTGATTTCGAGCTGAAGACAGGAAGGAGGAATATCGTGCTTGTGCAGCATGCTCTGGATGACAGCCGGAAGATCTGCCTGAAGCTGCTGCATGTTCACGTTGACAGCAATCGGGACCAGTTCCACTCCGATATTCAGCCAATGCCGGGCCTGTGCGCAGGCGGTGGATATGACCCATTCACCGAGCGGAACCAGCAATTGGCTTTCTGCCGCGGCGGCGATGAACTCTGTGGCGGCAATCAAACCAAGCCGTGGATGTCGCCAACGCAGCAACGCTTCAACACCGACCACGCGGCCGGAAGCGATTTCCAACTTGGGTTGATAGTGCAGCTCAAACTCTTCCCTTTCGATCGCCTGTCGCAATTCCTGCTCGAACTGAACACGCTCGAGCATCTTTGCATTGATCTCTTCATGGAAAAACTGGATGCTGCCGCGCTTATGCTGTTTCGCATGGTACATCGCCAGATCGGCGTTCTTCATCAATTCCTGTGCCGAACTGCCATTCTGCGGATACACACTGATCCCGATGCTCGCGGAAGTCGTGACCTTATGCGGACCGACATGGTACGGCTCGGCGATGGCATAGGCGATTTTCTTCGCTATTCTGGTAGCATCTCCGGAATCAGCCAGTGTTTCTAATAGCACGACCAATTCGTCTCCGCCGAGACGTGCCACCATGTCCGTTGCGCGTACCGCGGCATTCAAGCGATCAGCGACCTGGATCAAAAGCTGGTCACCGACCTCATGTCCCAGCGTATCGTTAATCGACTTGAATTTATCGAGGTCGAGAAACAGCAAGGCAAAACGCTCGTTGTGCCGGCCTGCATGTGCGATCAAGTACTCCAGCCGCTCGATGAATGAGCGCCGGTTTGCCAGTCTGGTAAGTGGATCTCGCGTGGCCAGTTCGTGCGCACGCTGCTCTGCCTGACGGCGCTCGACGATTTCCTCTTCCAGCGCTGCATTGATGCGTTCGAGATCCTGCAGGCGCTGTACTTGCAAATCCTGCGCCAGCGCTTCGAGCTGCTGTGTCTTTTGTTCCAACTCCAGGCGCTTTTTCGCCAGTTCGACAAAGACCGCGACCTTGGACTGCAGTATCTGCGGAATCACCGGGGTGAACAGGTAGTCGACCGCGCCTTTCTGATAGCCCTTGAGACGAGTGATTTCATCGGCGTAATAGGCAGTGACGAAAATGATCGGCGTAGAAGCCGAACGTGGATGGGAATGAATTGCCTCCGCCGTCTCGAAACCATCCATGCCCGGCATACTGACATCCAGCAAAATCACCGCAAATTCATGAGTCAGCACCTGGCGTAGCGCTTCCCGCCCTGAACGTGCAATAACGATTTCGTATTCATGCCCGCACTGCGCGCTGGTTAACAAGCTCTCCAGCGCCAGCACGCTGGCGGCATCGTCATTCACGAGAAGAACTTTTGGGGCAACCACATTCATAGGCGCAGCAACCTCGATGGATTAAGTGCCGTAACAACGGCATGCAGCCGTTATTACGGCAAGCTCGATCTCTTGACCCGATGACAAATCCAAAGCACCGACAGCAGGCACGACTGGCAAGGTCGTAACCTGCCTCGTATTGTCATCAGGGGAATTGCACTTCCGAATAGTCGTACTGATGGCACGAACAATTGCATGACCATGCTACCGTTCAAAACCGACCAAGGGATATCTTGTCGGCCGAATTGTGAAATTCGGCAGGCGGGACAATCGTTGGCACGGGAGATCAGTACTGTCAGGCTACCCCATCAAACTTGCTGACGCGTGGCTCTTTTCTCCTTCGCGTAGTGATGGGCGCCTTGGCTGAAATTCGGAGTGCTTCCACACTTTCTGTTATTTTTGCAAGATCGGCGATTACCTCAGCGCCGAGATTCGGATCCTGTTGGTCGGCAGCCCCGTTCGCATCGATTGGAATGGAAACCGTCAGTGTCGTGCCTTGCTCCGGTCCGGTCTCGATCGTAAGTTCGCCGCCCAGCGTGCTGATGCGTTCCTTGATTCCGACCAGCCCGAACGAATTCGCTTTTCTGCGGCAGCCGGGGAATATACCGATGCCGTTGTCGGCAACTTTCATGAAGAGCTTGCCGTCGCCGTTGTACAGCTCGATCTGCGCACGCGTCGCCTGGGCATGACGCAGCACATTGTTCAGCGATTCCTGCAAAATGCGGAACAGCGCGGTTGCACGATCATCGTCCAGCACCAGTTCCTTATCGTGCATCATCAGTTCGCATGCAATACCGGTGCGGCGCTGGAATTCCTTCACCTGCCATTCGATGGCGGCATTGAGTCCGAGGTCGAGCACAGTCGGCCGCAGATTATTGATGATGGATCTCATTGCCTTCATCGTGCTGTCGATATGGTCGAGCACGGAATGCACCTTGCTGTTGAGTTTCGGATGCGTTGTGCCGGTGCGCGCATGCAGCATCGACACATCGATCCGCAATGCCAGCAAATTCTGTCCAAGTTCGTCGTGAATTTCACGTGCGATACGCTTGCGTTCGTCTTCCTTGATGCGTTCCTGGTAGCTGGCGAGCTGACGCAGCTCTTCACGCGACTGCCGCAGCGCTTCTTCCGCCAGCCTGCGCTCGTTGATATGCTCAAGGTCCTGCTTGCGCTGCTCCTGCAACTCGCTGTTTAACTCGGCAAGCTGCTCCGCCTGGTGCTGCAGTTGCAGATTCTTTTTTGCCAGCTCGACAAAAACGGCTACCTTGGACTGCAATATTTTCGGAATGATGGGCGTGAAGAGATAATCAACCGCGCCTTTTTGGTAACCCTTGAGCTTGTTCATTTCGTCCGCGTAGTGTGCGGTGACGAAAATGATCGGGACCGCTGCCGCACGCGGATGCGAATGAATCGCTTCCGCCGTTTCAAAACCATCCATGCCCGGCATGTTCACGTCCAGCAAGATCACGGCAAAGTCGTGATTGAGCACCTGACGCAACGCTTCCTCACCCGAGCGCGCGACAACAACTTCATAGTCGTTTTCATCGCTTGCATAGGTAAGCAAGCTGTTTAGCGCCAACAGACTGGCAGAGTCATCGTTGACGAGGAGGACTTTAGGATTAAGCAATTGTTATCGCAATGCCGAAAAGATGACGCACAAAAAAGGAGGCGACTCAAAGCGGACTAAGGCGCTTCAAAATCGGAAAACATTTAAGTCCGCTGATTGCAATCCTCAGCCGGTTTCCCCTATAAAGTACCATGTTTATTTTGGTTTGGAGCCCGTTTCGCAACAACAATTATTTTGAAAATTTTGTAACCGGGCCACTTGATATATCGCAATGTTATTACGAAAAAATTGCCAGAAAGCATGTTTTTTATAAGCCATATGCAATGGCTCGCGTTTTTACTCTGACATTCGCCCACAGATCTGGTTGCAACAAATGAAAAGGGCCGCTCGAAAGCGGCCCAATATAACTGTTGCAATAAATTTAACTTTGCTTCGCATTATGAGAGATGATTTGCGGAGCGACTGGCCGCGAAATTGTCTGTGGCGTGGCGGGCTCAGGTTTATCCGTCTCCAGCCACCTGCGAATCCGACCGGCATCGCCCAGACGCGACTCCTTGCCTTTCGAGTCGAGAAATACCATCACTACCGGGCGATCTTCAATTATCGCTTGCATCACCAGGCAGCGCCCTGCCTCGGAAATATAACCGGTTTTTTGCAATCCGATCTCCCAATCGGAATGGGTAACGAGCCGATTCGAATTGATATATTTCAAAGAACGCCTGCCAGTATCAACCTCGTATCGGGGAGACGTTGAATATTGACGAATAATTGGATACTGATAAGCGGCAATAACAAGCTTGGCAAGATCCCGGGCGCTTGCCACGTTTTGGCTGGACAAACCGGTAGGCTCTACGTAATGCGTATTCAGCATGCCGAGCTCTTTCGCTTTTTCATTCATCGCAGCAACAAAGGCAGGCAATCCTCCCGGAAAGTTGCGGCCGAGCGCCGACGCGGCACGGTTCTCGGAACTCATCAGTGCGATATGAAGCATGTTTTCACGGGTTAATTGCGCACCGACGCGCAAGCGTGAACTGCTGTTCTTTTCCCGATCGATATCATCCGAAGTCACTTCAAGCAATTCGTCCATATCCTGGCGCGCCTCGACCACGACCAGCGCAGTCATCAGCTTGGTAAGCGATGCAATGGGAAGCGGGACGGTGGAATTTTTTTCAAACAATATTTGGGAATTGGCCTGATCCATCACCAACGCAACATTGGAACGCAGTGCAAGCGGATCACGAGTACTGTTCAACCCTGCCAAGTCGCCGGCGGTATGCACCGGAGGCGCGAGAGGAACGACGGGTGCCTTGGTGATGCGCTGGTAAATAGTTTTGCGTTTGCCGTGGACGAGCACAACTTTTTTCACCACCTTTTCACGTGGGGATGCCTTTGCGGTTCGGGTGGTGGAGCGGCGCTTGGCGGCAATCTTGCGTTTGGGCGTCGCTTTTTTCTGAACTTGCTTCTTTTGAACTGGTTTTTTCGCGGACGTGGTGGACGAGCGTTCGGCCAAGGCCTGAGGCGCGAACAAAACCATAGCGCATAGCCAAATAAGCACTCCTAGTGCGGATTTGAACATCTGCACTTCCTCCCTAATTCATGCAAGCAACGATTATATCTTGCAGTCTATCAAAATAGTGAATTTTGGCAAGAGAATTAAGGAGTTAGCGCAAGGATTTAAACAACTTTATGAATGGAAATTGATGAGGCGCAAATGACGGGCATAGGCTGGATTTCGCTTCATAAATCCAGCCTATGAATTTTTACTGTTTCATTGAGATTAAAGTGCCTCGGCAATTGCCCGGCCGAGGTCTGCAGTCTTCGCCGTACCGCCGATATCGGGAGTGAAAGGAGCATGTCGTGGCCCGGCTTCCAGCACTTTTTCGATTGCGCCTAGGACTGCCGCGCCGGCGTCTGCGTGGCCGAGATGCTCGAGCATCATGGCGCCGCACCAGATCTGTCCGATCGGATTGGCAAGGCCCTTGCCTGCGATGTCAGGTGCGGAACCGTGCACCGGTTCGAACAGTGACGGAAACAGACGCTCCGGATTGATGTTGGCCGACGGTGCGATTGCAATCGTGCCGGTGCATGCCGGACCGAGGTCGGACAGGATGTCGCCGAAGAGATTGGACGCTACCACCACATCGAATTTGTCCGGATTCTTGACGAAGTGCGCAGTCAGGATATCGATATGGAATTTATCCCATTTCACATCGGGATAGTTCTTCGCCATCTCCACCACTCGCTCGTCCCAGTATGGCATGGTGATCGAAATGCCGTTGGACTTGGTGGCCGAGGTCAGATGTTTCTTCGGGCGGCGCTGCGCCAGATCGAATGCGAATTTCAGGATGCGGTCGACGCCCTTGCGCGAGAAGACGCTCTCCTGGAACACGACTTCGCGCTCGGTGCCTTCATACATCTTGCCGCCGACGGAAGAATATTCGCCTTCGGTATTCTCGCGCACCACATAGAAATCGATCTCGCCGGGCTTGCGGTTGGCCAGCGGCGACGGGATACCCGGCATCAGGCGGCAGGGGCGCAGGTTTACATACTGGTCGAATTCGCGGCGGAACTTGAGCAGGGAACCCCACAACGAGATATGGTCGGGTACGGTATCGGGCCAACCGACTGCGCCGAAGAAAATCGCTTCATGGCCGCCAACCTGATCCTTCCAGTTGTTCGGCATCATCTGCCCGTGCTTTGCATAGTAGTCGCAGGAGGCGAAATCGAAGTGATCCCACTTGAAATCGATGCCGAATTTGCGCGCCGCGGCATCCAGCACGCGCAAGCCTTCCGGCACGACTTCCTTGCCGATGCCGTCACCGGCGAGGACAGCGATACGATGTGTCGTCATGTTTCATCCTTTAAAAAAGTAAGCAGTTCGTTGAGCAGCAAGTCCGGCGCTTCTTCCGGGATATAGTGGCCGCAAGGCAGCGCATGGCCGCGCACGTCGGATGCCAGCTTGCGCCATTCATCCAGCGGCTTAAAGCATTTCTCGATCACGCCATGCGCGCCCCATAGCGCGAGCATTGGCATCGCCAGTTTTCTGCCGGTGGCGATGTCGGCACGGTCATGCTCCAGATCGATGGTGGCTGCCGCACGGTAATCTTCGCAGATTCCGCGTATCGTGCCCGGCAGCCTGATGCAGCGCTTGTATTCCTCCAGCGCTTCGGCGGCAAACGGCGCAAGGCCGGCGGACCTGCCGCCGATCGTCTTGAGCAGATAAAACTCGGGGTCGGCGCCGAGCAAAGTTTCCGGAAACGGCGCGGGCTGAATCAGGAAAAACCAGTGGTAGTAGGCCTGCGCAAACGCCATCGAGGTTTGCTCATACATTGCCAAGGTTGGCGCCACGTCCAGCACCACGAGCTTGCGCACGCGTTGCGGGTGGTCGGCAGCAAGCCGATGCGCGACGCGTCCGCCGCGATCATGACCAACCAGGGAAAATTCCTGGAACCCGAGATGCTCCATCAATCGCACCATGTCGGCCGCCATCGCGCGTTTCGAATAATTACCGTGCCCCGGCACGGCTTCCGGTTTGCCGGAATCGCCGTAGCCGCGTAAATCCGCGCATACCACGGTAAAACGCTGCGCCAGCGATTTGGCAATCTTGTGCCAGATCACATGTGTTTGCGGATGGCCATGCAATAGCAACAGACCGGGCTTGGCATCGCCGGCAGCCGCACTCTTGCGATAGTGGATGGATATGCCGTCCAGTTCCACCGATGCTCTTTCAAATCCATTAAACATGTTTCGTCGCGCAAAAATCGATAATGGAATTTATTTTAATGTGTTCCCTTAAGTTTTTAATTAAACTTAATCAATTACATTGTTTCCTTATTCGACATAATGAATTTAAGCTCCGAACTCGGTTTTTTCTACCAGCTTGCCAAGAGCGGCAGCTTGACAGCCACCGCGAGAGAAATGAACCTGACGCCGCCTGCAGTCTCGAAACGCCTTGCTCAACTGGAAGCGCGGCTCGGCGTGCGCCTGCTCAATCGCACCACGCGCAAGGTCAGCCTGACAGAAGAAGGCGAGCTGTATTACCGGGAAGCAGCGCGTATCCTTTCCGATATCGAACAGCTGGAACAGACAGTCGCCAGTCGCCGCGCCGCGCCGCGCGGATTGGTGCGCCTGAACGCGACCTTCGGTTTTGGTCATCGTTACCTTGCGCCAGCCATATCGCGCTTTGTGCGTGAGTATCCGGAGGTGCGGGTGCAACTGCAGTTGACAGACAAGCCGATCAATCTGGCGGATGAGGGTTACGATATCGGCATTCGCTTGGGCAAGCTGGAAGACGCGGCGCTGATCGCACGTCGTATCGCCCCTAACAGGTATTTGCTGGTAGCGTCTCCAAGCTATCTGAAGCGGCATGGCATGCCGAAACATCCGTCCGAACTGGCCAGGCACGATTGCCTCGTCATTCGCGAAAACGATGCTTACGGCGTATGGAAGTTCACTCAGAAATCGGAAACCGAAACGGTGCGCGTCAGCGGCACGCTCGCCTCCAACAACGGTGAAGTGGTGCGCAACTGGGCGCTGGAGGGGCACGGCATCATCCTGCGTTCGGAATGGGACGTGGCTGACCATCTGCGGCGCGGAAAACTGGTCGAAATCCTGCCGGATTGGCGCTGCCCGGATGCCGACATTCACGCGGTTTTCCCGCAGCGTTTACATCTATCCGCCAAGGTACGGGTGCTGATTGATTTTCTGGTGGACGCCTTCGCGTCGCCTCCGTGGCGAACGAACTAGTTCTGCCATGCATTCCAGGCATCATCTGCAGCGTACCGACGGCAATCGACTCGAACTCCGCAATGACCACGTACAGAAAGGACATTGCATACCGACCGTCCGTGACACCGGGGGACGATTTCACCTTTTCCGCCGCATAAGCGCGTGGCCTTCCGCCTCAGCGACAGTCCGACGGCAGTGCATGCCGGATTGCGAGAGCAAGCCCGTGGCGCTTATCCCACATTGCGCCATCGTGCCTGCCCGAATTACCCCGTTACTCCAGAAACCGGGCAAAACCGGCTGCCGGCTCGCGCTCCGTTACCAGCGTGTTTTCGATCTTGCCCGGGTCGGCGTACCCGAGCGCCATGCCGCACACCACCATCTCATCAGCCGGTAATTGCAGCACTTCCTTGATGATCTTGTGAAATGGAGTAAATGCCGCCTGCGCACAGGTATCCAGGCCGCGACCGCGCGCAGCGATCATGATGTTTTGCAGGAACATGCCGTAATCAAGCCATGAGCCCTGCTCAAGGATGCGGTCAATGGTGAAAATCATGCCGACCGGTGCATCGAAAAACCGGTAATTGCGCCCATGCTGCGCATGCATGCCGGCCTTGTTTTCTCGCGTCAGGCCCAGCAGCGAATAGAGATCCCAACCGATCTTGCGACGACGGTCGATGTAGGGCGGCACCCATTTGACCGGATAGTAGCGATACTCTTCGGCATGCTGCTTGCCCAGCTCGGGATCATTGTGCGCGCGCAGGATTTCGCCGGACAGCTTTTCCTTGATGGCACCGGTCAGCACATAGACCTTCCACGGCTGCGTATTGGTGCCGGAAGGCGCGCGTGCCGCGACTTCAAGTATGGCTTCGATGTCTTCCCTGGCCACCGGCGCCGGCAGAAACGCGCGAACCGAGCGGCGCAAGGTGATCGCGGCATCGACGATTTTCTGTTCTGTCGTTTCAATCATTGTGCGCTTGCCTCGATGGATTGCAAAAGCATCCGCATCCTTTCCGGAATCGCGGTCGGCTTGCGCGTTTCGCGATCAACATAGACATGAATGAAATGACCTTGGGCCGATGCAGTATCTTCATCGTTGCGAAAAATGCCGACTTCATAACGCACGCTCGAATTGCCGAGTTTCGCCACGCGCAGGCCGGCTGCCACACGATCGGGGAAAGCGACCGATGCGAAGTAATTGCACTGGGTCTCGATCACAAGACCGATTACCGGACTGCGCTCGATATCGAGTACGCCGCTGGTGATCAGGAACTGATTCACCACCGTGTCGAACCAGCTGTAATACACGACGTTATTCACATGTCCATAGGCGTCGTTGTCCATCCAGCGCGTGGTAATCGCATGAAAATGTTTGTATTCACTGCGTCGATTTGCCTCTGCCCGCATCATGTCTCCAAGCTTATTTTCTGACTACAAGAGCCACACCAATCACCGCTAGCGCCATGCCGGCCATACCGGCGATGCTGAATGCCTCGCCGAACATGATCCACGCCATCACCGCCGTCGTCGGCGGCGTCAGATACAAGAGGCTGGTGACCTGAGTCGCCGCGCTTTTGCGAATCAGCGCGAACAGCAGGAAAATCGCGCCAATCGACAATGCAAAAATCGACCACAGCAATGCGCCGATGAAGCGCGGCGTCCATTGCACGCTTTCCAGCGCCGGTGTCAGATGTTCGAACGCAATCGCGAACGGCAGAACAACAACGATCGATGCTGTGAACTGGATAATCGTGCCGGTGCGCAAATCGAAGCTCGCGCAATAGCGCTTTTGATAAAGCGTTCCGATCGTAATCGACAGCAGCGCAAAAATGGATAGCGCAATACTTTCCCATGATAAGCCGACCACCGAAATCTTGTTGACGACCACCAGTCCGACGCCGCAAATGCCGAGCATCAGACCGATCCACTGCCGGCCACGCACCGACTCCCCCACCAGCGGCGCAGCGAATGCGGTCAGGATCGGCTGCATGCCGACGATCAGCGCGGACAAACCGGCGGGCATCCCCAGCTTGATCGCGCACCATACGCCAGCGAGATAACCGGCCTGCACCAGCACCCCCGCTACGGCGATATGCCGCATCTGCGCACCGTCCGGCCAAGGCGCACGCATCACCCAGACCAGCGGCAGCAACACGGCCAGCACGCCGGCAAAGCGCAGCAGCAAAAAGGTCAGCGGCGGCGCATAAGGCAAGCCGAATTTGGCGACGATGAAGCCAGTGCTCCAGATGAGCACGAAAACAAGCGGCATCGCCGAAATCCAGGGACTGGGCGATTCCGTCGCTGCGGCTGAAATAGTTTTTGAGGGCGTAATGGCTGAAGTCATGGTTTGCAGGAAGCGTAGACGGATTGCAGGCCGCTCGCATAGCGGGAAGCAATGGAGACAGTCTGGATATGTACGGCAACAGTGTCTTGTATGTTTTTGCCGTAACCGCCTGCCATGGTAATCGCAACCGGGATTCCGCGCTCGCGAGCCCCATCCAGCACCATGCGGTCGCGTGCAGCGAGCCCGGCCATCGTCAATCTCAGCCGGCCCAGCCGGTCCCCTTCATGCGGATCGGCCCCTGCAAGGTAAATGATCAGCTGCGGGGAAAAGCGCCGGAACAGCTCGGCAAGCGTATCCCGCAATACCGCCAGATAGGCCGCATCGCTCGTGCCATCCGGCAGCGCCACATCGAGATCGCTGATTTCCTTTTTGAATGGATAGTTGTGCTCGCCATGCAGCGACAGGGTAAACACCGAATCGTCATGAGCGAGAATCGATGCGGTGCCGTTACCCTGATGGACATCCAGATCGACGATGGCAACGTGCGACACACGTCGCTCGGCCTGCATCAGACGCGCTGCTACGGCTGCGTCGTTGAACACGCAGAATCCCTCGCCACGATCCGCATGCGCATGATGCGTGCCGCCAGCCAGATTAACCGCCACTCCCTGTCCCACCGCCGCCCGGCAGGCGGCGATCGTCGCTCCGGCGGAACGGCGGGAGCGTTCGACCATTTGCGGCGACCAGGGAAATCCGATCGCTTTCTGTTCGGCGGAGGACAGGCTGCCGCTGGATACGCGCTGTATATAGTTGGGATGATGCGCCAGCGCGAGCACGCCGTCAGTCGTATAAGGTGCTTCGTGAAATTCGATGTGCGGAACGACCGTCTGCACGCCATCCCGTACGAGACGGTATTTCTGCATGGGGAAGCGATGTCCTTCCGGTAGCGGCAGGACGAAATGATCGCTGTAGAACGCTTTCAAGACTAGGTCGGCGCAAGAGTGGGAGCGAGGAGTTTAGCATGCGCAGACGCCTAGCCCGCGCATTATAAAAACACCGCTTTTATGGAAAGAGCAGGTTTGTCAGATGTCATCCTTACAATTTTTGTGCTTCGCAACAAAAGTTCTTGACTTCATTTAATTTGTAATTAAAATGGAAATTGTTGCGACGCACAAAACAGCTCGCTGCGGCGCTAACTCCGGATTATTCAAATGCCTAACATTTTTCCTTTCAGGAGAAGGACATGTTTTCGATTCCAGAACAATTTTCCGCAGCATCGAATGCGCATTACAACGCCCAGTTGGCAGTGATTAACGCCTTGACCAGCAAAGCTTTTGAAGGCGTCGAAAAACTCGTCGACCTGAACCTCAGTCTTGCAAAATCTTCGCTCGAAGAATCCAATGCTGCAGTGAAGCAATTGTTGACTGCAAAGGACGCACAGGAGTGGTTATCCCTATCGGCAGCACATCTGCAGCCGAACACTGAAAAAGCCCTTGCCTACAGTCGCCAAGTGGCTGACATTGCTTCCGGCCTGCAGGCTGAAATCACCAGGACCGCAGAAACGCAAATTGCTGAAAACAGCCGCAAGCTGCTTGAACTGGTGGAAGGAATGACGAAGAACGCCCCGGCCGGTTCGGAAAACGCCGTCGCCTTTCTGAAATCGCTGATCGGCAATATCAATCTGGGCTACGAACAGCTGAACAAGACCGGCAAGCAAGCCGTGGAAACACTGGAAGCCAATATGAATGCCGCAGCCAACCAGTTTGTGCAACCCGCCGCTGCCAAGGCAGCCGGCCGTGCATCGAAGAAGTAATGATTGACGCTGCCACCGGCCGGATGATCGGCATGGTGCAGCATGCTTTGTCTCCCAGTGCCCCGCGCCTCCTCTCTTACATGCAGATGCCGATTGCATGCCCCGAGCTTCGGGGCATTTTTAGAGCATCTAATAGAATGCTATTGCACAACCCGATCCCGGACCTGTGATGCTCGCCGTACTTCACATACGGATGGTGGAACCGGGAATTCGAGCTGCCTGCAGCTCGCCTGCGAAACGGTAAAGGCTTGCAAGCCTTTGCGCGCCCTGCCAGGGAATCTCGATCCAACCCTGAGCGGCTCACTACGCAACTTGTCAGGTACTCTTATCTGTTTCCTTTGGCGATGGCGCGTGCCAGCACCACGACCGGAACAAACGCGATCAATACGATGGTAAGCGCCGGCAGTGCCGCTTCCCCCAACCGCTCATCCGACGCAAGTTGATGGGTAATGACAGCGAGGGTATCGAAATTGAACGGGCGTATTGTCAGAGTGGCTGGCAACTCTTTCACCACATCGACGAATACCAGAAGACCTGCGGTCGCCACGCTGCGCCACAATAGCGGTGCATGCACCCGCAGCAGCATGCCTCCCAGACCATAGCCCAGGATGCGTGCGCTTGCATCCATACTCGGCGTGATCTTGACCAACCCCGATTGCACGCTCTCGTAAGACACGGCGAGAAAACGCACCAGATACGCATAAATCAGCGCCAGCACGCTGCCGGTCAGGGCAAAGCTTAAGCCGTGCTCCGCACCCCATGCATCCAGCTGGGACAACGGGATCAGGATGCCAACTGCAATCACCGCGCCGGGCACCGCATAACCCATGCTGACGATGC
>WUUC01199276.1_pt1 | contig 13642 bp, 8 predicted proteins | sample 6278441 | NCBI WGS metagenome assembly WUUC01 (sample SAMN13675441, study PRJNA597444) | soil metagenome | isolation source: soil | place: USA: Washington | collected 2017-10
ATCCGGCCGCGCAATCATTAACCATCAGCTCTAACGGCTCGTGGACCGTCAGCGAACCGCTCGGCTGGCTTACCGTCAGTCCCGCCAGCGGGTCGAACAACGGCACCGTGACGGTAAGCGTGAATACCTCGACGGCGACCGTTGGCACGAACAGCGGTGCGATCACCGTGACCGGCGGCGGCATTACGAGAACCGTCGGTGTGAGCCTTACGCTCAGCGCGCCGTCGACATCATCAGCCACCTTGACTTGGACACCCAATACGGAAACGGATCTTTCATCGTATCGTGTATATAAATCCACCGCACAGGGCGTGTATGGAGCAGCCGTTGCCACAGTTCCAGCTGGATCATCCACATACACTGTGACAGGCTTAACGATTGGAACGACCTATTACTTTCGAATCACAGCGGTTGATTCGGCAAACAATGAGAGTTTGCCGTCGAACGAGGTGAGCAAGAGTGTGTTCTAACAGAGGATAAACAGCACGAGCTCTGTGGCAAAGAACTAATTTCTAGGCTGCCGCGAAAAAAGAAACCACTCGCTCGATGTTCTGGAGCGAGTGGCCAAACAAAAGCGCCGATGCCCAGGAGAGGCTACACCCGTTGGCGGCTCTCCAAAAGATTATAATCCGTCATGTAATACGGCAGGGACTGTGTTGCAACCCCGTTAAGAACTACCTGGATGGGCTTCGATCCTCTCAGCGAGCCCAGCGCACGTCTCACTACTTGTTGAGACGTTTGGCTTGCACGCACAACCAATAGCAGCAAATCAACGTGGCGTTCCAGGACGTTCATGGTGGCCACAGGTAGGATGGGCGGAGCATTCAACAAAACATAATCGAACTTCCCTCTCATCTGCGAGAAAACCCACTCCAGCCGATCGGTCTTTGAGAGCTCTGTCGGGTCAGTTTCAGACACTCCAGCCGGCATGATCCAACATGGGATTTCCGCGAACGAGGTGATCGCATCCTCAAGTTTACAATCCCCTCGAAGATAATCAATTAGCCCATATTGAGTTGGCTTTTCGATGAAGCATTTCAGTTCCGGATACACGAAATCACAATCAACCAGAAGCACCCGCTTCCCAAAGTCACGCGCCAGTGTGTATCCCAAGTTAATGACAGTCGTAGTTTTGCCCTCGCCTTTGATGGCGCTGGTCACAACCGCCGTGGCTGCCCCTCCACTGCTTAATTGGAGCCTCGCTGCCGCTACGCGGTATTGCTCTGCTGCCATCGATCGAGGAAACAACTTCGCCACAAATCTTCGGTCCGTCGCGTATGTATTCGACGAGTAATTTTGCAGCATTGTACCGTCGTGACGAGGGCTATCCATACGCTCGATTGATTCCTCTAGCGTGCTAAGCCGCCTTGGCAGATACGAACTCGTGAAATTCCGGCGTGCCTTTGTCGGGTTCCAAAGAAATGAGAAATCCGGGATCGCTGCGAGTAATTGGGGACCGATAACCACCTCAACATCCTCAGCTCGACGGAATTGAGGAGTGAGTCGCTCACGTAAAACGGAGAGCCCTACACCGAGCACACATCCGAATAACAATCCCAACACTAAGACCCTGGGTCTATTGGGTTTGACAGGCGTGCGCGGAAGGCTTGCAGAGTCGAGAATCCGATATTTCCCGCTCTTCTGCTGCTTTTCCAGGTTCTCGGTCACGCGCGCGTGCAATCGCTTATCCAACAGCATGGCATAATTGCCCTTCATGTTGGTGTAGTCACGCTCAAGCGTCAACAGTTCCTGCTCCACGCCAGGAAATCTTTCCACACGTCTCTCATGATCCTTTTTCGCGGCATACAGCATCTGCTGCCTGTGCCTAAGTAGATTCAGTTCGCTTTTGGCCTCGGTCTGTAATTTCACCAAATCTTGAACATAGGGATCGCTGACGGATTTGTCAGGCCTAACGGCATCCGGGCCACTCAATTCAATCAACTCGGCCTCGATTTGGCGCAATTCTTCCTTAGTCACTAGGACTTCTGGATACTCGTCATAGAATTCAGCCTTAAGCTGGATGAGCTTTTCTCTGAGTTCCTTATGCCGTCGATAGAGGGGGTCAGCCTCAAGCGAAGCCGCGCTTTTGAATGCCGGAATTTGGCGGCCATACACGCGATAGTCGTGCATCGCACTATCGAGCATCGCCAATTTATCAGACTGGCGCTGTATCCCTTCGTTGACGGTATTGAGTTCTATTTCCAAGCGGTCGAGCGCCCGAAGGTTGGCATCGGTTTGCTGGGGAAGCTCCCCAATGTGTGCGGTCTTGAACTGACTGATTTGCTCCTCTTTTTTTTCTAGCTCGATCTTCAGCCTTCTCAACTCATCGTCCAGGAACACCGCGGTACCCTCCGCATCCTTTTCACGCTCCCTATTGTTCTCATCAATGAATTTCTCCGCAATGCGAGCAGTCACCTGCATGGCGGTTCTTGGATCGGGATGCATGAAAGACACGGTAAATGCTTCCACGCCATTGAGACCGGATCCTATCGAGGGGTCCATCTTAACCCGCTCAACCAGAGTGGCACCGGCCATTGTCACGACTGCCGCATCCTCATCGCCTGTCTCTCGAGCTTCCGGATACAGTTCAAATTCCTTGGCGATCGAACTTAAGAAATTTAGACTCATAATTTGCCGCTGCACGAGAAAGAGACGCTGTTCAAACTTATCGTCCACCGATTTTTGAACAACGCTTTCAAGGAGCTTAGGCTCCTCTACAACCAGCAAGGTTTCGGATCGATAATACTTTGTCGCAATAAGGCAGTAGCTCCATGCCAGCGCAACGGAGATGGCGACGCACCCAAGAATCAGCCATTTGCTTCGCTGTGCAATCCCCAAGTATTCATGCACAATGGCCATCGCCGATTGTTCCGTCCGGGGAGTCGGTAAAATCGAATTCATTCCTGTCCTCCGGTTGAATTGCCGTGCTGCTGGACACCATGAACCGAGCAAAATACGACTACAGACTCACTCTCAACGCATAGCGACTGTCCTACTTCGGCACTAACGCACAGTTTGTTCATCGGCGTCGTAACCGACACTTACCATCGAGCTCTCGGAATGCACGAATGGAGAAAAGCTCGGAACAATTTCTTTGAGGCCATCGACTACCGCACTGGGCTTGCCGAGATAGGCGGCTGCCTCCAAGGCAATCAACTGTTTCTTGAACCAGTCAAAGCCCGGCAGGCAAGTCGCTCGAATTTGTAGAATCTTTTCGAGCGGCGACGGCACCGCCATCTCACCTTGTCCGACTAACTCCTCTTGAAGTTTCTCGCCAGGTCGAAGACCGATAAATCGAATGGGAATATCCTTCCCAGCGACGAACCCCGATAATCGAATGAGATTCCTGGCCAGGTCCAAGACCTTGATCTGTTCTCCCATATCCAGAATATAGATTCCACCCTGCTCTCCAATCGTGGCCGCCTGAAGCACCAATTGAACTGCTTCCGGAATCAACATGAAATATCGTTGAATCTCAGGGTGCGTGACCGTTACGGGCCCTCCGGCTTGAATTTGCTCTTGGAAGCGCAACAGCACACTTCCGCTGCTGCCCAGCACGTTGCCGAATCGGACGGTGACGAACCGGGTCTGACTGTTGCGAGCAATGTCCTGCACGATGAGTTCGGCCACCCGTTTAGTTGCCCCCATCACGCTGGAAGGATTCACGGCTTTATCGGTTGAGATTTGAACAAACTTGTCCACGCGATACTTACTGGCAGTCTCAGCGGCAATGCGCGTTCCCATACAATTGTTCTTGAGGGCTTCAGCCGGATTCTGCTCTACCAACGGAACATGCTTGTGAGCCGCTGCATGGAACACAATCTGTGGCCGATGCTCTTCCATCACCATCGACATACGAAGAACATCCGTCACATCACCGATGATCGGAAGCAAGGAGAACTGAAATCCTCTGTCTTCTAGTTCCTTATGAATTGTATACAGGCTGTTTTCATGTCGCTCGTAAAGCAAAAGCGCCCGAGGTTCGAGCGTACTAATCTGGCGAGCCAGTTCGGAACCGATCGAGCCACCCGCTCCCGTGATCAGGACGCACTTGCCGCGAACCATCTCCCTGGTGGCTTCAATGGCCAAATTAACCGGCGCACGCGGCAGCAGATCGGGGATCGATACATTACGAATCTGGCTCAGCGTACTTTGATCGGTCAAGAGCTCTTGGACGCCTGGTAAAGTCTTAATCGAGACCTCATAGGGCTCCAACTGGCTAATCAGGTCCCTCAGAAAAGCAGGAGTGGCTTTCGGCACAGCGACAACGACGTCTTCCGGCTTATACTCTTCCATAAGCTTGGGAAGATCCCCCAAGGTGCCCAGGACTCTGACGCCGTGGATCCGTTTGTTTATAAGGGCGATTCGGTCGTCGACAAAGCCAATAGGCTGACAGTGGTATTCCGGGCGAGTCTTCATTTCTCGTACCACCCGCTCTCCGGTATCGCCGGCGCCGACTACAAGCACTTTCTTTTTCTTGTGATAAATCAACTTCTCTCTGAGGATTCTCGCTGGCAATCTCACACCTGCGAGAAATCCTATTAAGAGAAGACTGTCTATCACAAAAATCGAACGCGGATAATCGCTGATTGCCATTCCCCAATATACCCAGCCATAAAACACCATGGTGCTGGTCAAGACTCCGCTCGCAATATTTTGCAGATCCCAAATACTCGTGTATCTCCAAAGGCCTGCATGCAGTCCAAATATGCCGAATGCGACCGTCCGAATCCCGACAAGGGACAGGACGGTTACTTGGAATTGTTCCAATTCGTTCGGCGAAAGCTTGCCGTCAAACCGCAATACGAAGGCCAGGTAGTTGGCGGCGAGAATCAAGGCCACATCGAGCATCACAATCAACGGCCTCCGGAACTTCACGAGCACCGAAGAGATTCGTGCCCAATGAAAAGGCGCGGCTAAGGGCTTCGGCGCGACCTCGAGCTCGGGAAGATCGCATGTCACATAGGACGAGTTCACCATTCGCAGCAGTGTCTGAACGATAATGGCGAGATCGAGGCGAAACGACATGTGGCGAACATAGAGCTTTGCCAACCGAAGTTTTTCCGGGAGAATCTTTTTTTGATACGCCTCTTCAGGGTTCGAGAAACATGCGAGGACCGCTGATTCATTGATGTACTTTATGGACGCAAGATCGGTAAGACCGGGACGTACGACGAGCACCTCGGCAAATTCCGCACGCAGCGGCTCAACAAAACGAGGCACTTCCGGTCTTGGACCGACAAAACTCATATCGCCGATCAGCACGTTCACCAGCTGCGGCAACTCGTCGAGCTTTGATTTGCGAAGGATTCGGCCGATCCTCGTTACACGAGCGTCCTGTCCGACCGTCAGCAGCGAGCCTTGGGTGGCAGCTTTGTGCTGCATCGTGCGGAATTTATAAATCTTGAACGGACGCAGTCCTCTTCCCACCCGCACCTGCTTAAAAAATACAGAACCCTGTGAGTCCAGCTTTATCAGGATGGAAACGAATACTAAAAGTGGCGAAGCTAAGAGCAATCCCAGAGCAGCTAAGCTGATATCGAATGCCCGCTTCATCATCGTCGGTTCTCCTTGACAAGCGTTCTCACAACTTCAATAACTCGGTGCACGTCTGCCTCGGTCATCTTTGAGTACAAAGGCAACGAAAGTACTCGCTGAAAGACCATACTCGACACGGGCAGATCGGTTGGCCGGTAACCGAGCATGTCCCTATAGTAGGGATGAAGATGAAGAGGAATGAAGTGGACGCTGCATCCGACACCTGCCTGCTGCAATCGAGTAATGAATTCATTACGGCTAATCCGTAATCGGTCCAGCTCCAGTTGAATGACGTACAAATGCCACGCATGCTGCACGTGCGGCGCGCTTTGTGGACAGAGAATCTCAGGTACATCCCGAAATCCTTCATGATAAAGTGCGGCGTACCGTTCTCGCGCCTTCCAGAAACGATCACACTTTTTTAGCTGAGCAAGGCCAAGCGCCGCAGCAATATCAGTCAGGTTGTATTTGAAACCAGGAGAGAGGATTTCATAGTACCAGGAGCCTTCAGCGGCATACCGGTTCCAGGCATCGCGGCTCAGGCCGTGAAGACTCATCATCCGCACTCGAGCCGCATGGTCTTCGTTATCAGTGGTCACCATGCCGCCTTCGCCAGTCGTGATGTTTTTGGTGGCGTAGAACGAAAAACACGTGCTTTCGGCAATACTTCCTACCATCTTTCCCTTGTAGCGAGCAGGAAGCGCGTGAGCCGCGTCTTCTATCACCCGTAAACCATGGTCGTGTGCAATGGACAAGATGTGATCCATCTCGCACGGATGGCCGGCAAAATGGACGGGAATAATCGCCTTTGTTTTACTTGTAATCGCTTGTTCTATCCGATGAGCGTCCAAGTTCAGTGTGTCTGGGACGCAATCAATGAGAACGGGTCGGGCTTTGAAGTAAGTGACGACCTCAGCAGTGGCGGCGAATGTCATCGTCGGGACAAGAACCTCATCTCCTTCTCGCAGTCCTGCGGCTTCAAGAGCAAGATGAAGAGCGGCTGTACAGGAATTGACGGCAACAGCGTGCTTTGCCCCAGCCATCGCGGCGAATTCTGTTTCGAATTCTCTCGCCTTCGGACCTGTAGTTAACCAGCCAGATCGAAGGACATTGAGGACTTCGTCGATCTCTTCATCCCCGACGTCAGGCCTATGGAATGGAAGCATAGTTTCGTCCCCTAATCGGCGATCGCTCTTGATTCACATGCATTGGGAATGCATTAGAATCCGTCAAACCATGTAAAAGCACAACCCACCCTTTCGGGGGGCTCGCCCCCCTACGAAGATCGCCGAACTCTGCGCAAGTATTACTGTTTACGCAAGGTTTAGTTCGCTCAAAAGAGCATAAAAAGGAGGGCGGAGTAGCCGATGGCTTTACTAGGCGGATATAACGATAACGACAGGAACGGTGATGACTTTGCCATCAGTGAGAGGGTCGTCTTGACTGAAATAGCGCTCATTGATTGCTCAATATCCAGCTTAACAACGGAGCAAGTGCAAGTACGGTTACCGCGGCAATCGCCATAACAATGGTTTCACCGGTATTGACAGCCTGGGGCGCTTTAAGTTCGCGATGCTCAATCAAGGGCGCCCTGGCGTTTTCTTGCCCGTTTTCTTGCCATTGTAGCCCAAGCCAAAGTAAGAGGGGCATAGTCAATCCATAGACAGCATAGCTGAATACTCGATGATCAGTGCCGTCGGCGATTCCGAAATGATCTCCAAGAATCACACTGTACGCTCTAATTCCGTTCGCAACCATGAGCACGAGGGTACAAAGGGCCAAAAAAGAGAGGCGGCGACCCGGCCGGCGATACACCAAGGTCACAAACGCATATGCCAGCGCCAGTCCCGGCAAGAGATAGCGCAGGCCCGCGCAATCTGGATCAACCGTCCATGTGCCTGAGGTCAATTCGATCCGATGAGGTTCATAGAGGTACGGGATGCTAGCTAACTGAAGACCTATGCGAATGAGCCAAGCAGTGAAGTCTTGAAGCCATGGTTCCAGGGCTGTTCCCATGGGAATTAAAAATACGAGAAATCCTAGTGGCCAGACTAAAGCCCGGATGATTACTTTTCCGAGTAGGGCCCACATGAGTCCCGGGAGCATCGCCACTACTGCGGCCTGTTCGAGCCAAACCACGCCTATTGCTCCTCCGACAAACCATCCGCATACCGGAAATAATAACGCTCCCACACCGTATGCACTGGGATGTGGCTGGATATTAATCCATGCGTCCCTGTATGACCATATGAGGTAAGCCGTGGCCGGCAGAACGAGGAACCCGTGGGCGAACGTTCTTGAATTTGCCCATGTGCGAACCATCTGTTCGACAGTTTCCCAATATAGCCCGATTACACATACCATACTGACAACCAGGATCAATCCCGATAGCCGCAATCCTGGCGGGCACGCCTCATTTTCAGAGATACTAGCAATAGATCCGCCAGAAATAGCTTTTCTCATGATTTAGAGTGCGGCAAGAACTTTTTTTGCCTTACTGGCATCGGGGTTATCGGGGCTCAGAGCGAGGAACTTCGTGAGTGATTTCTTTGCTTCGGCATTGTTGTCGTTCCAATATTGCGCCATTCCATAATGGAACAGAACAGTCGGATGCTCGGGTAAGGTTTCGACGGCCTCCTTCAGCAAGCTTACCGCTTTCGCATACATTTGTCTGTTGAAATAGACCCATCCTAACGTATCGGCGATGTAGGGGTCAGTGGGCAAGGCTTTCCATGCCGTTTCGGCGTAAGTCAACGCACGCTCCTTGTCGCCAGCATGCTCAAGCAGTAACCAAGCAAGATTATTGGCAGCCGGGGCGAAGTCGGGACTTATTTGAAGCGCTTCTTCATATTTTTCCATCGCTCGAGGAACATCCTTTTGCTGTTCGTACAGCATGCCGAGAAGCATTAACACCGCCGGCTGGCGCGGACTCTCTTGCAAGACTCTCTGCAATTCCCGAATCGCCTGTTCGATTCTCCCTTGTCGCGCATAAAGCTCCCCTAAATTCACATACGTCACCAGCAACGCTTTGTCTAATGCCATTGCTTTCTTAAACGCTGCTTCCGCTTGAACAAAATAACGATGATCTTGCATCAACACTCGTCCCAGAAGATTATGCAACTTAGGATCTTCAGGATAGGCGGCAATGTGTCGCCCGACGAGATCGCGCGCTTGCGGCAGACGGCGTTCCGAAATCAATATGGCTGCCATCTGTTCAAGACTGTCATGAGATAGTGGATTTCGTTCAATCGCGTGTTCGAAATGTGCCAACGCCTCGGTAGGGCGACGCTGTCTTCGCAGGATGACTCCCAAACGGTGATGAATCGCCGCATCCTGAGGCTGAAAGGCGAGCGCTTCCTTCAACGACCCCTCCGCCCGCTTCACATCTCCGGCAAGGAGCTGGGCGTCAGCAAGAATCTTAAGCGCAGGAACATTTCGCGAATTTAGTTCGACCGCTCTTTCGCCCTCCCGCAGGGCGAGGCTCAAGGAATCCTGAGCCAAATAAGCTTGTGCCAGGCTGGCATGGATCTCGCTTGAATCGGGAGCAAGGACCTTCGCTTGCTTGAAGGCGGCTATCGCTTTGGATAAGTCGTGGCGCCTCGCCCAAGTAATACCGAGATACTGATGAACGATCGCCAGCTTCGGCGCTTGACGTGCCAACTCCTCTAGCAACGGCAACGCCTTCTCAGCGTCGCCTTCTTCAAGGAGGAGACGCGCGAGAAGAGTGCGTCCTATGATGTCCGTCGGATTCTGCTTCAAGAGCGCCTCTATTTCAGAACGGGCTTCGTTGATCCGTCTACTGTCTAAGTAAAATGTGATCATTGCTTCCTGAGCATAACGGGACGCCGGTTCAATCTGTCTCGCGCGCCGGTATGAGGCCTCGGCCTCCTCTAACCGCCCGCGACTCCAATAGAACTGCGCAAGAGAGATCAGCGCCTGCGGGTTAACGGGCTGAGCCTCCGCCCATTTTTGATAATAACCTTCCGCTTCATCCACCCGAAGAGCCTTCTGACTGAGCGCGGCTAGCCGCACGTAAAGCAGACCATTGTTCCTATCTACTTCAATCCCTCGACGGTATTCTTCTACTGCCTCAGACTCCTTGCCTTCTGCGGCCAAGACATCCCCCAATGCAATGCGCATATCAACGAGCTGGGGTTGTAGTTCTATCCTCTCGCGCAAAACCGCTTCCGCTTCTGAAAAATTGCGTTGTTGCGCTAGGAGTCTGGCCAAATCTAAATAGGCAGGCCGATTGTTTGGATCAAGCTGAATTGCCTTGCGCAATTCTGAGATCCCATTCTGAACTCTGCCTTCGCTGGCGAGACTTAAACCCTTGATCACGTGCCCGTTGGAGTGTGCAGAGTCTATCGCCAAAATAGCGTCAGCTTGCAGTCCGGCTCTGGCCGGCTCTCCTGAAAGGAAATACAGGCGCGCAAGTTGGACATGTGCATCCACTCTCGAACCCTTGAGCTTCACAACTTTCAGCAAGGCCTGATGAGCCAGATCGACGTCTTCAGGCTTTCCTGACCGTAAATAGAGGAGCGCCGTTTGGTAAAACGCCTCATCATCCCTTGGATCGGCCTTCAAAAGCTCTCGGAACGAGGCCAACGCCTCATCATATTGCTGCTTTTGCAGAAAGCTCCTCGCTCGATCTCGATGAAGTTTTGCAGCGTCTTCGCTCGAACCAGATGAGCAACTCGAAAGAACTGCTCCCATTATCACTGCAATGGATATCAATCGAATGGTGCGTAAGTGCGCCATGGTACCTCGTCTAGCCATAGTATCTCTGATGGATCAGGTTTCTGATCTGAGAACAAGGATGTTATCACGAGAAGCTGCGACAGGAGAGATGAAATGAAGGCTTCGCCAAAATAACCGTGGCCCACCCGCATGTCATATTCGGAGCGAGTGGGCCATGACTGATGGCTCAAACTGCTTATCAGGTTGATCGATGAAGGTATTATTGCCTGACAACACCTGCCTGATGCATACGATGCGGTGAACTACGATGCCAATAAAACAACCCAGCCGCGCCGAAAGCAAACATCAGCAACGTTCCGGGCACTGGCACTGTGCCTCCACTCATTTTCGTGATCTTGAATCGATCCTCTCCGCCACTAGCACCGTTGTACTTTGCCCCAAATAGGAGCGCATTGACGGGGGACGGGTTGGTAATAGAGACATCGCGATAAGAATCGCTGGTCGTGCCATTGTTATCAATTCTTCCGAGAAATCCAAGACTCGCAAGATCGCTATAACTTTTGCCGGTGAGGTCGAGGGATGGATTCACATTTCCTGTCCAATACGAGACATCCCGGTCATACGTTCCATAAGGGTCAATGCGAACCGTCAACGGATCGATGGGCGCACTGAAACGAAGGAGCACAAATTCGTGCTGCCCCACGTTGTCCACTTGATGAGCAGGATTTGAACATGCTTCCGGCACACCACACACGGCAATGCCCGTACTCCACCGTCCCAAGCGCGCCTCTTGAAACGAAGTGCCATAACTCCATGCATTGGCCGTAACCGTAATTCCACCCGCCGTGAACGTGCGCTCATTTCCGACGGAGCCCTCACTTCCACTTCCTGTAAAATTCCAAGTGATGGAAGCCGCTTCGACCCTGCTGCTCATTGCTAGCATCATCAGGAAAACAAATGACAACAGTGGCAGAACTCCATTCACTCTTTTGAACACGCCCGTCTTCACCATAAATCCCCCCTCTCGGAGAACAAAATTGTGAATCACCGCCATTCACACGAGGAAGAAATTATGCTATTCGGTCGCCAGCGGTCAATACGTACTGATGTCTAATACCAAAGCATGATTACTTAGTTAGCGACTCACGTACACGCTCAGTCCAGTAGGTCCAATCTACTCGCGGAGACGTAGCCGTGCTTGCGAAGGGCTTCCCGTTTTTGAAGGATTGAGGACGAGCGGTCCAGATCGAGTCATGTAGCAGTTTTACCCATTGAAGACGGGCCGACCGGGTAGATAACCCGTGCCGCTGCCAAACATAGCGCACCATCGTCGGCGTCACTTCCCTTCCTTCAATCTTGATCTTACCGGCGAGCCGGACGTAACTAATCAGCGGGTGCTGGCGTGTTTGTATAAGTATCTGCTCCTCCAGTGGAGCCGGTGTTCGATTCGGCATGGCTGGCTTTCGACGGACCCTTGGCGCCAGGCCCTCTCTGCCATGGGTCTCATAAGCCTTTTTCATGGCATAGAACTGTGAGCGACTCACGCCCGCCACCTTACAAGCCTTGGCGATGTTCTTCAGCTCAGCGGCCATGGCGAGAATACCGAGTCTGGCACGAATCAGCTGATCGCGAGTCGTCATGTTACACCTCGCTGAACCTTGCGGACTAAAGGTTAAATATCCACTTCCTACCTGCCGACAGCAGGCTGGAGTAGGATGCAAGTGTTTTGAGACCTAGACCTAGAGGTAATGCGGAAGGACTAATCTGCGGCTGAATGCTCGCTAACAAAACCTTCACTATCTAGCCGATTATTCCTTTCTCTATTTTGGCCCAATAGCCTCAAACCGCCAAGCACTCGCTGCTTGACCTTATGGCTTTGCCCCGCCATCTCTCGCATATACCGTATCCAAGAATATTTGGACTTTCTGAACCATGGCACCGCTATCTCACATCCACCATACTTCTTTTTGTAGTCGCCCCCTCCTCCCATATCATAAGTATGAAGGCCCTTTTTCTTTCCGATCGTTATAGCCGCCCATTGGATCGCTTCATTGGGGCGTAAGTGCTGATGCTCACGCCAGCTTGCTCCTCCCCAAAAATACAGGATGCCATTCATATGAGGGAATATCCCTGTGGCGATCGACCGTCCCTTTTCGTCGCGTGCGCGGAGCAAAAGAAGTTGCCCCGTAGGATGCATATGGGCAATGAGATGGCGTACGCGTCCGACATCGTAAGTAGGTACCAAGAGTTGCTTTGCAAAGACCTCTTGAAGTTGAGCATAGTACTCGTCGGCAAAATCAAGACCGTGTGCCACCTCGACAACGACACCCTCCTTCTGAGCTTTTCGTATACAACGGCGGCAAGCGCTTGTCATCCTTGCGAAGAGGTCATTCTCATTCCTGCTGAGGTCTATTTCATACCCAGGGCACATCCGACACTGCACGTTTAATCCGAGAAGATCACTCGATGTGAGATTTCGGTCGAACACCTCCAGATGAACACAGCGCAACTCGTGAAATGTAAAATCAATTAAAGCTTTGACCGCCTTGCGTTTGTCAGCGCAGGAGGACAAAGTAAGGCCCATGTAATCCGTCGTCCATCCCGGGAAAGGGCTTCCAAGTATTCGAAACCCGGCCTTTCGCACAATCATCCCGGTAAAGTAACCGATCTTTGTCCGACCCTCTCGTAAAACTGCAACAATAGGTTCGCCATTTTGAGTTTCCGAGAGAAAGTTGAGCCAAGCAGGTGTCTGAAAAATAGTTTGAGTCTGCAATGTGTCGATGTTCGACGACCAATCATCGCCTCCGGCATTTAAGCGTTCGAACGCGTACATCATGGACGGATGTTTTGTTTCTTCGCAGGTCTCACGCTGGATAAAGGTTTCGAAGCGGTGTCATGACTCTCGTCTGACGAGAACACAGACATCAGGTCTTCTCGAGACTGCGCAAGATGCAGGCGACCGGATCCCATATGCTGGTGGCCCAATTAAATCAAGGGTACTCTTGTGACGAGCCAGATTCCGACCATCACCCAGGCAATTGCGCTCAGTCCCCTCAAAAGCCGATAACGCTTAAAGGCCATTTTCCTGTAGGTAGCGAAGAACACTTCCTGCATAGCAAGCAGAATAATTACAAAGTATGTGGCCTTATAGCGATATTGTACGGCGTCTGAGAATGACGGCCTCGGATACTCTCTTCTTGCTTGTTGCCTGGCCCCTTGAATGTCAGCAATTTTTCGATCAATTCCAACGGGCTCGACCAACGTCATAGATCGCAAAGGTGTTGAGCTGCCATCATCCAGTACCACTTTAGCCGCTTCGCGCGACAATCGAATTTCTTCTGAACCAACCGGTATCTTTATCGTCCAGTCTTCCGGCCCTTTCCAGGCATGCATCGAAGGCATGGCC
>WUUC01050833.1_pt1 | contig 13641 bp, 14 predicted proteins | sample 6278441 | NCBI WGS metagenome assembly WUUC01 (sample SAMN13675441, study PRJNA597444) | soil metagenome | isolation source: soil | place: USA: Washington | collected 2017-10
AGCGGCCACCGTAGAGCGCGAGCACCGGCCGCCGCGGCGGACATTCGGTCGCGAAGTCGACCGCGACCGCCTTGTACATCTCCGGTCCGACGATTTGCTCGACGACCGGATAGTTCGCGCGCAACGCTTCGGCGGCGCCGTGCAGCACCGTATTGCGGTAGACCGCCATCGCGCCGGTCGCCGGCTGGTCGAGCGCCGCGGCGAAATCGCGCTGGAATGCGAGGAGCTCAGGCGGCAAGGGCGAGATCCCCCATGAGAGTGCCCTGAGCGCGGTCACGCTCGCGCATCAGCTCGGCGAACGGCGGCAGATGGCCGTCGCGCTCGATCAAAGTCGGCCTGGGGCCGATGCGTGCAATCAGGCTCTGGTAGAGCTCCCAAACGTCGTCGCTGATCGGCGCGTCGTGACTGTCGATGAGCAAAGTGCCCTCGGCGTCGAGCGAGTGTCCGGCGAGATGGATCTCGCCAACGTAATCGGCCGGAGTTGCTTCGAGCCAAGCCAACGGGTCGTAGCCGAGATTGTGCGCTCCCACCGCGACGTTGTTGACGTCGATCAGCAGTCCACAGCCGCTGCGGCGCGCGAGCTCGGCGAGGAAACTCGTCTCGCTCCAGCTGTGGTCGGTGAGCGCCAGATAATGCGTCGGGTTTTCAATCAGGATCTGGCGTCCGAGCGCGTCCTGTACGCGGCTGATGTTCGCGACGCATCGCGCGAGAACTTCATTGGTGCGCGGCACGGGCAGTAGGTCGGGGAAGCAGCGGCCATCCAGCCGCGACCAGGCGAGGTGCTCCGACACGAGCGCCGGTTCGAACCGGTCGACCAGCCGCTTCAATGCGGCGATATGCTCGGGATCGGGTTCCGCATGGCCAGCGAGCGACATTCCGACGCCATGCAGGGACAGCGGCCGATCACGGCGGAGCCGTTCCAGCATGGCGAGGCGCGGCCCGCCTGCGACCATGTAGTTTTCCGCATGAACCTCAAACCAGAGGTCCGCCGCCGGCGCGGCGAGCGCCTCTGCATAATGCTCGGTCTTGAAGCCGACACCGGCAGCGGGAGTCATGGTTCAGCCCTTCTTCGGAGTGAGGGAGCCGTTCCCTTTGGGCGTCTTGATCGCCGTGCAGGTGCCCTTGGCGACATATTTCCAGGCGTTGCCCTGATAGTCGCGCTTGGACGTGCCGGCGCAGGTCGTGCCGGCGCCCGCGGCGCAGTCGTTCTTTCCGGCAAGCGAGATGCCGTAACACTTCTCCTTGTTCGGCTGCGGCTTGACCGGTCCCGCGAGTGCGGCGGTCGAAACGACGGCCGCGGCGGCTCCGGCAATGGCGATGTTCCTGATCTTCATTGGCGAGAACTCCTGTGAATCGGTGAGGTCACGGTGGACCGCGACCGTTATCCGGCAGGCGCTTCGCGAAGTCTCAGACCAAGAGCGCATCGGATCGATGCGCGACCGGTATTGCCGCTCGCTGGCGAGTTTTGCTCCGAGCGTGTAATTGGAAGCGAGGCGCAATGGGCCATCGGGGGATGCACCCATGGAAATGCAGCAAGTGCGTTATTTCGTCGCGTTGGCGGGGACGCTGAACTTCACCCGCGCTGCCGAGCAGTGCAACGTCAGCCAGCCGGCGCTCACGCGTGCCATCCAGCAACTGGAGCACGAGCTGGGCGGACCGCTGTTCCACCGCGAGCGCGGCAACACGCATCTCTCCGAGTTAGGACGGATGATGCTGCCCTACCTGCAAACGGTGGAGGAGAGCTGCCGTGCGGCCCGCGACCAGGCGCGGGCCGTGAAGAAGCTCGAGCGCGCCACGCTCACGATCGGCACCATGTGCACCATCGGCCCGCAGCTCGTTTCCGACCTGCTGGTGCGGTTCCGTGCGCAACATCCAGCTGTCGAGGTGCAGTTCATCGACGCCGGCGCGCCACAGATGGTCGAGATGCTTGAGAAGGGTGAACTCGAGGTGGCGATCGTCGGCATCCCCGGCGAGCTGCCGGACTCGCTCCACCAGCTGCCGATTTTCGAGGAGCGGTTCGTCATCGTGCTGCCGCAGAACCACCGCCTCGTGAACTATGACGAGATCCCGGCCGCCGAGCTCGACAAGGAGCCCTACGTCAGCCGCTCGAATTGCGAGGTGTTCGAGCCGGTGCGCAAGGAGCTCAACGACCGCGGCGTGTTCCTCCGCCAGGTGTTCAGCTCGCCGCGCGACGATTGGGTCCAGGGCATGATCAAGGCGGGGCTCGGACTCGGTTTCTTTCCAGAGTTCAGCGTCACCGACGCGGATCTTGTAGTGCGTCCGCTGGTGGATCCCAGCTTCCACCGGACCATTTACCTCGCGACCGTCCGCGGGCGGCCCCATTCGCCAGCCGTCGGAGCGTTCGTGCAGGAGGCTCGGCGTTATCCGTGGCCGACCACACGCCTACCCGCACCGGGCGACGACACAGTTGTCTTCCGTCAGGAGGTCATGGCAGTCGGCTAGAGCGTTCAGCGCGGTTGGAAAGCCGGCGTAAAGCGCGATCTGCATCAGGACTTCGACGATCTCTGCTTTGCCGATCCCGCTGCTCGCGGCCGATTCCACATGGAGCCGTAACTGGGGTCCGGCCTTGCCGCTCGCAGCCAGGACGGCGATTGCGATTAACTCGCGGCTTTTGAGGTCGAGCGCATCCCTCGCGTAAATGTCGCCGAAGGCGAACTCGATTACCATTCGCGCGAAGTCGGGCGCGACCTCGGCGACACCACTCTCGACGAAATGCGCGATCTTGTCGGCGGCAAGCTGCTCCGCGATGTCGATGCCGCGGCGATAACGCTCACTCATTGATACTCCTTTGACGCAGCCCCAGTCCGAGAATGGCTGCCAATGCCAAGGCAACGAACACGCCGGCGACCGCTGCCGACCAGCCGTAACTGTCGAAGAGCATGCCGATGACGGCCGCGCCCGCCAGGCCGCCGCAATAGTATGATGACAAGTAGAGGCCGCTCGCTGCCGCCTTATCGCTCTTGGCGATGCGGCCGACGTGTCCCGTCGCGACGGCCTGTGCGAAGAAGGTGCCGATGCCGACGAGCGTCATGCCGACGATCACTGAGGTCAGACTGGGGACCAGCAGCAGCACGAGACCGAGGAGCGCGACCGCCAGACTCACAGCAGCAGCCGGTCCTGGCCCGGTGTTCCTCGTGACCGCACCTGCCAAAGGTGTCGTGATCATCGACGGCGCGAACACGAGAAAGACGAGACCCAGCGCGGTCATTGACAGTGCATGCGGGGCCCGCATGAGGACGAATCCGACGTAGGTGAAGACGCCGATGAAGCCGAAGAGAATGAGGAACCCGATCGCGAATGTGCGGCGCAGCGCCTGATCAGCAAGGTGATGGAGCCAGGCACTCCAGAAGCGTGCGGACCGGTCCATCGGCTCGGGCGCATTGCGGTGCAACGCAACGCTGACCAAGGCCGCGCCCGCGAGGTTTAATAGCGCGAAGAACAGGAAACTTTGCTCCGCGCCGACGACGCTCGCGACGAAGGCGGCCGTCAGCCGGCCGATCAGATTGCTGGCGACAACGCCAGTCACGTAGGCCGCGAGAGCGTGGGCAGTGCGGACTTCACAGCGCTCCGCCAGATGCGTGAGCGTCAACGTGAAGGCGCCCGCCATGAAGAGGCCCTGCGTCACACGAAGAACGGCAAAAACAGTGAGGTTCGGCGCGAAAGCGAGCAACGCGGTCGGGACCGACAGCAGGAGCAAGCAAAGGCTGATCGCGCGCTTACGTTCCAAGGCGCCGCTGAAGGCGCCGAAGAGCAGCCCGGAGACCGCCATTCCCAACGTGCTCGCGTTGGCAGCGAGCCCGATTTGCGCCGGGGTTACTCCATAGCTCTGCGCCAGGCTCGGCAGGATCGCCTGGGTGGCGAACAGGTCGACGAGCGTCAGAAAGCCGATCACTGCGATAAGCAACGAACGCTGCAGCGACAGACCCGCCGCGCGCGGCATGGTCATGGACTGGGCGATATCTGGCATGACCACTCCGTCGAGAAGGGGGCGGCGTCCCGTCCGGGGTCGAGACGGGACGCCTGGGTGCCGGCGAAGGGGAGCTGAACGCCGGCGCGGGGAACTTACTTTCCGTGGAACACGTCCGACGAAAGCAGGACGGCGGGTTCCTTGCCGTCGTTGACCCAATAGTGGCTGAGCCCGTCGGCCTCGCGGCTGATGTCGCCGGCCTTGTGCTCGATCGGAGCGCTGCAGGCCGAGCTGTATTCGGTGATCGAACCGCTGACGGTGTAGATCAGCGCGGGCCGATCCTTGTGGCTGTGCACCGGGACGATCCCGCCGGGCTGAACGACCAGGCGCCGGGTGCGCAATTGGCGGCCCTCGACGCTGATTTCGCTGCCGAGGTCGATTGAGCCGATCACCGTGTCCGTGACGCCCTTGGGCATCGTCGGCGCGTTGGCAAGCGCGTTGGTGCCAGGGGTCGTGCACTGACCGGCGATCGCCGGGCTGGCGAAACCGCCGGCAGCTGCAACGGCAATGACCGCCGTCGCGATTGTCGTCTTGAGGTTGAACATTGCCGTCTCCTTGAATCGATGAATCTGGGCGCCGCGAGTGGCCGGACTGCAGGATGGGAGGGATTTCATCTCTCTTCCCGTGCGTCGGCTGAGGAGCCGGCCATCGCGACGCCCCATCAAAATGGAGAAGCCGGGCGCCGGGGGGAAATCGCAAGGTCGCATGAAGTCGATGCACGAAACGCATTTCACCAGAGGGCGCGCGATCCGCATCCTAAGCGCAACCTGAAAAAGGAGCGCTTGAAGATGGACATGCAGGTTCAGAAGCATGTGGACGTAACACAACCGCTCGCGGACAAAGTCGCGGTCGTCACCGGCTCGACCAGCGGCATCGGTCTCGGGATCGCACGCGCATTGGCAGAAGCCGGCGCCGACGTCGTGATCAACGGCCTTGGCAAGCCGGAGGATATCGAACGCGTCCTTGCTGAGCTGGAGCGCGATTATCCGCGCACGCGCGTTGTCTGCAATGACGCCAACCTGATGAAGGGCGAGGAGGCCGCCGGCCTGGTCGAGCAGACGATCGCCGGCTTCGGCCGCGTCGACATCCTCGTGAACAATGCCGGCATCCAGCACGTCAGCCCGATCGAGTCATTCCCGCCGCAGAAATATGAGGCGATCATCGCCCTGAACCTCTCGGCGGCCTGGTACACGACCCGCGCCGCTTTTCCGGCGATGAAGCAGAGCGGCTTCGGCCGCATCATTAACATCGCATCCGCGCACGGCCTCGTCGCGTCGCCGTTCAAGAGCGCCTACGTCGCTGCGAAGCACGGCGTGCTCGGCCTGACCAAGACGATCGCGCTCGAAGGCGCGGAGCACAACATCACCTGCAACGCAATCTGCCCCGGCTACGTCTGGACGCCGCTGGTCGAGAACCAGATCGACGACACCGCAAAGGCGCGCGGCATCACGCGCGAGGAAGTGATCCGCGATGTGCTGCTTGCCGCGCAGCCGAACAAGCGCTTCGCCGAAGTCGAAGAGCTCGGCGCGCTGACGATCTTCCTCTGCGGTCCCGGAGGGCGGTCGATCACCGGAACCGCGCTGCCGGTCGACGGCGGCTGGACCGCGCACTGAGTCAAGACATGCGCGAAGCGAGCAATCGTCCGCACGTCGTGATCGTCGGCGCCGGTTTCGGCGGGCTCGCCGTGGCGAAAAGGCTTGCCGGCCGCGACGCCGACGTGACGCTGATCGACCGGCGCAATCACCACGTCTTCCAGCCGCTGCTGTATCAGGTGGCGACCGCTGCGCTGTCGCCTGCCGACATTGCCGGACCGATCCGGTCAATCTTTTCGCGCGCCTCTAATGTGCGCGTCGTGCTCGGTGAAGTGACCGGCGTGGACCCGGCTCGCAATTCCGTCCGCCTCGCGAGCGGCGGCCATGTTGAATATGACTGGCTGATCCTCGCGACGGGCGCGCGCCACAGCTATTTCGGCCGCGACGAGTGGGCTGCGAACGCTCCCGGCCTCAAGTCCATCGAGGACGCGCTGGCCATCCGCCGCAAGGTCTTGCTGGCCCTGGAGCACGCGGAAACGGAGACGGACCCGCGCCGCCGCCAGGCGCTGCTCACCTTCGTCGTCATCGGCGCCGGTCCGACAGGCGTGGAAATGGCCGGAGCGATCGCGGAGCTCGCCCGCCGCTCCGTGTCGCGCGACTTCAGGAAGATCACCCCGCACTGCTCGCGAGTGATCCTGATCGAGGCAGGCGAGCGCGTGCTGCCCACCTTCCTGCCGGAATTGTCCGAGGCGGCTGAGCGATCGCTTGAGGAACTCGGCGTCGAAGTGCGCCTCGGCGCGCCGGTCACCGACATCGGCGATGGTTACGTCGAGTGGCACAAGGAGTTGATCTTCGCCCGGACGGTCGTCTGGGCGGCCGGCGTCAAGGCGTCACCCGCCGCCGCATGGCTCTCGGCCGATCGGGACAGCAACGGACGCGTTTTCGTTGAACAGGACCTTCGCGTTCCCGGCCAGTCAAACATCTTCGCGATCGGGGACACGGCCAACGTGCCGAACGCGGTCGGCAGCGCCCTTCCCGCAGTCGCTCCCGTCGCCAAACAACAAGGCCGCTTTGTCGCAAACGTTATCCTCGGCCGCCGCCGGGGAAAGTTCGTCTATCGCGATTACGGCAATCTCGCGACGATCGGGCGAAGTCGCGCGGTGATCGACATGGGCGGCCTGCGCCTCAGCGGTTTCATCGCCTGGCTCATCTGGTCGATCGCCCACGTCTGGTTCCTGATCGGATTCCGCAGCCGGCTCGCGGTTACGATCAACTGGCTGTGGAATTACCTGACCTATCAGCGCAGCGCCCGGCTCATCACCGGCGACATTCCCATCGCAGTTCCGCAGCCGCAGCGCGCGCAACCACTCGAAAGGAAATGCGCATGAAATCGCTCGCCAAGGAGGTGGCCGGGCTCGGCCAGACCGTGCTCGTTCTGCAGGGAGGAGGCGCGCTCGGCGCTTATCAGGTCGGCGTCTACGAGGCGCTGGACGAGGCCGGCATCGCGCCCAAATGGGTCATTGGCACGTCGATCGGCGCCATCAATGCCTCGCTCATCGCCGGCAGCGCGCCGGGAGAGCGGGTCGAGAAGCTCTGCGAGTTCTGGTCGCGCGTGCAGAACGATCAGTTCGTTCCCGGCGGTCTGCCTGCATGGCTCGCGACGGCGACGCGCAATGCGCTTGCGATCAGCCGCGGCGTTCCGTCCTTCTTCAGCCCTAATCCCCTCGCCTTCATGAGCCCGCATCACCGGCTGGGCGCGGAAGCTGCCGGCTATTATTCGGTGGAGCCCCTGCGGCGGACGCTGGAAGATCTCGTTGATTTCGAACAGCTCAACAATGGCGGCACCCGCATCACCGTCGGAGCGTCGAGTGTCCGCACGGCGGAGATGCGCTACTTCGATTCACGCGACATGCCGCTTGGCGTGGAGCACATCATGGCATCGGGTGCGCTTCCACCTGGATTCCCGCCGGTTCGCATCGACGGCGAGCTCTACTGGGACGGCGGTATCCTTTCGAACACACCGGTGGAGGTGGTGTTCGACGACAATCCGCGCCGCAACAGCCTGGTCTTCGCGGTCCACATCTGGAACCCGCATGGACCGGAGCCGGAGACCATCTGGGAGGTCATGAACCGGCAGAAGGATGTGCAATATTCGAGCCGGGCGCATGCCCAGATCAAGCGCCAGCGCCAGCTGCATCGGATGCGCCATGTGATCGCCGAGCTGAGCAAGATGGTTCCCGAAGAGAAGCGTCGCGACAACCTCTTCGGCGAGATGGCCTCCTATGGCTGTCTCACCCGCATGCATGTCGTCCGGTTGCTCGCGCCGGCGCTCGATTACGAGGACCACAGCAAGGACATCGATTTCAGCGCGCACGGCATCCGCCGCCGCCGCGAGGCCGGTTACGACGACACGATGCGGACGCTGGAGAAAGCGCCCTGGCGCCAGCCGGTCGAGGACATCGAGGGTTTCATCCTCCATGAGGCGAGCGGCGGCCGGATGGTCGAAACCGCCGCTTCGCGCTGATGCTGCAGCAATCCTCCCGAACGCGCTCGATCGCGGTCCTGCTCGGATCGGTGCGGCGCGACCGCATGGGAAGCCGGGCCGCGCAACTCGTCATTGGCGAGCTCGAACGGCGCGGCCACGCCGTGCACCTCGTGGACCCGCTCGAACTGCAGCTTCCGCTGCTCGACCGCATGTACAAGGAGCACCCACCGGGCGAAGCGCCCGAGCCGCTGGAGCAGGTGGCGGCGCTTTATCGTAGCGTCGACGGGTTCCTGGTGGTCAGCGCCGAATACAATCACGGCATTCCGCCTGCGTTGAAGAACCTGCTCGACCATTTCCTCGAGGAGTATTTCTGGAGGCCCTCGGGCATCGTCTGTTATTCGACCGGGAGCTTCGGCGGCGTTCGCGCGGCGATGCAATTGCGCATGACCCTGGCCGAGCTTGGGATGCCGAGCATTCCGAGCGTGCTGCCGATCCCGCGCATCGCCGACGCAATCAGCGGCGACGGAACGGCGGTGCAACCGATCACCGAGAAGTCGATGAATCGCTTTCTCGACGAGTTCCTTTGGTATGCGGACGCGCTCGCTGAAGCGCGGATCGACGGAACGCCCTACTGATCGTCAATGCGCGCCGCGCATGAAGACCATGCCCAATCGCGATTTCATCCGACTCACCTGAGACGCGACAATCAGCCGGTACAGACAAGGGAGACTGGCCATGCGCCGCAGATCGAAAGAGCTTGATGCCAAGTTCCTCGCCGTCCTGTTGGTCGCCGGACCTGCGACCGTTCTAACGCCAATCCTTGCGCCCGCGCATTCCGCGGTCCCCGTCGCGAGCGCTCCCGCCCACGGCGTGATCAAGCAGCGCAGCGACTTCGGTTTCGACGAGACGGTCACACGGATCAAAGGCGACATCGCCGGCAAAGGCATTCGCTTCTTCGATGAAATCGACCAGACCCAGCTCGGCGCCGACGCGAAACTGCCGATCAACCGTTCAACCGTGCTGCTGTTCGGCAATCCGCCCCTCGGTGTGCAGTTCCTCCAGGCGAACCCCGTCGCCGGTTTGGATTGGCCCGTGCGGATGCTCGTCACCCAGGATGACGACGGCACGGTGTGGGTCAGCTGGACCGATTTCCGCTTCGTCGCCGACCGCTACCAGCTCCAGAACCGCGACGCCCAGATCAAGATGGCGAGCGAAGTGGCCGCGTCGATCGCTTCATCAACAAGGAAACAGCCATGAAGACGACCACCGGGATTTCAGCCCCGCTCGCCCGCCGCGATCTGGTAGCCATTTTCGCCTACGTCAGCCGTAGGAAGCCAAAGTGCGTCGACGGCAGCTTCGATCGGACGGAAGTGCATCTCGATCGTCTTGCCGCCGCCGCCAGGATGCAATGACGCCGTCCCAAGCGATTGCCGACATCAAAGCAAGCCTCCCGCAACTGAGCGGGGGGCTTCTTTGGACGTATCGACTGCTCTGGTGCACGCTCGCGATCGTCGCCCTGGCGGTCTTCGCCTTGTCATTCCTCCAGCCGGTCATGCAGCCGGCGGTGTTCGCGATCCGCCTCGTGAAGGGCATCGTAGTCATCGCGGTCAGCACGATCCTGCTCCGCCGCCGCCATCGAGATCCCGTCGCAGCCCTGCTGTCGCTCGCCTTTCTCACATGGGCGATCACCAGCAGCTTCGACTTCGCCGCGGCCGACATGGTCCCGCAGCTTCTGGACCGAGCACGCTTCCTGCTGTTCGTACTCGCCTTGCTGCTGTTCCCGGATGGCGCTTGGCAGCCGACGTGGACGCGCAAGATCGCGATTGCGAGTGTCGCCGTGTGCCTTTTAGGAATCGCGGAGACGCTGCGGCTCGCGCCGACTCAGCTCTTCCTCCCTCTCGCGATCGCCTGCGTGCTGGCCGCTATCGCCTCGCTTGTGTCCCGCTTCCGCAACGCAGCGAGCGAAGCGCTCCGCCAGCAGCTGAAGTGGGTCGCGCTCGGGCTCCTGGCGGGTGTCGGTCTTATCCTCAGCGCAAGGGCCGGCGCGGCGGTCCTCCCGATGCCGGTACTGTGGGAGGCCATGTTCCAGCTCGGCATCGTCCTGATCGCGCTTGGCTTCCTGGTCTCCTTGATGCGGTACCGCCTGTACGACGCAGAAACGGCGATCAGCCGGTCCGCAGCCTATGCCGTGCTGACGATCGCAGTAGTCGCAACCTTCGGCGGCACGGAAGCCCTGATCGAGCTGCTCGGCCAGCAGTACCTCGGTATGGGCCTCGGCAACATCTCGGGCGCGATGGCGGCGGCAGTTGCGGCCGTCCTCCTCAGTCCGCTGCACAATCGCGTCAGCAATTGGGCCGAGCGCCATTTTCAACGCGACCTTGCCGTCTTGAAGCGAACGCTCCCTGACATTCTCGCCGATCAGCCGCCCACGGCGTCATCCCGCCAGCTCGGTACCGTAGCACTCCGCATGATCAGCGACGCGATCCATGCAACCCGGTCTGCCCTACTGGTCGAGGGCAACGTGGTCGCTGCGCAAGGGATCGAGCTCGACGCGGTACGGCGCTGGTCACGCGACTCCGCCGAGCGGGATAGGCCCATGCTTGAGCGCTATCCATCCGATTGTGTATTCCGCCTGTGCATTCCGATCCGCAGCACGTTCGCCGGAGCGACTCCGTGGCTCCTGCTCGGCCCGCGCCCCGACGGGAGCCTTTATGGAAAGGATGAACTCGATGCCCTGAACTCCATTCTTCCGGCGCTAAGGGACAGCCTCAACTCGGCGATGATGCGGGAGACTTACCTCGCTCACCAGCGAAGAGCCGATCGCCGCGTTCGGCAGGACATAGCGGAGCTGCGCTCGCGCCTCGCAGCCATTGAATCAGGTACCGGGGCCGCGAGCGTCCGTTTGATTTCTTGACTCGTTGTAATGTCCGGAATGGGTCGAAAGCAGACGTTAACGATCCCGGTCAGACCCCGTGCGCGGCGCTCAGCCCCGCGCCTCGCCCGCGTGCTTTTCGTGCCGCTTTTGATGCACTCCTTTTTCTCTCTGCCGCACGAGAGGAGGGCGGCTGACGCATTTTGATGCACCTAGCACGCTGTTGAACGACGTGTGCGGCGCTCAGCCCCGCTCCTCGCCCGCATACTTTTCGTACCGGTTTTTAGTCACCTTCCTCTCCTCTGCCGTACGAGAGGAGCGCCGATCATTCGCTTTTAGTCACCTAAACGGGTGCCAGCGGCATGTTCGGGAGCAGGCGCCAACGCCCCAGCACAACCTTTCGCGCGGCGCTCAGGCAACGAAAAGCCCAGCAGTTCTTCGATCTGTCGAAATGACAGCCAGAATTCGCCACGAGGTCGTTGCAGCAGGTTCCGTCTCAGTGGCTCGTACTTGCTTTTCATGCGTGCTGCCCGAATGGTGGAAAGTTCCAACTTTGACCACTTAACCGAACCAGCTCGGCCCATCAAAAGTTGGAACTGCTGCTGATTGAAAAGGATATGGCCGGCCTGTCACGCCGGCGCGCCCAATCGTTGGGCTTGTCCGCTCGAGAAGCAGGACTTCACTCATGACGTTTTGCGCATTTGTCGTGGCCTGTAGTGGCCGAATCTCGCGGGCCGCTGTTGTAATGGCGGCCGCTACACCTGGACCCTGTTGCACCCGCCGAATTTCATGTCACGTGAATCAACCCTCTGAATGGGAGGGTAGGATGGCAAGGCGTGCGGTTCGGCGAACAAGGGGCAGGGCGAAGCTCGAACCATTCGCGAACAAATTGGTCTCAGTTGGCTGGCCGGGTGAGGGAGAAGTAGCGACCGCCAGCCCACCGGCTAACGATAATCGGACAGTGGAAGATCTGCCTGCTTGCCTTCAAGTCACAGACGATGAAGTAAGGTTGCTCCACCGGTATCTGGGCCGGCAAATTCTCGGCCTGTTTTCCTGAGGAGCATCATGGTTTCGAAGCCGGCATTCCCTCTCGGAAGCGCAACCGCTGTGCAGCGAGCAGCGGCTTACGTACGTGTTTCGACCAATCGGCAGGCCGAGCATGAGACCAGCCTTGCCGATCAGGTGACCGCCATCACTGCCTACTGTGAGGCTCGCGACATCCTGCTGGAAGACGTGTTCCGTGAGCCGGGTGCGTCGGCGACCGACGACAATCGGCCGCAGTTTCAAGCGATGATCGAGACGGCGACTGCGCGCGAGAGACCCTACGATCTGATCATCGTTCACAGCTTCAGCCGCTTCTTTCGTGACCAGTTCGAGTTCGAGCGCTACCGGCGCAAGCTGAGCAAGGCCAAGGTCGGTCTGATTTCCATTACACAGGACGTCGGCGAGGGAGCCACTGGCGACCTCGTTCGCTCAATTCTCAGCAAGTTCGACGAGTATCAGAGCGCCGAGACTGCCAAACACGTGCGCCGATCGATGGTCGCGAATGCGCGCGATGGCTTCTGGAACGGCTCCCGGCCGCCGCTCGGCTACAAAGTGGTGATCGCCGAGCGCCGCGGCGACAAGGACAAGAAGGTGCTCACAATTGACGAGGCCGAGGCACCGCTCGTTCGCCGGATATTCTCACTCTATCTCGAGGGCGACGGAGCCTCTGGGCCGCTCGGCATCAAGAAGATCGTCTCGTGGCTTAACGCGCGGAACTACACCTATCGCGGCAAGCCATTCCACGTATCCAACGTCGATGTGGTGCTCCGACGCACGACCTACATGGGCACCCACTATTTCAATCAGAAGGATTCTCGCACGGGGGAGCGGCGCCCCCGCGATGAGTGGGTGCCGATCGCTGTCCCTCCCATCATTGACGAAGGGACCTTCCAATCGGTCCAGGCACGCCTTGGCGAGCGCAATCCGAGGCAGACGCCGCCGCGAGTTGTCTCCGGACCAACCCTACTGACCGGCATCGCCCATTGCGGCTGCCCAGACTGCCACGGCGCGATGACGATCCGCACCGGCAAGTCCGGTCAGTACCGCTACTATGCCTGCTCGCGCCGCGCCACGCGCGGCGAGACCGCCTGCACCGGCCGGTCCATTCGTATGGAGAAGCTCGACAGCATCGTCCTCGAGGTGCTCGAGGAGCGAATACTGGCGCCTGAGCGGCTGCCTGGACTGCTCGCCGCCTTCCTCGAGAAGAGTGATGAGTCCGACCAGCGCCGGCGCGAGGAGCTGGCGCTAGTCCGCGCTGCCAAGACCAACAGCGAGGGAGCGCTCAACCGGCTCTATGAACTGGTTGAGCAGGGGCTTGCGTCACCGGCTGACCGGGACTTCGCTGAACGCCTGACCCATCACCGGCAGCGCATCGCGACCCTGAGCGCCGATATTGCCTCCCTGGAGCGACAGCTCGCTTCCAGTCAGCGGCGGATTACGCCCGACGTCCTTGGTCGATTCGGCAAATTGCTCAGAGAAGGTCTGCGAGGCGACAACCCAGCGCTTCGCCAAGCCTATGTTCGGCTGCTCATCGAACAGGTCACCGTTGAAGATGACCAGATCCATATCCGCGGATCGCGAAAGGCGTTGGAGAGAGCCATAATCGCCACTGCGGCAAGCAACAGGAAAGTAGTGCCCAGCTTTGCACGAGAGTGGCGCACCCGACAGGATTCGAACCTGTGGCCTTTGCCTTCGGAGGGCAACGCTCTATCCAGCTGAG
>WUUC01104196.1_pt1 | contig 13641 bp, 10 predicted proteins | sample 6278441 | NCBI WGS metagenome assembly WUUC01 (sample SAMN13675441, study PRJNA597444) | soil metagenome | isolation source: soil | place: USA: Washington | collected 2017-10
GCTTCATCGCCGACAGCATCGACGCGCAGGAGCGGGAACGGACGCGCATCGCCCGCGAGCTCCACGACGGTCTCGGCCAGGCGATGACCAATCTCCTCGTCCGCCTCGGCGCCCTGTCCGAGAAAGAGTGCTGCCACCGCGAGGCCGAGGGGCTGCGCCGGATCACCTCCGAGATCCTCAGCGACCTCGGCCGCATCTCCAAGGGGCTCCACCCCACCGTGCTCGACGACCTTGGGCTCGCCGCCGGCCTCCGGCAGCTCGCCGAGGACGTGGCGCGGATCCATCAGGTGACCGTCGACATCCACCTGGGAGAGGTGTCCTGGGAGAAGCTCTCGCCGCTCCACCAGATCACCATCTATCGCATCACCCAGGAAGCGCTGCACAATGCCGCGAAGCATGCGCGGGCGCGGACGGTCAGCATCCTGCTCGACCGGCGTCCGGACGGGCTCCGCCTGATCGTCGAGGACGACGGCGTGGGGTTCGACGTCGCGGCGGGTGGCAACGGCACCGGCCTCGGCCTGCACAGCCTGCGGGAGCGCGCCGGCCTTCTCGGCGGTACGCTGTCCATCGAATCATCCCCCGGGGCGGGGACCGCGGTCGTGGTCGACCTCCCCCTGGAAGGAGTGGCATCCTAATGCCTGGAACAATGAACGGACCCGAAGCGGCCGAGACCACCCCCCAGACCAGCGGCAAGATCCGCGTCCTGCTGGTCGACGATCACGCCATCCTGCGCACCGGCCTGCGCCTGCTGATCTCCGCCCAGGAGGACATGGAGGTGGCCGGCGAGGCGGGGTCGACCCAGGAGGGGATCGAGCAGGCGGAGCGGTTGGCGCCGGACGTGGCGCTGATCGATCTCAGCCTGCCGGGCGAGGGGGGAATCGAGGCGATCCGCCGCATCCGCGCCAGCCGTCCCAAGGTCCGCACCGTGGCGTTGACCATGCACGACGACGCGGCCTACCTCCGCTCGGTGCTCGCCGCCGGAGGGTCCGGCTACGTGATCAAACGCGCCGCGGACTCCGAGCTGCTGACCGCGATCCGCGCCGTGCACGAGGGGCGCTCGTTCATCGCCCTGACGCTCGAGGAGAGCGGGATCAACGCCTTCCAGGAGGAGCCTCCGGTGGCGGCGCCCTCCACGGATGAGGCAGGGTTGGCGCGCCTCAGCCCGCGGGAGCGGCAGGTGCTGCTGCTGCTCGCCCACGGCCACACCCACTCGGAGATCGCCGAGCAGCTGGGGATCAGCATCAAGACCGTGGAGACCCACCGCGCCCGCCTCGGCGAGAAGCTCGGCCTCAAGAGCCGCGCCGACCTGGTGCGGCTGGTGCTCGACGCGGGGCTGCTCGGGGCGGCCGCGACCGGGGCGCCTCAACGCCCCTGAGCGCTCTACCCGCCCGCGCTGGAGCGGACGGCGCTCCGCTCCAGGGTCTGCTCGATCACCGACACGCCGAGCTCCGCGGCCTCCGCTTCGTGGAAGCGGCGGCTCATCCGCGCCACGTTTTCGCGGAACCGCGGCTCCCGGTCCACCTGTTCGATCTGCGAGAAGATCCCGTCCGCCGTCGCCCCCGCCAGCTCACCGCCCAGGCCGAGGCCGTGGTGGACGACCCGGCGGACGGTCTCCGGCTGGTCGCGGCCGATGGGGTACGAGACCATGGGTACGCCGAGGAAGATGCACTCCTTGACCGTCCCGGTGCCACCGTGGTTGACCATCAGCGCGCTGCGCTCGAGGACCGGGATCTGCGGGATCCAGGGGAGGGCCAGCGCATCGGCGGGGAGAGGCAGGTCACCGGCTTCGACCAAGCCGCCGGTCGAGAGGACGAGCTGCCACTCCGGACGGCTCGCGGCCCCCTCGGCCACGGCGCGCAGGAAGGAGATCACCGTCTCCCGCCCCGCCAGATGACACTGGCTGCCCAGGGAGACGTAGAGCAGTTTTTTCGCCGGATCGATCCATTCCCAGGGGAAGGGGCGCTCGTCGCGGCGGCTCAGGTCGAGCGAAGGCTCGATGTAGTGGACGCCGGGCTCGTCCTCTTCCGAGGCGCCGCGCGGCAGGTCGAGCTCCCGCGGGCACTGGACCAGCTCGGGCATGTGGAGCAGCGGAGCCGTCATGTCACGCAACCGGCGCGCCGCGGGGTTCTTCTGCCGCACCAGCTCGCTCAGCGCGATGATCGCCTTGCTCATGCGCATCATCGCCCCCTCGAGATCCTGGATTGTCTGCAGGCGGTTGACCACGCGCAGATGGGGGGTCAGCAGGACGACCGGCAGGTCGAACCGGTAGTGCAGGACCAGCGCGTTCGCCGCCATGATGCTGTTGAGCAGGAACAGGTCCGGCTGGACCGACCGGACCGGACCGTCTACCCCCTCTCCACGCGCCAGCGTCCCGAGGTACTGGTCGTAGAACTCGTGCGCCTCCGTCTCGCTCCCCGGCGGACCGGCCGCGGCCTGACCCTTCTCGCTCCGCCAGCGGCTCACCGAGCCACGGGGAAAGGACTGGCTCAGGATGGGGACGAAGTCGAAGCCCTGGCGGGTCACCATGGGAGCGCTGTCCTCCAGCCCCAGATAGGACACGGCATGACCGCGGTCCTGGAGCTGGCGGGCGAGCTTGAAGGTCGACAGTAGATGCCCCTCCTCATGGTCGACGACGAAGGCGATGTTGGCCATGACTCTCCTCCTCAAGTTCTCAGGTGCGCGAAATCGATCCGCCGAGACCGGGACGCAGGGGGGACCGTGGCTGTCTAGGCCCGGCTCACCGGCAGGAGATCCAACCGGCGGATAGAATGCAGGCGCTGATGATGGAGCACGCCGCTTTTTCCGATCCTGCACTGACCCTCGCCATCGCCCTGGCCGCCGGCATGCTCGGCCAGACACTGGCCCGCCATCTGCGCGTCCCCGGCATCGTCCTGCTGCTCGCCTTCGGCATCCTGCTCGGCCCCGACCTGCTGAACGCGGTGCGGCCTTCCACCCTGGGCCCTTGGCTCCACACGCTGATCGGCTTTGCCGTCGCCGTCATCCTGTTCGAGGGGGGGATGAACCTGAACGTGGCGCGGCTGCGGCGCGAGGCGCGCAGCATCCAGCAGCTCTCGACCCTGGGCGCGCTCACCACCGCCGTGTGCGCCACCCTCGCCGCGCGCTGGATCATGGGCTGGGACTGGACCCCCGCGATCCTTTTCGGGACCCTGGTCATGGTGACCGGCCCGACCGTCATCACCCCCCTGCTCCGCCGGATCAAGGTCAAGGAACGGGTGGCGACCGTCCTCGAAGCCGAGGGGATCCTGGTCGACGCGATCGGCGCCATCGTCGCCGTGGTCGCCCTGGAGGTGGCGATGGAGCTGAGCCAGAACCCGGAGGGCTCGCCGGTGCTCACCGGGGTGCTGCACGTGGTGTCCAGGCTCTTCTTCGGCTGCGTCCTGGGGACCGCGGGCGGGCTCGCGCTCGCTGCGCTGCTGCGTTCCGAGAAGGCGATCCCGGAGGGGCTGGAGAGCGTGTTCACCCTCTCCTTCGCGATCGCCCTCTTCCAGGGGAGCAACGCGCTGGTGCCGGAGACCGGCATCGTGACCGTGATCGTGGCCGGCCTGGTGGTGGGGAGCTCCGGCTCCCATGTCCTGGCGGAGCTGCGCGAGTTCAAGGAGCAGCTCACGGTGCTGCTGATCGGGCTTCTGTTCGTGCTGCTCGCCGCCGACGTGCGGCTGGCGCAGGTCCAGGAGCTCGGCTGGGCAGGGCTCGGCCTGGTGGCGGCCCTGATGTTCCTGGTGCGGCCGTTGACCATCCTGGCCGGCACCGCGGGCTCGGACCTGACCTGGCGCGAGAAGGCGTTCCTCTCCTGGCTCGCCCCGCGCGGCATCGTGGCCGCCGCGGTCTCCTCGCTGTTCGCCGAGACCCTCGCGGCCGAGGGGGTCCCCGGAGGTGAGGAGCTGCGGGCGATGGTCTTCCTGGTGATCGCGGTGACCGTCGTGGTCCAGGGGCTGACCGGCGGGCCGGTCGCCTCTCTGCTGGGAGTGCGGCGCCCCTCGGACAGCGGCTTCGTGATCCTGGGGGCGAACGACCTCGCACGCGCCGTCGGACGCGCCCTGCGTGCCGAGGGCGAAGAGGTGATCTTCATCGACTCGAACGAGAATGCCTGCGAGGCCGCCGAGGCGGAGGGGTTCCGCGTGTTGCACGGCAGCGGCCTCTGGCCGGAGATCCAGCGGCAGGCGGCGCTCGACACCCGCGCCGGCTGCCTCGGCCTGACCTCGAACGAGGAGGTCAACCTGCTCTTCGCTCGCCGCGTCAGCAAAGACTTCAAGGTTCCACGCGTCTGGGCCGCAGTGCGCCGCGGTCACCTGGGGGTGAGCGAGGAGAACGTCCACCGGCTGGGCGTCCACCTGCTGTTCGGGGCGCCGCAGGACGTGGTGCGCTGGACGCGCCTGTTCGAGAACGGCGAAGCGGTGGTGGAACGTTGGCGCCTGGGCAGCGCCCGCTCCGCCGGCATCGAGGAGGCCGCGAAGCTCCTCGACGGGGCGCTCCCGGTGGCCTTCTCCCGCGGCCGGCGGGCCTTCCCGGTGGGCAAGACGGTGACGTTCCGCCGCGGCGATACCCTTCACATCGCCCTCCAGCCCGGAAGGCGGAGCGAGATCTCGCAGCGCCTCCTTACCGAGGGCTGGGAGCCCGCCGGGGAGCTCCGCGAGGTGCCGCACGAGAGCACGCTGGCCTGACTTTGTAAAAACAGCTAATGAGAGCCCCAGAGGGGTCAGGCATGAAGCCTGAGGCTTCAACCCCGGGAAAGGACCACGGAGGAATTCACCCCTAGAACGCGGAAAGGGCCCTCGGGCGAACCCGAGAGCCCTCGCAGCGCACCAGGGGGGACCGTCTCAGCGGACGGCGCCGCGCCGGAACAGATTGACGATCGCCAGAAGGACGATGGCGCCGACGAGGGAGATCAGGAGACCCGAAAGACTGAAGTCACCTTGAGTGATGGAGCCGGTTCCAAACAGCGGAGCCAGCAGCAGGCCGGCGAGAAGAGCGCCGACGATGCCGACGACGATGTTGAGGATGACACCCTGCTGGGCGTTGGTCCGCATGACCATGCTGGCGATCCAGCCGATCAGTCCACCTACGATAAGCATGATGATGATGTTCATAAGTTCCTCCTGTTAAGGTTCCTGTTAGGTCGTCAACTCGGGTTCGGGCCAACTGAGCCTTCCAGCCTCCCGACAAGAGTAAACAGCAACAGTCGTGCCACACTCGTCCGCCGCGGGAAGCCCCCGGAAGAACGAACTGCCGCCGCATCTCCTCTAGAATTCGTCACCAGCATGGAACCCGCTCCCATCCAGCCCCTTCCGCAACCCCGCTGGCACCCGCTGGTGCGGGCTCTCCTCTTCGTCGTTGCGTTTCTCTTCATCCAGACGGCGTTCGGCGTCGTCGTCTCCATCGTTCTCAGAGCGGTGGGCGGCGACCTCCCGCCGGACGCGATCGTGGGGGTCTTCACGCTCACCGCGCCGCCGCTGATCGCCGTGACCCTCCTGTTCCTCCGCTACCTGGACCGCCGTGGCTTGGCGAGCATCGGCGCCCGCCTCCCCGACGGCGGCCGGCGGCGCGCCCTGCGGCAGCTCGTTTCGGTGCCGGCCGCCACCCTCGCGCTGCTCGGCGTCTGGCTGTTGATCGTCGAGGCCCTGCCACAGTCCGATGTCCAGATCGACGGGCTGAGCCCCGCGGCCGGTCTCCCGGTCGCCCTGCTGTTGGTCGGGTTCCTGATCCAGGGGGGGATCGAGGAGTGGATCTTCCGCGGCTACGTCTACCGGACGCTCCAGGAGCGGTGGCCCTGGTGGGTGGCAGCGCTCGTCTCCTCCATTGGCTTCGGGCTGATGCATGCCACCAACTCCGGCGTCACCGCCGCCGCGGTCGGCAACATCGTGCTCGCCGGCTTCCTGCTCTGCCTGCTGGTGGAGCGCAGCGGCAGCCTGTGGAGCGCGACCCTGGCGCACGCCGCCTGGAACTTCTCCGTCGCCTGCCTGATCTCGCTGCCGGTCAGCGGACTGCAGGTCTCCCACCTGCTGCGGACCGCGGTCACCGGCCCCGGAATGGTGACCGGCGGCGGCTTCGGCCCGGAGGGGAGCCTGATGCTCACCGCGCTCGCCTTGCCTCTGGTGATTTTTTTATGGCCTCGGCGGACGCAGTTGGGCGTATCATCTATGGAAGACTCATCGAATCGGCCGGACCTTCAATCCGGCACTTGAAGTCTGTCGGTCTTGATTGCAGTCTGTTTCGTGGGAAGACGGCTCGCCTTCAAGCGAGCTGGGGGGCATGACGGGAGGAGAAGCATGGAATCACCTGTGGTGATGAAGAAGGGTGGCCTTCTGGCATTCGTATTTTGCCTGGCCCTGACGCTGGGCCTGACGCCGCCGCTCCCAGCCCAGCCTCCCCCCACGGACCAGACCACCCGGACCACCACGAGCCCCACGGTCCAGGACGGCTTCGGCGAGAAGGTCGAGGTCAACGTCATCAACGTTGACGTCCACGTGACCGACCGCGACGGCAACCCGGTCCCGGGGCTGGACCGCAGGGACTTCGAGCTCTTCGAAGACGGCAAGCGGGTCGAGATCTCCTACTTCGAGGAGGTCGACCGCGGGGCACCCAAGCCACAGCAGCAGGCGACCGCAGCGCCACCCGATGCATCCGAGCCGGCGATGCCGTCCATGGACCTCACCGTGACCGGGGCGCCGGCCACGGCGGCCGCCACGGATGCCATGCACTTCGTGGTCTACATCGACAACGCCAACATCCGCCCGGCCCACCGCGAACGGGTGTTGCGGCAGCTCAGCGAGTTCCTGACCCGCGAGCTCCGCCCGGGGGACCGGGTGATGCTGGCGACCCACGACCTCGGCCTGCAGATCCGCCTGCCGTTCACCGCCGACCGGGCGTCCCTCGGGCGGGCGCTGGAGAGCGTCAGCCGGCTCGCCACCAGCGGCACCGAGCTCGACCGCGCCCGCCGCTCCGCCCTGCAGCAGATCCTCGAGATCCAGGACAGGACCCGGCAGACCGACCGGCTGGAGGACAGCCTCAACAAGCCCCGTGGCAACCCGGGTGGTGGCGGCGGCCAGGGAGGAGGCGGCGGTGAAGGGGGAGGAGGCGAGGGCGATGAGAGCGGTGGCAGCGACGGTGGCGACATGGAGATCGACCCGCTCTGCCCGATGGACATCGTCCTCCCCGCCCGCAACTTCGCCGAGGTCAGCCGGCAGCAGGTGCTGAGCAGCGTCGCCTCGCTCAAGGTGATGGTGAACTCGCTCTCGGGCCTCCCCGGCCGCAAGGCGCTGCTGCACGTCAGTGACGGCATCTCGGTCACTCCTGGCGAGGAGATCTTCCAGGCCCTGTTCGAGCTCTGCGGCGGCGGTGGCGCGACCTCCGGCCTCTCCGGGTCCATGGGCGGCGGCGCCACTCCGGTCGACACCGCGGCCATGGGGTCGATGGGCACCTACCGCGGGCAGTCGGCCATGATCGACGCTCAGGCCTACAGCACCGCCAAGGACTGGAGCGCCCTTGCCGCCCACGCCAACAGCAACCGGGTGACCCTCTACACCCTGCAGGCGAGCGGCCTCGAGGCCGCGGCCTCGTCGAGCGTCGACGTCGGCCCGGGCGAGCAGCTTCTCACTCTCAATTCGGTCACCACCATCGAGATGCAGAACCGGCAGGGGTCGCTCTCGGTGATGGCCGCCGACACCGGTGGCCGGGCGATCTTCAACGCCAACGACGTCCGGCCGGCCCTCGAACGGATGCGGCAGGACTTCGACCGCTACTACTCCCTCGGCTTCACCCCGAGGAAAGGGGGCGACGGCCGCGAGCACCGCCTCGAGGTGAAGCTGAAGCGCCGCGGCCTGCAGGCCCGCCACCCGGCAAGCTACCGCGACAAGCCGGTGATGGAACAGGCGGTCGACCGCACTCTCGCCGCCCTCTTCTTCGGCAGCGGGGAGAACCCGCTCGAGATCTCCATCGAGGTCGGCGACATGACGCAGAACGCCCAGGGGAGCTACACCGTCCCCGTGCGGCTGCACATCCCGCTCGGCAAGCTGTTCTTCGAGCACACGGACGAGGCCTACAACGGCAAGCTCCGCCTGCTGGTTGCCACCCAGTCGGCCAAGGGAGAGACCTCCAAGGTCCGCCAGGTCCAGGTGCCGATCAGCGTCCCCAAGGACCAGGCGCTGATCGCGCTCGGCCAGAGCTTCGTCTACGAGCTCGCCCTTCAGATGCAACCCGGTGAGCAGCGCGTCGCCGTCGCCATCCGCGACGAGGGAACGGCGCTCACCTCTTTCCTCGCGCGCGGCGTCCGGGTCGGCACCGGCGGCGGCGTGCTCAAGGGCCAGCGTTGACCACGAACGGAATCATCCAGAGAGGATTTCGATCGTGGACAGACTTCGTGTCTCCTGTGCCCTCGCGTTCGGCCTGACCGCGGCCGCCGCGCCGCTGGTCTCCCAGCCTTCCCCCGAACAGTCCGCTGAAAAGGCGGACTCCGGGATGATCCCCTCTTGCCTCGCCCGCACTTTGCGGGCCGGCGAATCCCTGGAGAAACTCTGATGAAATCCCGCGGCGCTCTCTTTTTCGCCCTCTGTTCCGGCTTCTATCTGTCCGCAGGCGCGCTCTCCGCCCAGACGGCACCAGGCCCTCAGGCGAGGCCCGGTTTCGGCGAGTCGATCGACGTCAAGGTCGTCAACCTCGAGGTCTACGTCACCGACCGCGACGGCCGCCGGATCACCGACCTCCGCCGCGAGGACTTCGAGCTGTCCGAGGACGGCCGGCGCGTGGAGATCGCGCATTTCGACCTCTACGCGCCGGGAGCCCTCACCGGCTCCCCCGCCGGGACCGGCCCGGCGCCCACAACGGAAGCTCCGGCTGCCACGGGTGATCCGGACTCCCCTCCCCCGGTCGATCCGCTCTTCCTGGTCATCTACGTGGACAACGTCAACGTCGGCGCGGCCCACCGCGCCCGGGCCCTGGCGCAGGTCCGCGAGTTCCTCGACCGGGAGATGGTCGCGGGCGACCAGGTGATGATCGCCACCTACGATCTGTCGCTCCACGTCCGCCAGCCGTTCACCAGCGACCGGGAGGCGCTCGGCCGCACCCTCGAGGCGATCAAGAACCTCTCCGCCCGCGGCGGGGAGAGCGACCGCGACCGCCGGACCGCGCTGGAGACGATCGTCGCGATCCAGGAAGCTTCGAAGATGCAGGGCACTGACTGCCCGCTGGAGATCGCGGAGCCGGCGCGGAGCTTCGCCGCCTCCCGGCAGAACGAGGTGTTGCAGACCGTCTCGGCGCTCAAGGCCCTGGTCAACTCGCTGTCGGGGCTGCCCGGCCGCAAGGCCGTGCTCCACATCAGCGACGGCATCCCGGTCACCCCCGGCGAGGAGGTTTTTCAGGTCCTCGTCGAGATGTGCAGTGGCGCCGGCACCGTCAGCGGCCTGGCCGACGCGGTCGACGTGACCGGGGCCGGCCTCAGCGCCTACCAGGGGCAGCAGGCCCCGCTCGACGCGCAGGGCTACTCCACCGCCAAGGAGTGGAGCGAGCTCGCCGCCCACGCCAACTCGCACCGGGTGACGCTCTACACCCTGCAGGCGAGCGGCGCCGAGGCACCGGCTTCCTCGGCAGCCGATTCCGACGGCACCACCGGCCGCTACCTCCGCCTGATGACCGTCAGCCAGATCGAGCGCGAGAACCGCAAGGGATCGCTCACCTCCCTGGCCAAGGACACCGGGGGGCGCGCCATCCTCGACGTCAACGACGTCCTGCCGGATCTCGCGCGGATGCGGGAGGACTTCGACTCCTACTACTTTCTGGGCTACAGCTCGCCGCGCTCCGGCGACGGAAGACAGCACCGGATCTCGGTCAAGGTCAACCGCCCCGGCGCGCGGGTGCGGTACCGGCAGTCCTACCGCGACAAGTCGGATCTGGAGCGGACGGCGGACCGCACCCTCGCCGCGCTCTTCCACGGCACCGAGGAGAACCCGCTCGGCATCGGCATCGAGATCGGCGCCATCACCCCGGCGCCGGCCGGCAAGGGCTACAACGTCTCCGTGCGCCTGAAGATCCCGCTGATCCAACTCGCGTTCCAGGACGAGCAGGCCGGCCTGATCGGCAGGATCCGGCTGCTCGTGGCCACCCAGGGTCCCGGCGGTGAGACCTCGCGCGTCCGCCAGGTGCAGGTGCCCATCCAGATCCCACGCGATCAGGCGCTGGTCGCCCTCGGACGGCAGTACTTCTACGACCTCACCCTCACCCTTCCGGCCGGCGATCAGCGGATTGCGATCGCCATCCAGGACGAGACCACCACCAAGACGTCCTACCTCGCCCGCGGCGTCAAGGTCGGAAACACCGGTGGCGGGGGCGTTCCCCAGAACCAGGCCTTCTGACCGGGAGGAATCATGCGGAGACCACGCGATATCAAGCCTTTCGTCCTCTGCGTCGCCCTGGCCGGTATCGCCACCACGCCGCTCGCGTCCCAGACTCCCACTCCCGGGTTCGGAGAGGCGGTGGACGTCAACGTCATCAACGTCGACGTCCACGTGACCGACAAGAACGGCCGCCGGGTGCCCGGCCTGCGCAAGGAAGACTTCGAGCTGTTCGAGGACGGCAAACGGGTGGCGATCACCAACTTCGACGCCGTCGAGCGGGCCGCCACGCCTTCCCCGCCACCCGCTCAGACACCACAGCCCCCGGCGACGGCCCAGCTCGCGGCCGCCCTCCCGCCGGCCGCGGCCGACCCCGGTCCGGCTCCGGAGCCGCTCCACCTGGTGGTCTACGTCGACAACTTCAACATCCGGCCGGCGCATCGCGAGCGTGCCCTGCAGCAGATCCGCACCTTCCTGGAGCGGGATCTCGCTCCGGGCGACCAGGTCATGGTGGTCACCTCCGAGCTGGGCCTCAACATCCGCCAGCCCTTCACCACCGACCGCACCGCCGTATCCCAGGCCCTCGACGGGGTGACCAGGCTCGCCACCTACGGTGGAGAGATCGACCGGTCGCGCCGGACGGCACTGGAGGCCATGTACGCCATCCAGAGAGACGCCATCTCATTGGCCAACGCCGGTCCTGATGGGAAAAACGGCTGGGGACCGTCGCCCACATCGAGACCAACAACCGGCGGAATTCACTCAACGTCCTCGCCGCCGACACGGGCGGACGCGCGGTGTTCAACGTCAACAATCTCCTCCCCGAGCTGGCCCGGATCCAGGAGGACCTCTCCGGCTACTACTCGCTCGCCTTTACTCCCGCGCACCCTGGCGATGGCCGCGAGCACCGCCTCGAGGTCAAGGTCAAACGTCCGGGGCTGCGGGTCCGCCACCGGACCAGCTACCGCGACAAGTCGGGCATCGAGCAGGCCGTGGACCGCACCCTCGCCGCCCTGTTCTATGGCAGCCAGGAGAATCCGCTCGAGGTCGCGCTGGAGCTCGGCGAGCCCCAGCCCTCCAGCGGTGGCCGCACCTTCAGCGTGCCGGTCCGCCTGAAGATCCCTCTGCACAAGCTGTATCTGCGCGACAACCAGACGGCTGTGATCGGCAAGGTCCGCCTGCTCGTCGCGGTGCAGGGGGCGAAGGGCGAGACCTCCAACGTCCGTCAGGTCGAGGTTCCGATCCAGGTCCCCAGGGAAAAGGCGCTGGTGGCCCTCGGCCAGCACCACCTCTACGAGCTGACTCTCACCCTGGCCGCCGGTGACCAGCGGATCGCGGTCGCGGTCCGTGACGACGCCACGGCCCAGACGTCGTTCCTGTCGCAGGATGTACGGCTGGGGCAGGACGCTGCGGCGCGGTAGCCCGGGGTTTCGAACCCCAGGCGGGGCGGGCAGGTCGACAAGTTAACGCACATGGGGGGAGGGGGCTACCGCTCCAGCACGATCTTCCCCAACACTCCACCCTTCTCCAGCGCCTTGAACGCCTCCGGAGCCCGGTCGAACGGGAGCACCCGCTCCACGACCGGACGGAGGCGGCCGTCGCGCAGACGCGGCAGGGCGAACGCGGCGAAGGCTTCGATGAGGTGCGCCTTCTCCGCCCGCGACCGGGGACGGAGCGTCGAGCCCATGATGCGCAGGTGACGGCCCAGGATGGCCCCGAGGTCGACGTCCACCCGGCTGCCGCCGAGCAGCCCGATCAGCACCAGGCGGCCCCCCCTGCGCAGAGCGCCCAGGTGGGAGTTGATCGACGGTCCGCCGATCAGGTCGAACACCAGGTCGACGCCGCGGCCCGCGGTCGCCTCGCGCACCTGCTGGGCGAGATCGCTGCCGGAGAGGCAGATCTCCTCCACTCCCAGCTCACGGAGCTGCTGCAGGCGGTCGGGATTGCGTCCAGAGGCGAGGACGCGGGCTCCGAGCTCGCGGGCGAGCTGCACCGCGAAGCTCCCCATGCCACCGGTGGCTCCCGTCACCAGGACGGTCTCCCCCGGCTGCAGATTCCCCTCGGCCACGAGGTTGGTCCAGGCCGTGAGCCCCGCTTCGGGGATCGCGGCGCCTTCCGTGTACGACAGATTGTCCGGGAGGGGCATGAGCTGCCCGGTCGGGATCGCGGCGAGTGAGCCGTGACCGCCACCGGCCAGGAGAGCCATCACCCGGGCGCCCGGCTGCCAGAGCCCGGGAGCCTCGCGTCCGACGACGCGGCCGGCGATTTCGAGGCCGGGCACCTCGCTCTCCCCCGGCGGCGGAGGGTACTGACCACGGAGCTGGTAAAGGTCGGCGTGATTGAGACCAGAGGCCTCGACCGCGACGAGGACCTCACCGGGACCCGGCACCGGATCGGGGAGATCCCCGATCCGTGGCACCGGGACGTGTGGATCTTCAGGAGGCAGGATGGCGCGCACGCCGCTAGCCTACCTCAGCACGGCCTCAGTTGCTGCCGACCGGCCGCGCCTTGGGCACCGGCGCGGGGTCCGCCTCCTTGAACACCCCTTCGGGCTTCAGGCGGTTGCCGAGCTTGCGGTCCTCGAGTGTCATGATGCCCGTCTCCAGCCAGGCGTGCTTGCCGTCGAGCACCTTGAGCGCGACCTTGTACTTGCGGACGTCGTCGTTCGCCCACAGGGCGCGGAAGAGCTCCGACACCTTGCGGCGCGCGCTGCGGCAGAACAGGTCGGCCAGCTCGACGGCGTTCTCGGCGTCCGAGCTCCCCTGCTCGCGCAGGGCGTGCGCCCGGGTGACCGAAGCCGCCATGGCGAACATCTCGTTGCCGATGTCGACCAGACGGAACAGGAACGCCTGCTTGTTCTCCAGCTTGGCCTGGTGGACCAGCATGCCGTGGAAGATCTGGCGCGACAGGCGGCGGGTGTTCCGCTCCACGAAACGCAGGTGGCCGGCGAGGTCGCCGAACTCCTGGTAGCGCGGCCACTGACCCCATCCCAGCCAGCGGGTCGGATACCACGAGGCGTAAAAGGCGGTCATCGGCGGAATGGCGGCCAACTTGTCCGCCATGCTCTTGTCCTTGTCGATCATCGCACCGGCCACCTCCAGGTGCTTGTCCACGGCCTCGCGGGCCATGAGCAGGTGCATGATCTCGCTCGATCCCTCGAAGATCTTGTTGATGCGGTAGTCGCGCATCACCCGCTCGACGGCGATCGGCTCCTCACCGCGCGCGGCCAGCGACTTCTCGGTCTCGTAGCCACGGCCGCCCCGGATCTGCATCGTCTCGTCGACGATCTCCCAGGTGC
>WUUC01175769.1_pt1 | contig 13640 bp, 8 predicted proteins | sample 6278441 | NCBI WGS metagenome assembly WUUC01 (sample SAMN13675441, study PRJNA597444) | soil metagenome | isolation source: soil | place: USA: Washington | collected 2017-10
ACCGCCTTTGACAATGCGCTTACACGCTATAATAATCTGGGGTTAAGTCTGACCTTCCAGCGAACTACAAATCCTTCGCAAGCCAATATCAGTATTTTTGCTTTTTATGAAGTAAGTAACGTATTGGGCATGAGTGGCGGCTTTCCTACGGGCGGAAATCCAGCTAGCACAATCTCGCTCAATACTTTTTATTATAATAACTCGTCGCAACGTGCCGATGCCACAACTACGGTAGCGCATGAAATCGGACATGCTATTGGATTTCGTCACACTGATTATATGAATAGATCATTTAGCTGTGGCGGTGGTGGATTAGAGTCCGATCCAAATAATGTCGGCGCTGTTCACATACCGGGAAGTCCGTTGGCCCCATCCGCTGCGTCGTGGATGTTAGCATGCTCTAATAATACAGACCGCCCATTTAACACCGAAGACGTTAACGCGTTAAATACGGTTTATGGACAAGCACAGGGAACCGGCAATTTATATGCTGTTCAAGATGGCGCGCTGATCCGCGGAAATCAAGTTAATGGTGCCCGAAAAATTTTGGGCTTGGAAGGCGAGTGGGTCGGTACAAATCTTATGACTTCCGTTGGTGGCAACCTTTACATGATTCAAGGCTCGGCCCTCATACGCACCAACCCAACAAGCGGTGCCTGGACTGTACTTGGCAGTGGTACAGAGTGGAGTGGGACAAGCGCAATGACGTCCTATAACGGAAATTTATACATGGTACAGGGAGGTGCATTGATTCGTACGAATCCATCGAATGGCGTATGGACTATTATTGGGAATCCAACTGAATGGTTCGGAACAACGGCAATCGCCGCGTCGGGTAGTAATTTATACATCATTCAGGGTGCAGCGTTAGTTCGGGCGAACCCGAATACAGGAGCATGGACCGTACTTGGTGACGGCACTGAATGGAGTGGCACAAATTTAATGACTTCAATAGGCAGCAATTTATATATGATTCAAAATGGTGCGTTGGTACGCGCCAATTCCAGCAACGGAGCCTGGACAGTTCTTGGAGACGGCACCGAGTGGAGTGGCTCAAACGGACTGACTGCATACAACGGAAATTTGTATGTAATACAGAGTAGCTACTTAGTGCAGGCGAACCCTTCTAATGGAGCATGGTCGGTTATAGGAAACGGCTCCGAATGGAGCCGAACAACGGCCATGGCAAGTAACTAGTATAAGTTTCCATTGATTATGCAGCGTTACGAATGTGAACGCTGCATAATTAATTTTTAATAAAAACTTCTTTTCATAACGCTACGTCATAGATTCTTCTTGTAAGCCTGTCAAATTGCTAGTGGCGGGGCCATTGCGCTATTCCCCTCGCACATTACGTTACCTTTTTATTAATCAACAACATTAATCGAATACAAATCGTGATGATACAATCAAATAATTATCGATCTTTCGTAACATCAAAAAATGCTAGAAGCCATGAGTGCTATTACAAAAAAGTTGCAGGGCCAAGTTGCGATTGTAACAGGCGCCAGTTCAGGAATTGGTGCAGGCGTGGCAAAAGCGCTTGCTGAAGCCGGTGCAAAAGTGGTGGTCAACTATTCAAGCAGCCCGGAAAAAGCTGAGAAAGTATTAAACGAAATACAGAGCAACGGAGGCGAGGGATTTGCGCTAAAGGCCGATGTAAGCAGCGAAGAAGAGGTCATCGCCATGTTTCAGCAGACTATTAAACATTATGGTACGGTTGATATTCTCGTCAACAATGCCGGATTGCAAAAAGATTCGAAGTTTCATGAAATGACCTTAGAGGAATGGAACCGGGTTTTAAGCATCAACCTGACCGGACAGTTCCTCTGCGCACGCGAGGCTATAAAAGAATTTTTACGTCGGGGCATTGTTCCCTCCCGGTCTAAATCGGCGGGGAAAATTATTTGCATGAGCTCGGTGCATGAAGTTATACCGTGGGCCGGACATGCAAATTATTCGGCTTCAAAAGGTGGCGTTATGATGCTAATGAAATCAATCGCCCAGGAATATGCACCGGCCAAAATACGAGTAAACAGTATTGGCCCGGGCGCAATTCGCACGCCGATAAATCACGCTGCCTGGCAAACACCAGAAGCGTACAATAACTTATTAAAACTTATTCCCTCGAAACGCATCGGAGAAGTTGAAGATATTGGCCGTGCCGCAGTATGGCTTGCCGCCGATGATTCAGAATATGTAAATGGTATAACGCTGTTTGTTGATGGTGGCATGCTGTTGTATCCAGGGTTTGAAGACAATGGTTGATGCCATGTTGAAGTGTTACGTAGAGCTGGTCCTTGCTACTATCACAAACTTGACCCGCGCGGCCAATAACTTATTGTTGATAACGTAAAGACATTAACCCAAACACAAAAACATGTAAGTACATACGCGCACAAACATTTAAACACCCGACACTCCGGAATTCAATACCTCCAACCCCAACCCCATGACCGAAGAAAAAAAACGCTTACTTGAAGACCGTGACGGTAAAAAAAACTGGCGAAGATTTGGACCCTACCTTACTGAACGACAATGGGGAACCGTGCGTGAAGATTACAGCACGTACGGAAATGCCTGGGAATATGTGTCACATGATGCAGCCAGGAGTAAGGCGTATCGTTGGGGTGAAGAGGGAATTGGCGGTATCAGTGACGAAAAACAGTTACTTTGTTTTTCGGTCGCGTTGTGGAATAAAAAAGATGCAATATTAAAAGAACGAATGTTTGGATTAACCGGCAACGAAGGTAATCACGGTGAAGACTGCAAAGAAAATTATTATTATCTAGACAGCACACCTACACATTCGTACATGAAAATGTTGTACAAGTATCCACAACAGGAGTTCCCGTACAAATGGCTTGTAGATGAGAATAAGCGAAGAGGAAAACTCGATCCAGAATTCGACTTGATTGATACGGGTATTTTTAATGAGAATAATTATTTTGATGTATTCATTGAATACGCAAAAGCGGATGAAGACGATCTGCTCATAAAGGTCACCGTGTTCAACAGAAGCCAGGCGACGGCATCGGTTCATGTTTTACCACAGGTATGGTTCCGCAACACGTGGGCGTGGGGGTATGATGATTATAAACCCGAGCTGTATTTAGATGATCGGCATACAGTAGAAATCAAGCACCGTGATTTAGGCGACTATTACCTTTTTTTTGAAGATGACCGCCAGGCTTTGTTTTGTGAAAACGAAACTAATGCCGAAAAGCTTTATAAATTTCCGCAGCAGGGATATTTTAAAGATGGAATAAATGAATTTCTTATTGAAGGCAAGACCGAAGCCGTTAACCCGAAACAAAAAGGTACTAAGGTCGCACTTAATTACGATGTCACCATTCCTCCAGGGAAATCGACAACAGTGCGATTGCGGTTGACTAAGAAATTTAACACCAATCCCTTTGGGGACTTCAACGCAACCGTTCAGTTACGCGTAGCTGAGGCTTCCGAATTCTTTGATGAAATGCAGAAAAAAATTACAGACAAAGATAAACGTGATATTCAACGTCAGGCAATCGCGGGCATGCTTTGGAGTAAACAGTTTTTTCATTACGATGTAGCGAAGTGGTTAAATGGGGATCCCGCACAACCACCTCCGCCCGAGCAACGAAAAACGGGTCGAAATCACGAGTGGACACATTTAAATAATTGCGACATTATTTCCATGCCCGATAAGTGGGAGTATCCCTGGTATGCTGCCTGGGATCTTGCGTTTCACACGATACCCCTTGCTATGGTCGACCCGGAGTTTGCAAAAAAACAATTGCTCTTGTTTACCAAAGAATGGTATATGCATCCCAATGGTCAGCTTCCGGCTTATGAATGGGCATTGGGAGATGTTAATCCCCCTGTACATGGGTGGGCAACGTGGCGCGTTTATAAAATTGATGAGAAGCTTCAAGGTGGAAAAGGAGATCGCAAATTTTTAGAAGAGATCTTCCATAAATTGCTGATTAATTTTACCTGGTGGGTAAATAAGAAGGATACCAACGGAAACAATATTTTTCAAGGTGGGTTCTTAGGAATGGACAACATTGGCGTATTTGATCGCAGTGCACAATTGCCTACTGGCGGTATGATCGAACAAAGTGATGGCACAAGTTGGATGGCCATGTTCACCCTGAATATGTTACGCATGGCGCTAGAGCTTGCCAAGGAAAATCCTACCTACCAAAGTCTGGCGACAAAATTCTTTGAACACTTTCTGTATATCGCAGGTGCGATGGCAAACATTGGCAACAAGGGCATTAATCTATGGGATGAAGAGGACAAATTCTTCTATGATGTATTACATACGCCCGATGACCAACGAATAAAAATGAAAGTGAGATCGATGGTAGGCCTCATTCCACTATTCGCTGTAGAAGTTCTTGATGAGGAGCTTTTGCAAGCTATGCCCGAGTTCACAAAGCGATTGGAATGGTTTCTTCTAAACCGGCCCGATCTGGCGGCACTGATCTCACGCTGGGGTGAAAAAGGAAGAAGCGAAAGGCACTTGCTATCGTTGCTACGTGGCCATCGCATGAAATGTTTACTGAAACGAATGCTCGATGAAAGTGAGTTCCTATCAGCATATGGAATTCGCGCTATGTCCAAACAACATACAGAACCTTATAAGTTTCATGTTAATGGGAGTGAGTTTAGCGTAAAGTATGTTCCCGGCGAAGGTGATAGTGCCTTGTTCGGCGGCAATTCAAACTGGCGCGGCCCAATATGGTTTCCGGTAAATTACTTATTGATTGAGTCGTTGCAACGCTTTCACCATTACTATGGATCGGATTTTAAAGTTGAACACCCAACAGGTTCCGGTAAAATGCTTACGCTTAAAGAAATTGCCAACGACTTGTCAGAACGCATGATCAATATCTTCAAAAAAGACAAGAACGGAAGGCGACCGGTATACGGGGACTATGACAAGTTGCAAAGCGATGTAAACTTTTCGGACTACATTTATTTCTATGAATACTTTCATGGTGATAATGGAAGAGGTGTTGGTGCAACACATCAAACCGGATGGACGGGCCTTATTGCCAAGTTGATTCAACCCAGAAGTTAATCATTATCCTAAGGAAAATTGCAATGAAATCTTTCAACTCGGCACTGTTCTCAAACTTTGATTACGCCAAGAACCTTGAGTGGCTTGAAACAAACGGACTCGGCGGATATGCAAGCAGTAGTGTAGCAGGCGCAAATACGCGAAAGTATCATGGGTTGTTGGTGGCTTCAACCAATCCACCGGTGGGTAGAATGACTGTGGTATCAAAGCTCGATGAAACAGTGGTTACCGAGGGTAATCGCTACGAACTAAGTTCTAATCAATACCCGGATGCGGTGCACCCACAAGGTCATAAATTTATAAAGACGTTTCAGCGTGACATTTTTCCGGTTTTTCATTATCAGGCAGGCGCTGTAGAACTAAAAAAAACAATTGCCGCTGTTCATGGCGAAAATACTACGTTGATTCTATATGAAGTCACAAACGCCAGTGAAAAATTCACGCTAGAATTCTTGCCACTATATGCCTGTCGCGATTTTCATGGTCTTTCTCATGCAAATGAGAGCATTGGTCAGCATTACCTTTTTGAAAATGGTGTACTGCGCACCATGAATTATCAGGGATGTCCGGAATTTTTCATAAGCGTTCCAGGGTCTGCGTTTACAGAACATAAAGACTGGTATTACAACCTTGAATATAGTGCGGAGCAGTACCGTGGGTTAAATTTCAGGGAAGATCTTTACACGCATGGAAAATTCACTGTTGGACTAGCGAAAGGAGATAAACTTGGTGTCGTTATCTCTACAGAAGATGCTGCCGGGCGCGATGCATTTAAATTATTTGCTAAAGAAAAAAAGAGGCGGGAAGGTATTGTTAAGAATTATTCTTCACACAATCAGGTAAATCGATTGGCTTTAGCCGCCGATCAATTTATTGTGAAGCGTGGCGAGTTCAATACAATTATCGCTGGCTATCCGTGGTTCGCCGACTGGGGAAGAGACACGATGATCTCACTGCCTGGCTTGTGCCTTGCAACTGGGAGGTTTTCTGACGCAAAAAAAATCTTACAGGCATTTGCCGCCCGCATAAGCGACGGAATGCTTCCCAATCGTTTTCCTGATTACGGTGAAACACCCGAATATAACACGGTGGATGCAAGCCTTTGGTTCTTTCAGGCCATCTATAAATATTACACGTTGTCAAAAGATTCAGCCTTCATAAAATCTCTACTTCCAATCTTAAAAGATAGTATTGAATGGCATTACAAAGGTACGCGGTACAACATTAAAGTAGATGCCAGCGACGAGCTCCTTTGTGCGGGCCAGGAAGGTGTGCAGTTAACCTGGATGGATGCCAAGGTTGGCGACTGGGTGGTAACTCCCCGGCGTGGCAAAGCTGTTGAGATAAATGCGCTTTGGTACAATGCACTTAAGGTTCTTGCCTATTTACTCGAAGAAGTAGGTGAAAACACAGCAGGTGAAATCTATAACGGCCGCGCTGCAAAAGTATTTACAAGTTTTACGACGCTCTTCTGGAATGAGAAACTTTGTTATTTATACGATTACATAGATGGAGAAATTAAAAATGATGACCTGAGACCCAATCAACTTTATGCAATAAGTCTTTCATTTCCGTTACTCGCTAAAGAGAAGGCAAAGCTGGTTTTGAAAGCGGCTACTGATTTTCTGCTTACACCGAAAGGACTTCGAAGTTTATCACCGTTACACAAAGATTATAGGCCGGTTTATTGTGGCGATGTATGGAGTCGTGACGCGGCCTATCATCAGGGAACCGCCTGGAGTTTTTTACTGGGTGCCTACATCGATACGCTTGTGTATGTAGAAGGTGATGCTGGGAAAATAAAAACCAAAGCATTATTGGAAGAATTTTTTAATCACTTAGATGAAGCAGGTGTCGGCACCGTTTCTGAGATCTTCGATGGTGAAAAACCAAACACGCCGCGCGGTTGTATTGCCCAGGCATGGGGTGTAGCCGAAGTATTACGTGTGATTGCTGAATATGAATTGTATGAAAATAATTCCTTTGTAAAACACGCAATGACGAAGTAGGATTAAAATCGTACCCACACTATATTGAAAGGGTAATACAAAATAGGAATTGTTAACTATGGGAATTTATTTCTTTGCGCTTGCTTATATTCTGTTTGTGTTCTGCCTTTCTTTTTACTACTCCAAAACGTCCAGCGATGAAGATTTTCTATTGGCCGGGCGAAATCGAAGCGGTTTTGCAATCATGGCTTCCAAATTTGCAGGCGCCATTGGTGTAAGCACATTCATAACCTATACCGGTTACGCCTACCGTTTTGGGTGGGGTGTATTTATTATGCTTATCGGATCGGTCATTGGATATAATCTTTTTGCCTATTGGGCCTCCCCCATCATAAAACGACTTTCCATACAGGGAAATTTCTATACGCAGGGCGACCTTCCCGCTTTTGTAACAGGTGATAAACAAACTGGTGACTTTGCCAACACACTTACAATCATCATTCAATTCTTCTGGATCTTGCTTTCCCTGGTAGGCGGCGCTAAGATCATTGCGTATTTCGGCTTAATGTCTTACCCCATGGCCGTATTAACTACTTGTTTTATTATTACTTCGTATGTTTTATTGGCGGGATTAAAAGCCGTTATCATCACCGATATCTTTCAGGCTTTTATCATTATCATTTTTCTTATAATTATTGTCTACAACCTAGTACATGGAAAAAGTATTGCGACTATTCTCAGTCATCAGGCTGGAACTGTTGGTGCCGGGTCTGTCTTAGGCCTTGCTCTTTATGGCATGCTTTCTGTGTTTGGTCTGGCTGATCGCTACCTATTGTGCTATGCGGCTAAAAACGAACGGTCATTAAAGTTAGGCATGAGCCTGGCCGTAATCCCAATTATTATCATAGCCTTCCTTCTCATGATTGTTGGCCTCACCGTACTAATGGACAAACCCGGCATGGATCCTGATACCGTTTTCGTTTATGCTATGCAAAATCAACTTAGCCAGGACCTAATCCCACTCTTACTAGTAATGTTCTTTGCAGGATTGATGAGTTCTGCCGATACTGCAATCTTTGCTGTTGCCTCACACGCTGTGGCGCGAAAAGAAATCACAAATAAAGTTAAAGGCGTGCGAATTGCAACGCTAATTGTGATCGTGATGGCGTGTACGATTTCTTTTTTTTGGGAAAGTGTTGTGAACATTACCATTGTCGGGGCTGCGCTACGAATGACGCTTGCCATTCCCATGATCTATGTCATCCTTAAAAATAAAAACAGTGGCCGCTTTAAGGGAAGTGTTATTGGAGGGATTATTGGATTAATAGCGGGGCTTGTGGCGTTTGGATCTGATCCCAAATTGGCGCTTACAGTTTTGGTGGGATCGTTGGTGGGGTTGTTGTATAGGTCGAAGAAAAAAACAATTGTGTGACCTCAGCCTTCTTGAGGAAAGGGAAGCCTGGCCCTCTCCTTGAGGAGAGGGAAACGGACGGCGTGTAGCTTACGTTTCAGAATACAAATTGTTTCGTTTTACTCTTCTCCTTGAGGAGAAGGGCCGGGAATAAGGTGCCTTTCAATTGCTTTTAAAACAAATCCTGTCCTCTCGATCACCTCTTCATTTGTGAATCTAATAACCCTTATACCCAACTCGTTTAGTAAATAAGTCCTGCCACTGCCACGATCGTACTCTTCCTGATCTCGTTGATTATGATAACCGCCGTCTATTTCAACTATAAGATTACATTGCATGCAATAGAAATCAGCAATAAAATCGGCGAGTGGATGTTGTCTTCGGAATTTAAAGCCCCTAAGTCGTCGTGCTCTTAAATGATTCCAAAGAATATTTTCTGCTTCAGTAGATGCCTTTCTGTTCTGTCGTGCAAAGTAAAATAGTTCTGATCCAGCGCCTTTATGAAGATTGTCGATTGCCATAAGTTTTCACCTCACTCTGGCCTCTCCTTAAGGAGAGGGAAGCAGACAATTTCCGATTTACTTTATTGAATACAAAAATAACCGAAGTATGTTTTTTCCTCTTCTTCAAGAGAAAAGTACCGCAACGAGCCGATTATTTATTGCTCGCTGCAAACTCTTTTGCAAAGTACGTCAAAATAACATCTGCCCCTGCGCGCTTAATACTTAGCAACGTTTCGTTCATAACCCGTTCGCCGTCGAGCCAGCCTTTTTGGGCGGCCGCTTTGATCATGGAATATTCGCCGCTTACATTATAAGCAGCTATGGGCAACGCGTAGTTATCTTTTAATAGCCGGATAATATCCAAATAAGCAAGCGCCGGTTTCACCATTAAGAAATCCGCACCTTCGTCGGCATCAAGCTGGGCTTCGATAAGGGCCTCCGTGCGGTTGGCTGGATTCATTTGGTACGTTTTTTTATCGCCAAACTTAGGGGCAGAATCCAGGGCATCGCGAAACGGATTATAAAAACCACTGGCATATTTGGCTGTGTAGCTCATAATGGAAACTTCTGCAAATCCGTTCTTATCCAACACATCTCTTAAATACCCAACGCGGCCGTCCATCATGTCGGAGGGGCCTACGATATCAATTCCGGTTTCTGCTTGTGCCAATGCCATCTTTCCAAGGATTTCAAGTGTCTCATCATTGAGAATCTTTCCATTCTTTACCAACCCATCATGACCGTCAATGCTATACGGGTCCATAGCGACATCGGTTATTATACAAGCGTCAGGAAATTGTTTTTTTATTTCACGTAATGCGCGCAAGTAGAAAAAGTTTGGATCATAACTTTTCGTCGCCATCTTGTCTTTATGCTGGTCTTCAACCGCTGGAAAAATATCGAACGCACGGATGCCGAGGTTTAAGCATGCCTCAATTTCTTTCAACATCAGGTCTGTTGATAACCTGAAAATCCCAGGCATAGAACCAACCTCCGTCTTTTGGTTTTTCCCATCAATAAGGAACAATGGAAAGATCAAATCATCGGTTGCAACTTTTGTTTCTTCCACCATCGCGCGAATAACTTCGCTCTTACGGTTTCTTCTGGGCCTTCGGGCTAATTGCGACATTGTGTTTATCAGTAGATCTGAAGGCAAATTTAGTCGGTAAGATGCTACCAAAAAAATCTTGCTGCAGAACATGCAGGAGATATTAATAATAGAGCAAACGATAAACCTTGTTTTGGATTCTCCGTTAAGCAAGCTAAATCTCCCTCATGAAGTCCGTTTTTAAGAAAGTATTGTGGTTGGTGACAATTACTTTTCTCACTATGAATGCCATTGCATTCATCCATGCCTATAAATTCACTCATTTTACAGCGGCCAATGTATCGCGCACAAAAGACCCCACAGTGCTATCTATACCCGATAAAATAAAGATCCTTCTAACGGGCATTGACAATCCTAAACCTCATTTACTATCAAACCCGCGTTATCCTTTTACGTCGATAATCCTTTATGCCGACGATTCTATCAAATGTTGGAGCATCACAGTGCCGGATTCCAAAGGAACAGTTATTCTTTTTCATGGCTACGCAGGCGAAAAATCCAGTTTATTAGGACGAGCTGATCAATTTATTGCTCTCGGTTACACTGTGTTTCTGATCGACTTTATCGGCTCGGGTGAATCAAATGGAAATACTACCTCCGTTGGATTCCATGAAGCCCGACAGGTGAAGGTTTGTTTTGATTATGTGAAGGCTCAGCAACCGCAAACTGAGATCTATCTCTTTGGAACATCAATGGGATCAGTAGCGATACTTAAGGCGATATATGATTTTTCAATTCAACCGGAGGGTATAATTTTAGAATGCCCGTTCGGTTCATTATACAAAACTGTCTGTGCTCGATTTGACATCATCGGTGTTCCTTCCTTCCCTATGGCTGGCTTGTTAACGTTTTGGGGCGGTGTACAAAATGGATATTGGGCATTTACTCACAATTCAACTACCTATGCGAAATCTGTAAAATGTCCCACACTTCTTTTATTTGGTAAACAAGATAATCGTGTGAGCCAGGAAGACACACAGCTTATTTTTAATGCGTTGACACATAAGAAAACGCTAAGCATCTACCCCCACGAGGGTCATCAAATCTTTACCGCAAAAAATACGCGAACCTGGAAGCAAGACGTTTCCGATTTTTTAAAAGAAATTCATTCCAAGTAGTCCCGCTTGACTTATGCTGTTTCGTTAATTTTTTTTTAGAAGTGTATGGAATCTATTTCGGATTTGCATCTCACTACAAATCAAAAAAAATAGTCATGAAAAAGACAGTATATGTTTTAGCAATTATGCTTCTGTTCTCCCTGGGGTTCATTTCGCCTGAAAATCGAACCATTACAGGTAAAGTCACCGCTGCTGAGGATGGTGGTGCTCTGCCAGGCGTGAACGTGTTCTTAAAAGGGACAACAACAAAGACAACGACGGACGTCGAGGGAAATTATCGCATTGTCGCGCCGGCCAGCGGTGGTACATTGATCTTTTCTTTTATTGGGATGATCACCCAGAAAATAGCCATACAAAGCAAAACTAAAATCGATGTCAGCCTAATAGCAGATACCCAGACGTTAGATGAAGTTGTGATAACGGGTTATGGTACACAAAAAAAATCGGATGTGACGGGTGCTGCACATTCCATAAAGACCAGGCGTCATGCAGAAATTGCTGAGGGAGAAGTCGATTACAAATTGAGCTACGCACCACAGTCGATTGCCGATCAGCAACAACAGCAATTCAATACAGAAGAATACGATGCCATTCACGACAATACATTTTTGGAGTCTGCAAAAAATCCCCTATCGACATTTTCTATTGACGTTGATGCAGCTTCATATAGCAACATCCGACGGTTTATCAACAACGGACAGCGGCCTCCAAAAGATGCCGTGCGTATTGAAGAGATGGTAAATTATTTTAACTATACCTATGAACAACCTAAGGCTGAAGATTCATTTTCAGTGACCACAGAGATCTCCGTTGCTCCGTGGAATACAAAACACAAGCTTGTACACATCGGTATGCAAGGCAAAAAAATTGCAACTGACAAACTGCCACCCTCTAACCTTGTATTTCTTATTGATGTTTCCGGTTCCATGGACGAGCAGAATAAACTTCCATTGCTTAAATCATCGTTCAAAATGTTGGTGGAAGAACTGCGTCCGCAAGACCATGTGGCCATAGTTGTATACGCCGGTGCAGCGGGGCTGGTGTTGGAGCCGACATCGGGTGAAAACAAAAAAGAAATTCTGGCTGCATTAGATAACCTTCAGGCCGGTGGCTCTACCGCAGGTGGCGCAGGTATCAATCTCGCCTATGCTGTGGCTAAAGCGCACTTCAAGAAAGAGGGAAACAACCGGATTATTCTGGCAACGGATGGAGATTTTAACATTGGCGAATCAAGCAATGCATCAATGGAACGATTGATCGAAGAAAAACGCAACGATGGGATATTTTTAACGGTGCTTGGCTTTGGTATGGGGAATTACAAAGATTCAAAAATGGAAATCTTATCGGACAAAGGAAATGGAAACTATGCTTACATAGATAACATTACCGAAGCACGCAAAGTGTTGGTAAGTGAGTTTGGTGGCACGCTATTTACAATTGCTAAAGATGTAAAAATTCAGATCGAATTTAATCCCGCTAAAGTAAAAGCGTATCGCCTGATCGGCTACGAAAACAGGATGCTGAAAAGTGAAGATTTCAATAATGATAAAAAGGACGCCGGCGAATTAGGATCGGGGCATACGGTAACTGCGCTGTACGAAATTATTCCAGTAGGCGTTGAAAGTGAGTTTTTTAAAGTTGACGAATTAAAGTATCAATCCTCAAAAATTGACCCGGTGGGATACAATTCAAAAGAGCTGATGACGGTGAAGCTGCGCTATAAAAACCCGGATAGTGATGTGAGTAAGTTAATTGTTCATCCGCTACTTGACAACAACATAGCCTTGGAAAAAACGTCCGAAAACTTCCGTTGGTCTGCCGCTGTCGCCTCTTTTGGGATGCTCTTGCGCGAATCGGAGTATGCAAAAGAGTACACCTACGATCACGTTATACAAATGGCACAAAATGCAAAAGGTGTAGATAGTGAGGGTTATCGCATTGAGTTCATTAATATGGTAAAGTCGTTTGGAATGTTGGCGAGGAAAAAATAAAACCATAGCCTTTATTGAGCAACGATCGACTGGCGATCGTTGCTCAATAAATTTTAACGTTATCTAATCGAATCGGAAGATTTTTTTGACGGCGCAATATAAATATTAATTGAATCGGTCTTCCGTAAAATCTGTTTGCACGGGATCGGTAATAATTATTTCCTCAATAGATTATAATTTTTAAATCCACCAATAAGATTTCCTCCGAGAAAATTCTGTTCAATAAAAGTAAGCAGCCGGTATTTTAGTTTTTCATGTTTATGAATAGTCGGCTGTACGGGTTTGAACGTGAGAGAAAGCTCATCTTTCCAGTCGAATTTTTTGATCCATTCATTGAGAACCTGGGGTTGGGTGTCGTTGTAAAAATTCAATTTATCCAGATTGCCATAGTCGAAACGATCGGAGGCATCGCTATAGCGTAACGCAGTGGATTGTTCGCCACGATAAATGGTATTGTGATTTTTATTCTTCTTCTGCATAAGCTGAGGC
>WUUC01159538.1_pt1 | contig 13639 bp, 12 predicted proteins | sample 6278441 | NCBI WGS metagenome assembly WUUC01 (sample SAMN13675441, study PRJNA597444) | soil metagenome | isolation source: soil | place: USA: Washington | collected 2017-10
CCACCCCCAATGGAAGTGCCAGCCACAAGAAGAGCTCCGCCCAACAGGCTATTTTTTCTCTGTGTCATTTATTTATTAGAGTTACTTTCAATGAAATAGATTTATTACATCAATTCAATTTATTTAATAAAAACTGATTAATACTAGCGTAAAATTTATTTTATGACAAATCAAAAATTACTCTACCGTTACAGATTTTGCAAGGTTGCGGGGTTGGTCAATCTCTGCTCCTCGTTCTTTCGCGACATAATAAGCAAATAATTGAGTGACAATCGTTGCAAGAATGGCAGCTAATTCATCGATTGTATCAGGAATCAAAATTTGATCATCGACGATTTTTTCAAGACTTGTCTGATTGTCTTCGACGATCGACAAAATTTGTCCATCACGAGCCTTAATTTCCATCAAATTGCTGACCATTTTGTCAAATGTCAATTGGTTGGCACATAACGCAACCGTTAGGCAACTTTTGTCAATCAATGCAATAGGACCATGCTTCATCTCACCAGCTGGATATCCATTGGCGTTGACGTAGGCAATTTCCTTTAATTTCAAGGCCCCTTCTAGACTTGTCGGGTACATGAAGTGACGACCTAGATAAAAAAAATGCTCATAGTGAGCATATCGCTTAGCTAGCGCTTCAATGGTAGCAGCTTTGTCGAGAATCCATTGCACTTGATCGGGCAATTTTAAAAGAGCATGAATAAACTCTTGCCCTTCACTTTTACTCATATGACGCATACGAGCCAATAAAAGAGTCAATAAAGATAAAACTGTCACTTGACTTGTAAACGCTTTAGTTGAACAAACTCCAATTTCTGCTCCAGCTCTCAAAAAAATCGAACTATCTGCTTCCCTGACCAGAGTCGAGCCTTGTACGTTACAGATGGCTAACACTTGTGACCCTTTTGATTTGACTTCACGTACAGCTGCAATCGTATCTGCTGTTTCTCCTGACTGGCTAATCGCAATCACTAATGTTCCTGATGACACGACGGGATTTTTATAACGGAATTCAGATGAAATTTCGACCTGAACAGGTAGACGAGCCTTATCCTCTAATAGATAAGACGCTAGATACCCTGCATGCCAAGAGGTCCCACAAGCCAATATTAAAATTCGTTCCGCGGCCATTAAATTTAATTGAGAGAAATTAAGCTCATCAAAAACAGCTGTTCCTTGATCCAAGCTGAAACGAGCCAATAAAGCACTTCGAATGGCCTGGGGTTGCTCAAAAATCTCCTTCAGCGTATAGTGTTCAAATTCTCCTTTTGACTGATCAGCTGACAATTTCTCTAACCACTGACTTTCTTTAACAATTGGATCTTGATCCGCATTATAAATTTCTTGTTGATCTGCTTTGATAACGGCAATTTCTGCATTCATTAAATAAATGACTTGTCGAGTATGAAAAGCAAACGCATGGGGATCAGATGAAATAAAGGCTTCATGATTGCCAATACCAATGACAAGAGGAGCCTCATGGGCCACTGCAATAATCTGATTGGGAAAATCTTGATGGATCAACGCAATGGCGTAAGAACCTTTTAACAAACCAATAGCTTGCTGAACAGCTTGTAAAATATCTCCTTGATAAAGGCTTGCAATCAGTTGAGCAATGACTTCTGTATCTGTATCCGAAATAAATTTGACCCCTTTCTCTTGTAATTGACGCTTTAAAATGTCATGATTTTCAATAATTCCATTATGAACAAGAGCTAACGTTTGATGAGTATCTAAATGAGGATGGGCGTTCACTTGTGTGACCTTTCCATGTGTTGCCCAACGAGTTTGTGCAATGGCTAGCTCAAGATCTAAGTGAGAGCGTTCGACTTCCTCTTCTAAATTTGCTACTTTTCCCACTTCTTTACGGTAGACAATCTTTCCGTTTTTGATCCCCGCAATTCCCGCTGAATCATATCCTCTATACTCAAGACGCTTTAAACCTTGTAACGTCACTTTTATAGAATTCTTAGACCCTATATAACCAAAAATTCCACACATGCCTTATTCCTCTTTTAACAAATTTGTCTTCTCTGACCCAATTTCATTTTGGATTACTTCAGCAATGAGTTTTGCTAACTCTATGACTTGTTTATATTTTGTCCCTTCTACCATCACTCGACAAACCATTTCCGTACCTGAATAACGAACAAGAACTCTTCCTTGATCTCCCAAAGCTCCTTCCACTTGTTTAACTTTTTCTCCTAATCCAGGAATAGATTCAATAGAAGGTTTAGAGTTAACTTTAACGTTGAGGCACACTTGAGGATAAGGTTGGACAAATGCAGCCAAATCAGAAAGTTTTGAATCAGTCTCAATCATAATCCGTAAGACTTGAAGAGCGCAAACAAGACCATCTCCTGTCGTATTATGATCTAAGAAAATCACATGTCCACTTTGCTCTCCCCCTAGAATCGCATCATATTTCAACATATCTTGAATGACATAGCGATCACCAACCAAGGATTTAATCACTTCAATTCCTAAGTTTTCCATTGCTTTAATAAAACCCAAATTACTCATGATTGTCCCCACGACACGATTATTTTTTAATAATCCTCGTTTATGCATATCACGAGCACAAATAGCTAGCAAAGTATCTCCATCTACAACTTGTGCATATTCATCGATTAAAATCACTCGATCTGCATCTCCATCCAAAGCAATTCCCACATCTGCATGATGGTCAATCACAGCCTTTTGAATATTTTCTGGATGCATGGAACCACATTTTTCATTGATATTCAATCCATTGGGGTTATTTCCATACACAAATACTTGTGCATCCAATTCTTTAAAAATTAAAGGAGCTACTCGGTAACCCGCTCCATTGGCACAATCTAAAGCAATTTTTAAATGTTTAAGGGATAATTTTTTGGGAAAGGTCGCTTTAATAAATTCAATATAACGACCATCTGCATCAATGACCTTTGTATTTTTGCCAATTTCTGAATCAGCTGGAAGACTATCTTGAAAATCATTCGCAATAATCAATTTTTCCATTTCCTCTTCCCAAGCATCTGGCAACTTAAAGCCTTCTGAATCAAAAAATTTAATTCCATTATCATAGAAAGGATTATGAGAGGCAGAAATCATAATTCCAGCATTTGCTCGATAAGCACGAGTAATAAAAGCCACTCCTGGGGTCGGTAATGGTCCTACCATTAAGGTATCGACTCCCATCGAGCATAAACCTGCGATTAAAGCATTCTCAAACATATAACAAGACAAGCGAGTATCTTTGCCAACAACCACACGAGATTTGATCTTTTGGCGACGAAAAATTTTGCCCGATGCTCGTCCTAACGCTAAGGCAATTTCTGGAATCATGGGAGGATGATTTGCTTTTCCTCGTACACCATCCGTTCCAAATATTTTATCATTAAAGGTTTTTACCATTTTCCACTCACTTATTTATTATATTTTTTTATTAACAACACGCATGTTGAATTTACAGAGTCGGCAAAGAAAATACTCATTTTTGTATCGTGAAGCAAGAAGTTTTCAATTAAGCTTCAAGGACTCAGTAGTTGCTGACTCACAAAACAATAAAAAGTTTGACTTTATCCTTTCCCTTAATTATGCTTCCTAGTAGTTAGTTTTGTACTTATTTTATACTTTTAACTAGTTAATTGTGCCAGTTAATCTTTCATCAATTCTCTTATGATCGATCAGATTTTCCTTTAAGTTTTTAGGAGCGATGATTCAGTGCAACCTAAAATTTACTTTGTTAATGACCATACCATTAACCCAGATTTAATTGATCCTGATGCCCTCCAAGTATTAGATCGACTAAAGCGTGCAGGTTTTACAGCTTATTTAGTGGGTGGAAGCGTTAGAGACTTACTCGTCAAAAAGATTCCAAAAGATTATGATATTTCTACTTCTGCTAAACCTGAAGAAATTAAAGCTATTTTTCAACGTCAATGTATTCTGATCGGTAAACGGTTTCGTTTAGCTCATATTCGTTTTGGTCATAAAATCATTGAAGTCTCCACTTTTCGAGCAGGAGAAAACGTTGAGGGCCTCATTTTGCAAGATAATGTTTGGGGAACTCCAGAACAGGATGTTCTAAGACGAGACTTTACAATCAATGGCTTATTCTATGATGCCTCTAATCACTCTGTTATTGACTATGTAGATGGTTGGGAAGATATACAAAATAAAATTTTAAGAACCATTGGAACTGCTGAAATCCGATTTAAACAAGATCCAGTCCGTCTATTGCGACTGATTAAATTTCGAGCTCGATTTGGTTTTGCAATTGATGAAGAAACAGAAAAAGCCATTTGGACTTGTCGTCAAGAAATTGTGAAAAGCTCACCAGCACGAATATTAGAAGAAATTTTACGGATGCTTGAGTCTGGTTATTCCGCCTCTTTTTTTCGCTTATTAATGGATTATGGCTTTCTAGCCCTCTTTTTTCCCAACTTAGCAAAATTTTTGCGAAGCTCACATGGGACAACGATTTTTCAATTTTTAGCTAGTGCAGATCGGTTACGACGTCATAAGGACAAAAATGTATTAGATCGTTCTGTTTTCCTATCCTGTTTAATCTTTCCAATTTTACAACTTGAGCTACATCGCAAGTTTAACAAAACTAAACAGTATCCTCATCTTGGAGAGATTACTTTAATTACATCTGCTTTAATTAAAGAGACATTTATTCAGTCTTTTGTCCATTTTCCTCGTCGCCTTGCCTCCTTAATCCTCTCTATCCTTGTCACGCAATATCGTTTAACACCTCTCTCTGGTAGAAGACATTACCGTGAAAAGATGTTTCTTCATAAAGAGTTTCAACTAGGGCTTCATTTTCTTAAAATTCGAGCCTTAGTAGATGAAAAATTAGTAGAGACATACTCTGCAATACGAGATCAATATCGCCAAGTGATCCATCAAAGAGAACGCAAGCACCATCCCCCTCCAGCTCATGAAAAACACCCAGTTTTGAAAAAGGCAACTCCTCATGTCCATTAATCCTAAAAGAGTGCCTTTTTCTCATTTTCAAAATTTCTCGATTTATTACCAGGGACCTGATCTATCTTTGGGAGCAAAGCCTGCTATTTTCTATTTTGCCTTGTCAGCTGAGCGAACACTCTATGAAGATCCTTTTAATCAAATTGTGAAGACTTTATCGGCAGACTCAATTCGAGTCTTTTCATGGGATCTTCCTTTTCATGGAAAAAATCTAGACCCAAAAGAAAGTTTATATCGGTGGGCTCTTGAATTTCAACGCAATCCTCAATTTATGGATCTGTTTATCCAAGATTGTCAACAAGCATTAACTGAACTCATTGAACACAACTTTGTCGATCCCCAACAGATTGGAGTAGCTGGAGTCTCGAGAGGAAGTTTCGTTGCAACAGCTTTAGCAGCATGCGATTCACGTATCAAAGCCATTCTTGGATTTGCCCCTCTTACACGTCCTAAAGTTTTAGAAGAATTTCCTCATTTATTTTCTACTGTCACAACCGATCATTTTGGATTAATGCAGATGGCAGACGGATTAGTTGGCAAGCCGTTACGTTTTTATATTGGCAATCGAGATCTTCGCGTTGGAACCGACCATTGCTTCGCATTTATTCAACATTTAGTTGAAGTTTCCTATGCAAAAGGAGTCCGTTCTCCACCGGTTGAACTGATTCTTTATCCTTCTATTGGACATAAAGGACATGGAACACCTCCTTCTATTTTTGAAAACGGAGCCAATTGGCTAAAAACGCAGCTTCTCTACTAGAACACGCCCTAGAATGAAAAAAATGAATCAAAAGAATAGCCAAGATGACAAATCAATACTTTTTACTAGCTGGAGAAATCAGTGGTGATCTTCATGGAAGCCGTCTCATGCGAGCTTTAAACACCTCCTCTACTTCTTTTGCTGGGGTCGGAGGTCCTGCCATGAGAGCAGAAGGGTTAGACTGTCTTCTACCCATGGAAGAGTTTCAGTTGATGGGTTTTACAGACGTCTTTAAATCTCTTCCAAAATTATGGAAACAATTTTATAGAATTCAACGGGCTATTTTGCATAGACAACCAGCCTGTGTAATTTTGATTGATTACCCAGGCTTTAATTTACGATTGGCTAGTCGTCTTCGGAAAGCTGGATTTAAAAAGAAAATTGTCCAATATATTTGTCCAACCGTTTGGGCTCATGGCAAAAAACGGATTCGCACTCTCTGCCAAACCATGGATTTACTTTTGACAATTTATCCATTTGAAGCAGAGTACTTTGCTCATACTTCTCTTCCAGTTAAATACATTGGCAATCCGTTAGTCGAGCATATCCAATCCTATCCTTACCAGAATCAATGGAAAGAAACATTGTCTTTTCCAGATCATCATCCCTTTATTGCTATTTTTCCTGGAAGTCGTCTAAGCGAAATCCAGCGCCACCTTCCTCTGCAACTTCAAGCCGCAACGGCTTTAAAAAGCAAAAATCCTTCCTTACGTTTTGCCTTGTCCTATGCACAAGAAAGGCTAATTGAACCTATTAAACATATAATCAAACCATTCAATTTAAAAATTGGAGCAGACCTTTATTTATCTCCTAAACAGTTTAACTATGAACTCATGCGCGATTGCCATACGGCCTTAGCAAAGTCAGGAACTGTTTCATTAGAGCTTGCTTTACATCATCGACCTAGTTTAATCATCTATCAAGTGACCTGGACCAATTACTGGATTGCGAAGTATCTTCTTCGATTAAATCTCCCCTATTATTGTATTGTCAATCTATTGGGTCAAAAAGAGATTTTCCCTGAATTTGTTGGGGCTTCTATTCCTTTTGATCCCTTATTTCGTCAATTTGAATCTATCTATCAAAATGATCAAATCCGTCTGCAAATGATTCACGATTGCCAACGCATTTACTCTCTTTTAGGTCATCAATCAACTAGTCGATTAGCTTCACAAGCTATTCAGGAGCTAGTGTTATGTTAAAAAGATGGAAGAACCTATGGAAGAAATGTCTTCCTTTTTTCATCACTACAATTGGACAACGATTCATTCGCCTGATCATTTGGACCTGCCATTGGAAAGTGGAAGGTCTCGAGAAATTTCAGGCATTAGCTGGCAAGGAACGTTGCATTTTAATGCTTTGGCATGATCATTTAGCTTTAATCCCCTTTATTTTATCTCAATATGCTCCTCAATATACATACGCAGCCTTAGTCAGTAACAGCCGTGATGGAAAATTATTAAGCGCCGTTATTCGTTCTTATCCACAAGCTCGCACGATTGTCGCTCGGCATGATGCCCGACACCAAGCCTTACGTGAAGTCATTCGTCATTTAGAAGAAAAACAAGATGTTGTGATTATGACACCAGATGGTCCAAGAGGTCCTCGCCATCAGGTCAAGCCTGGCATCGCCATGGCAGCTCTCCAAACAGCTGCGTATGTGATCCCCTTACGCTGGACAGCTAGCCATTACTGGGCACTGAATACTTGGGATCAGCTCAAACTTCCGAAGCCTTTTTCTTCGATTCATGTGATTTTTGAAGAGCCCCTTCGTTTCACAAATAAGAGTGAACAAACTCTTGAACAAGTCCAAGAGATCCTTCAAAAAAGTCTTTATACAAAAATCCCTTAATCATCCCTTTAAGCAATCATTTCGTACGGTATACTTTAATTGTTCCTCCTTGAATGGGGCCTAGCTCCGTATCAGGCATCGTGATGACTTCTCCCTTACCTGATTCAAAGATAATGGGACCCTTGACTTGGGTTCCATTCAATAGTTCCAAAACTTGAGGAGTCCGTCCCCATTGATCCGGTTTGACAAGAATAGATTCTACAACGCAACTCATTAATTGAGAACGAGAGGTGTGCACGATGACTGCCCCCTTAAAAGTAGAACTATGAGCAATCAAAGAACCCTGAATCATTGTTTGACCGTTTACGACACTGCTCAACAGTGAAGCTTGACCTGTCACTTGTAAACTTTCTATTTCAGCTTTTTCAGCTCGTAATTTACCATTGACTTGAACAGGTCCCTTGACAGAGGTGCCATTCAATTGGATCGCTCCTAACTCGTGGATGCTCTCTAGTTGCCTAGCTCCATATACTTTCCACTCTTTGGAAGAGTCTGGTACGGGAGTCCTTGAAGATTCTCTTCGATTTTTTGGTAATGCCTGAATGAAAACAGAGAAACAACTCATCAATAAAAGATAAAAGATCGATCTCATTTTTTATCCTCACTTTCGTAAACTATTAAAATAACTAGGGCGTGGCCTTAGACCATTATCAATTGCTTTTTAATTTGCTCGATAAATTGATTTTTTACAAGGCTGACAGCACCCAAAATTCCATTGAGCATCCCTCTTGATGTTGACTGTCCATGACATTTGACTATAATTCCATCAATTCCACAAATAATGGCTCCAGCATATTCATCGTAATCAAATTGCGATTTTAGTTGACGAAGAATCAAGGCCCGTTGTTCTTCAGACACTTGTTCTTTTAATGTTTGATTCAAATAATCTAAAATAAAGTAGGATACTCCCTCCGAAGTCTTTAAAAGAACATTTCCTGTAAAGCCATCTGTGACTAGCACATCCACCTTTCCTTGAAAGACTTCTCGCCCTTCTACATTTCCAACAAAACAGATCTTTCGATCCTTGAGTTGTTCATGCAAAATTTGATAAGCTTGTCTGACTTCAGATCTCCCCTTTTTGGATTCCACTCCAATATTTAACAATCCAATTCTGGGAATTTCCATTTTATGATTGCAGCGTTGATAAGCAGCTCCCATATAGGCAAATTGCACTAAATGATGCGCTTTGCAAGAAACATTTCCTCCTACATCGATGACAGTCACCTCACCTGTTTTTGTGGGCAATGTTGCTAATAAGGCAGGTCTTTTGATTCCTGAAAGTAAAGGGAAGGATAATGTAGCATTAGCCACTAATGCTCCTGAGTTGCCTGCTGAAACAAAAGCGTCTAAACTCCGTTTTTTTAAAAGACGAATCCCTGTTACTAAAGAAGAATTCTTTTTTTGACGAATAGCGATTAAAGGATCGTCTTCCATCGTAATCGTTTCAGATACGATATAAAATTCAACGCAAACAGGAAGATGGGCTAGAGATTGAGAGAGATTGAATTTAGTCCAAATCTGATCCAAAACAGATTGAGTCACTAATGCAACTAATGTGGTTTTGCTTAGTTCTTGAGCAGCTTGTAAAACTGCTTCGAAAAGAATAAGGGGAGATTGATCACTCCCCATTAAATCAACCCCTATACGCAAGGATTTTCCTTCCGTTAACTAGCTTCCTTACGATTGATGACAACTCGATCTCCATAGACTCCGCAAGAAGGACAGCTATAATGAGGAAGTCGAGATGAATTACATTGTTTGCAAACAGCTAAATGCTTGGGCTTTTTTGCATGATGAGCACGCTTAGAATTTTTACGTGCATTGGATAAGCGATTACGTGGAACTGCCATAGTTATATTCTCCTACCTATTTATTTCCAATCTAGATCGACAAAGGGTTGATACCCTTCCTCTTCATCCGATATTTCTGGAGATGTCGTTCTTAAATATTTTGAAAATTCCTGTCGTTTAGGACAATTTCCTTCATTGTGTTCCACAAAAGAGGGAACCTCTATTAAAATTGTCTCTCGCAACAAATCTTTAAAATTAAAAATACCCGATTTAATTTCTGAAAGAGGCTTACTATAATACCTATTTTCAATTCGAATTTCAACAGGAACTTTTTCATTACAAATGGAGCAAGCGACTAAGGCTTCTGTTTGAATATTCCAATGAATAACCAGTTCATGCTCTGCTAAATAAGCCTTCCCTTCAATTTGCACATCTTTCTTAAAAGCCAAATCCTTTTCGTTTACTTCCAAAAAGTCAGGAGTTAAAGTTTCTTGAATCTGCCTTTCACGCCCATCACGGAGTTGCTCAACATAAATTTTAAATGTATCCCCAGTCTTGTCTTTCATAGTCATTATCTTTCCAAAACTAAAATCAGAAAATCAAAGAAAATTTATTTATTGCAAGCAATTTTAGAGCCTTAAAGTAAAAAATTGTAGATAAAAGAGCTTTTTTTAGCTACATATTTTTTATCTATAATTCTTTTCCTTGGAAATACGCATTCTGAAGTGTCAGGAGTAGGGGATGCTTATAGATGAAATTGCGCTCTGTCTTCTCTCTTTTACATTTTTTGCTGGAAAAGAAGCTTCTTTTTCCCTAAAATCTAAAAAAGATCAAGAATAAAGATCGCTAGTTTTGATTTAGGCCTCCGTTGCATTTTTTATTTTATCTAAGAAATCCAACGCATGCTTACATCATAAAGGAGATATAAGCGTTTAAATTGATATTTGTCTGGACTGACTCGTAAAAAATTAAATTAAACAAGATTAGACAAAGGGACAACTCTCGCATTGATTTCTTGAACGTTTAGAGCCTCTTGGATAAACCTCGATCGGATGCTTTGTCACAAACAGGCTCTTAGAACAAGACGTCTAATAAAGGCAACAACAACCATTTTTTCCGAAATTGTTTGCTTAAACGTTGAAACCTATTCTCTTTAACCTGGCTTTAATGGCCGAAAAAAATAAATTGAACCATCATGTTAAGTAAAGAGAATAAAAATGGAGCTCCTCAACAATCTAGTTAGTGTTAATGAAGTGACTGACTAACTGATAGATAAAGCTTGATAGCTGAGTGAGCTCTTACATACTTTTGCAAGATGCCAAGCGGGGCTTGTGCCTTCCGTCATATGCTAACAGGTGACGTAATGCACGAAATTTTACTTAATATTGAATCGAAAGAGATTCGTTATGCACTTCTCCGAAAGGGAGAGCTACATGATTTAGTGATCGAACGTAAAAAAGAGCGCCAATTGACTGGCAACATCTATCGTGGCCGAGTCAAAAACATTCTTCATAATATCCAATCTGCTTTTATTGATATCAATGAAGGAGAAAATGGATTTATCCATATTTCTGATATCATTGAAAATACAAAGAAATTTGAACAACTTTTCGATATGGATTTTGATCTCGATTACGACATCAAAACTTTAAATGAAAAAGACCAGCAAAATTTGGATATCGAGCAATTAATGAAGCCTGATCAACCTGTTTTAGTCCAAGTTGTGAAGGAACCTATTGGCTCTAAAGGGGCTCGCTTAACTTCTAATATCTCGATTGCTGGGCGTTATTTAGTTCTTCTTCCGAATTCCTCTCATCGAGGTGTTTCTCGAAAAATTGAAGATCGACTAGCTAGAGAACGGCTAAAAAAATTGATTCGAGCTTTTGAAATGCCAAAAGATATGGGCTTGATCTGTCGAACAGCTAGTGCATCTGCTACAACAGATATGCTCATTACAGAAGCTCATGATCTTCTAAATAGTTGGGAAACGATTATGGAAAATTTCCAAAAATCCACAGAACCTACTCTTCTTTATGAAGAATCCGATCTCATTAAACGAACCGTCCTAACAGCTATTGATAAGCGATACGAGCGGATCCTAGTCGATGATTATACAACTTACCAAACCTGTAAAAGACTCTACAGTCGTTATTCTAGTGAACATCCTTTACGGATTGAATATTACCGTGACAAAATTCCTGTATTTGAACGTTTTAATGTAGAGCGTGAGATTGAAAAAACGTTAAGGAAAAAGATTTGGCTATCCAGTGGAGGCTATTTATTTTTTGAACGAACCGAAGCCATGTATACCATTGACGTCAATTCCGGTCGTAGCACAAATAATTCTTCAGATGTTGAAGAAGCTTTAGTTCGCATTAATTTAGAAGCAGCAGAAGAAATTGCGAGACAACTTCGTCTCCGCAATATTGGAGGGCTCATTATTTGCGACTTTATTGATATGCGATTTCGCAAAAATCAACGTCGCGTTCTAGAGAAATTAAAAGATTGCATGAAAGAAGATTCTGCAAAATGCACCATTTTAGGAATGAGTGAATTTGGACTAGTTGAAATGACCCGACAGCGCTATCGAGGGCCTTTAGAACTTACTATTTTTGTCCCTTGCCCTTATTGTTCAGGAAGTGGTCGTGTTAAGTCTCATGAAAGTGTATCCATTGAAATTGAACGGGCCTTTAAGAAAATTCTTTCTTGCCAAGATCCCTCTACATTCAAACTTGTAACGCATCCAGAGCTTGATCGTTATTTATCCATTATCGATAAAAATCATCTTTTGAAACTTGCTAATGAGAGTAATGCCCATTTAGAATTTGAAGCAGATGATCGACTCCATTTAAATGATTTTCATTTCTACTCGACATTAACGAACAAAAAAATTGAGATTTAAGAGGAAATGTGAAAACCACTGTCTATTTAACTCCATCGGTTTTAAAAGAATTGAATCAATTGGCCGACTCAAATATGGTCACAATTATTCAGGAATTTTGCCAAACATATGTCGATGCGATTCATCAACAAGGTAGAGATCTGGTAGAGGCCAAAAAGAGATTTGAACAACTGATTCACTTGGTTATTCAACATTTGCAATGCCCCTATCAATTTGAACTTTTTCATCAAGCGATTCGTCGTCCTTTCGATTATTATCAATTTGGATTAGATTTTATTCGTCCCCTCATTGATTTTTCTCGCTCACAACTAGTGGGCATTGAACATGTCAATCAAATGGTCCAACAAATTAGACAAGGAGATAATGTCATTTTACTGGCTAATCATCAAACGGAGCCAGATCCACAAATTATCAACCTTTTATTAGAGCCTTTTTATCCAGATTTTGCAGCTCAAATAATTTTTATTGCAGGCCATCGTGTTGTGACTGATCCTTTAGCTGTTCCCATTAGTATGGGTTGTCATTTACTTTGTATTTATTCTAAAAAGTATATCTCTTTTCCTCCTGAAGAAAAACCTAAAAAGCTTTCTCATAATCAACGAACCATGAAAAAAATGAACGAACTACTTAGTGAAGGTAGAAAATGTATTTATGTTGCCCCTAGTGGAGGTCGTGATCGGCCTGATGAGAACGGACAAGTTCTTATCTCTTCATTTGATGCGCAGAGTATCGAGATGTTTTGGCTAATGGCTAAGAGGGCTGATCGTCCCACTCATTTTTATCCTTTATCCTTATACACCTTTCCCTTATTACCCCCACCTCGACAGGTTGAGAAGGAAGTAGGAGAAAGGCGTCAAGCTCATTATACTCCTGTTTATTTGGCTTTTGGGCAAGAAGTGGATATGGAAAACTTCCCTGGCAGTGAAGGATTGAATAAACAAGATAAACGAAAACGTCGATCTGCATACATTTGGTCAAAAGTAAACGAAGGATATAGCCGATTTCTTACTGAACACTAGATGATCCAGAAAACGGAAGCCATCTAATCGAAGACTTAGGAATTAAAGTTAAGCCTTTTGAAAGCCGACAAGGGAAAAAAATTCCTATAATTGATGCAGCAGGGCTTATCCCTCAGATCTTTTATCTCACTTGATGCAATCAGAGCTTTATAAGAGCAAAATAGAAAGCTCCAGTTTTTCCCAAAAAAAAATGACCCTCTTACTTAAAAATCACTTGAATAGCTTTCAAGGTAGGATATAGTCTTCTTCTTGGCATTTTGAATTATTTACAACACTAGGACTTACGCAATGAGGCTATAGTGCCTCCTAGAAAAACCGCAACAAAGAAAGTATCCG
>WUUC01067390.1_pt1 | contig 13637 bp, 12 predicted proteins | sample 6278441 | NCBI WGS metagenome assembly WUUC01 (sample SAMN13675441, study PRJNA597444) | soil metagenome | isolation source: soil | place: USA: Washington | collected 2017-10
GGTAGCCCATGAACATCGTCCCGAGCACGTAGCCGACGGCGAGCGCCATGGCCAGGCCGACGCGCGTCCAGTCGACCTCGACCTCCTCCTCCTCGGGGAACTCCGAGGGGACCTTGACGATGGGCCGGTTGCGTGCTCGGACGACTTGGAAGATGCGCACCACGAGCGCGATGGCCAGCCCCGTGGCCGCCATTCGCGGCCAGAAACCGGGGCCGAGCTGGCCGGGCTCCGTCTGTCCCTCGAACCTGCCGGCGAGGTAGAAGAAGTAGACCGCGCCGATGAGCAGCGCGACCTCGGGGACGATCTCGGCTAGCACGGCGCGTGCGGAGGAGTCGCGCTCGATCACCTCCACCTCCGGGGTGTCGTCCTTCCGCTCCTCGGGCGCGATCGAGTCCGCATCGCCGGCCGCTCGCGCCCCGTCCGCCCGCTGTCGGGAGTCGGGGACGCGACTTGTCGAATCCCCGGTCTCGCTCCTCGACGATCCGGTCGCGTGTTCCTCTCTCTCCATCCTCCCCTCCCGCCTGGCTTACCCTCGTGCCTAGCGAAGCAAACGATTGCATGCTCATCTGATCGTCGCCTCATCAGCCCTGCAGCGATCCGGCCGCCGCCAGCTCCTGGAGTGCGTCCGGGAGCTCGGACGGCACGTCGAGCACGCGGGCCCCGGCCTGGCTCAGCGCCTGGACCTTCGACTCGCCGCCGCCGCGAGTCCCGGTGACGATCGCGCCCGCGTGACCCATGCGCCGCCCCGGGGGCGCGGTGCGCCCGGCGATGAAGGCCACCACCGGGGTCTCCATCTCCGCGATGAAATCGGCCGCGTCCTCCTCCATCGTGCCACCCACCTCGCCGACAAGCACGGCCGCCTCCGTGCGCGGGTCGTCCTCGAGCAGCCGTAGGGCGTCGAGGACCGTCGTGCCCAGCATGGGGTCGCCGCCGATGCCGAGGAAGACGGACTGCCCGAACGTCGCGCGCACGACGTAGTGGCAGATCAAGGTCCCGAGGCTTCCGCTGCGCGAGATAACGCCCACTCTGCCCGGCCGGAAGATCGTCTCGGCGAAGCCGGGCATGATCCCCACCGACGAGGCGCCGGGCATCACCGCGCCGGCCGTGTTCGGCCCGAGCACCTGGGCGCCGACGTCGCGGGCATCGGCCAGGATCTCCATCGTGTCATGGGCCGGGATATGCTCGGTCAGGAGCACGACCTTGCGGATGCCCGCAGCGAACGCATCGCGGCAGGCCGCCTTGGCGGCCAGCGGCGGCGTGAAGAGCACCGTCATGTCGAGCTCGTGCTCAGCCGCCGCCTCGGCGGCGCCGTCGTAGACCGGGATCCCGTGCACCTGCTGGCCACCCTTCCGGGGCGTCACCCCGGCCACGATCCGGGTGCCACACTCGAGCATCCGCTCGGTCCAGAAGGTGCCCTGTCGGCCGGTGATGCCCTGGACCAGCACGTTCTCACTGCCGCTCAGCTTCATCCGCTCGAACCCCGGGCCGCGGCCGGATCCCGCGCCGCCTCGATTGCCGCCACCACGGCGTCGTCCATGTGGTCGAAGGGCTCGAGGCCGAGCCGCTCGCGCACCAGCGCGATCGCCTCGTCCTCGCCGGTGCCGTGGATCGAGAAGGTGATGGGCAGCTCGGGTCGCAGCTCCTCGATCGCGCTGACCACGCCCTCCGTCATCACGTCGGTACGGGCGAACGCACCGCAGAAGTTCACGACCAGGCTGCGGACCTTCGGGTTGCTGAGGGCGAGACGCAGGGCCGGAGTCGCCTTGGTGTAGGCGTCCCCGCCAATCTCGAGGAAGTTCGCGGGGGCGCCGTCGTAGTGGGAGATGACGTCCATCGTCGTCATCGTGAGCCCCGCCCCATTGGCCAGTACCCCGACGTCGCCGTCGAGCTCGATGTAGAACAGACCCAGGTCGCGGGCCCGGCGCTCGAGCTCGGTGCCGGTGTCGGGCAGGTCGGAGGCGACTTGCTCCACGAGCTCGGGATGGCGTGGTCGCGCGCCGTCGTCCATCGAGAGCTTGCAGTCGAGCGCCCGCAGCTCCCCATCGACGTCGATGGCGAGCGGATTCACCTCGACGAGCTCGGCATCGACCTCGCGGTAGACCCGGTAGATCGTTGCGAGCGCCGCAGCCACGGCCCGGCGCTCGCCCGCGTCGAGGTCGGCCGGCTCGAGCAGCTCCCGCGCGGCGGCCTCGGACAGTCCCTGGCGGATGTCGAGCGCCCTCCTGAGCACCTGCTCGGGCGCGGTGGCGTGCACCTCCTCGATGTCGATGCCGCCTTCGGTCGAGAAGAGCACGAGCGGTCCCCGGCTCGCGGCGTCATTCAGCACGGCGGCGTAGAGCTCCCGCCGGATGTCGACACACTCCTCGAGCAGCACGCGTTCCACCGGGAAGCCGGCGACGCTCGTGCCGAGCAGCTCGGCGGCCAGGGCTGCCGCCTGCTCGGGCGTGTCGGCGAAGCGCACACCTCCCGCCTTGCCCCGCCCACCGGCAGGGACCTGGGCCTTCACGGCGACCGCTCCGCCGAGCTCGCGTGCCCGGTCCGCCGCCTCATCTGCGTCGGCCGCGACTCCGCCCCGGGGCACCGGCAGCCCGGCATCGGCGAGCAGCCGCTTTGCGTGGTGTTCCGGAAAGTCCACGGGCTAGCCCCCGTGCGCAGCGAGGTAGCGGCCGAAGAGCTCCTGCTCGGTGGGCTCGCGCGGGGGAATCCGCCGAGCGAGCCGCGTGACGTTGAGGAAGTGCTTGTAGGAGAGGTTCTCGCTGATGCTGTTGCCCGCCCACGTGCCGCACCCCATCGTCAGGGTGAAGTTGAGCCCGTTGTCGAACGAACCCCCGTTCGCGAAGCAGTGCGACTGGTTCTCCAGCACGCGCGCCACCCGGATGGCGTGGGCGAGCCGCTCTGCCTGCTCGGGCTGCTTGGTGTGGATGCCGCACGAGTGCCCGGCGCCCTGGTAGTCCAAGATGCGCTGAGTCAGCTCGATCGCCTCGTCGAAGCTCCCGTAGCGGTAGACCGTCAGCACGACCGAGAGCTTCTCGCCGGAGAATGGGTGCTCGGGGCCCACACCGGTCTCCTCGACCATGAGGAACTCGGCCTGGCGGGCCTCCGGGGCCTCGAGGCCGGCTCCCGCCGCGATCTTCTCCGGCGGCTGCGCGATGACCTCGGGGCTGAGCCTCCCGTCCGGCCACATAAACCGCTGCAGGCGGCGGCTCTCGGCGCCGGAGAGCAGGTACCCGCCCTCGCGCCGCAGCGCCTCGACGGCGTCGTCGTAGACCGAGGCGTCGATGAGGACGGAGTTCTCGGACGAGCAGCTCGTCGCGAAGTCGAAGACCTTGCTGCGCTTGATCTTGTCGGCGGCGTCGGCCAGGTCGGCGCTCGCGTCGATGATCACGGGGACGTTGCCGCTCCCGACCCCGATCGCGGGAGTGCCGCTCGAGTAGGCCGCCCGCACGTTGCTCTGCGAACCGGTGGCGACGACGAGGTCGCACTGGCTCATGAGCTCCCCCGACAGGTCCTTGGAGATCGGGGCCGGTAGGTGCTGGACGAGGTCGAGCGGCGCGCCCAGCTTCTGGAGCTCGCGGTGGATCAGCTCGATCGTGGCCGCGCACGCCGCGAAGCCCTTCGGGGAGGGGGCGATGATGATGGCGTTGCGGCCCTTCAGGGCCATCATCGTCTTGTTCACCGGCGTGGCGGCGGGGTTGGTGGAGCCTACGATGGCCCCCACGATCCCGACCGGCTTAGCGATCTCCGTGATGCCCTGGGCGGGGTCCTCGCGAATGACGCCGACGGTCCTCACCCCGAGGAGGTCGCGCAGCGTGCCCATGGTCTTGCGCCGGTTCTTCTTGACCTTGTCCTTGAAACGGCCCATCCCGGTCGTCTCGACGGCCAGCCGCGCGAGCGCCTCGGCGTTCTCGGGCTTGTAGCAAGCCCACGCCACGCCGGTGACGACCTCGTCGACCTGCTCCTGCGTGGAGGCCTCGAACTCGCGCTGGGCGTTGCGGGCGCGGTCGATCAGCTCGGCGACGACCTCTGTGGCGCGCTGCGGAGCCTCCGCTGTGTCCACCGTGGTCATTCAGATCCTCCTTCGCTCGGCGCTCCGCCGCGGTGCGGCTGCGATCACCCCACTTCGACGACCTCGCGGTCGGCCGAGAGGTGCCTGTACTGCTCGAGGTGGCGCACCGGCTTCTTCAACGCGTCGCGCCGAAACGGCTCGGCCAGCTCCTCGGGGTCGACCATGATCTCGAGCACGGTGGGCCGGCTGGCGGCGAACGCGTCGCGATAGGCTTCGGCGAGGTCGGCGGGGTCGGTGACCCGGATCCCCTCGGCACCCATCGCCCCGGCGATCTCGGCGAAGTTGAAGCCGCCGAGCTCGTGGCCGATGTTCGTGCCCACGAAGCGGTTGTCGTAGAAGTCGATCTGGTTGCGCTTCTCGGCGCCCCACTGCTGGTTGTTGTAGACGAGCGCCACCACCGGCAGGTCCTCCTCGACGGCGGTCATGACCTCGTGGAGGCTCATGCCCCAGGCGCCGTCCCCCACCACGGCAGCGACCGGGTCCTGCGGACGCGCCAGCTTCGCCCCCAGCGCCGCCGGGTAGGCGAAGCCGCAATTGCCGAAGGTGAGCGCCGCCAGGAACTTCCGCGGCTGCTCGAAGCGCAGGTAGGCGTTCGCCGCCGAGCAGATATTCCCGATGTCGGTGGTGACGATCGCCTGCTCGGGCAGCGCCTCGCGCAGCTCCATGAGCGCCCGGCGCGGGCTGATCGGCGTGGCGTCCGAAGACGACCGCGACGCGAGCTCCTCTTCCCAGTCTCGTCTCGCCTCTGCGATCCGGCTTCGCCGGTCCTCCCCCGGCGCTTGCTGACCGTTCCGGGCCGCCAGGCGGCGCGCGATCGCCCGGGTGGCGGCACGCGCGTCACCGATCACTCCGACCTCGATAGGCCACTTGCGACCGAGCTGGCGGTGGTCGATGTCGACCTGCACGATCTTGGCCTCGCGCGGGAAGTAGTCGAAGCCGTACTGCGGCAGCGTGCCGAACACCGACAGGCGGGTGCCCACGGCGTAGACGACGTCCGCCTCGGACAGCAGGCGCATGGCCGCCTTCGAGCCCTGGTAGCCAATCGGCCCGACGCCCAGCTCATGACCGGCGGGAAAGGCGTCGTTGTGGAGGTACGAGGTGGCCACCGGCGCGTCGAGCGCCTCGGCGAGTTGGCGCACGTCGTCGATCGCCTCGGCTTCGATGACGCCCATCCCGGATATCAGGATCGGAGAGCGCGCCGCCGCGAGCAGCTCGGCGGCGCGGTCGAGCGCGCCCTCGTCGCCCGGCCCGCGCTCCGACGCGCGGTAGGAATGGGGTTCGAGGATCTCGAAGTCGCCGTCTCCGTAGAGGAAGTCGCGCGGGATGTCGACCTGGACGGGGCCGCGCTCCGCAAGCGCGATGCGGAAGGCGGTGCGGAAGGCCTCGGCGATCCTATCCGAGCGGGCCACGCGAACCTGGCCCTTCGTGATCGAGGCGAAGATCGACATCTGATCGACCTCTTGGAAGCCGTCCAGGCCGACCGCGGCGGTGCCCGCCGAGGGGGTGACGATCACCACCGGCGAGTGGCCCAGCTGAGCGGCGGCAATCGACGTGACCATGTTCGTCACGCCCGGCCCGTTCTGGCCTATGCAGACCCCCGGCGTGCCGGTCACGCGCGCGTAGGCGTCCGCCATGTGCCCGGCAGTCTGCTCGTGGCGGACCGGCAGGAAGCGGATGCCGGCGTCGGGAAAGAGGTCGAGCGCGTCCATGAAGGCCGAACCGACGATGCCGGTGATGACCGATACCCCTTCGGCTCGCAGTGTCTCGACCATCGCCTCGCTCGGCGTCATGCGTGCCATGCCGACCTCCTCAGCGTTGCGCGCCCAGGCTTCTATATCGTGGAAGGAGCTTCCAGCTTCGCTACCCCGGGCCCGCCGCTCCGAAACCTGGCTCGGCCAGGCTCGTCTGGACGACGAGGAACCACGGGCCTTCGTGGAGGATCCGCCCACCGCCGAGCTCGCGCGCCAGCCCCTCGCCCGTGAAGTAGCGCTTGAAGACCTGGTGCTGTGAGCCGTCGGAGAGCATCCGGTCCTGCCACCCCTCCTCGGGGATGCCCTCGCGCCGGGCGGCGTCCACGACGACGAGCTCGCCGGCCACGCGTCCCGCCTCGGCCAGGAAGGCTGCCCGCTCCTCATCCTGGAGGTGCCCGTAGAAATGCCCGGTGAACACCCGCTCGAATGCGCCGTCGTCGAAGGGCAGCGCAAGCCCGTCGCCGCGCACGAAGCGCACGCCCGGCGCCCGCTGCCTGGCGATCGCGAGCATCGTCTCGCTCTGGTCGAGCCCGGTGACCGAGCCCCGCAGGCGACGCGTGAGGAAGCCCGTTCCGCAGGCCACGTCGAGCACGCGCGCCCGCGAAAGCCCGGCGACGACCCGTTGCAGGGCGGCGACGTCCTCGTGCCAGCCGGGGCGGTCGAGACCGGCGTAGAGGCCGGTGCCGAGGTACCAGTCGTCGTACTCGGGCGCCCGCCGCTCGTAGTAGGACTTCATCCTTCGTGTCCTCCGGCGCGAGCCGGGCCGAATCGCCTCACCAGTTCTCCATCGATTCCCGGAAGATCGTGGCGAGCTCGGTCGGCCCGGCCTCACGCGGGGCGATCGACAGCTGACGCTGCTGCCTGAGCGCGCCCCGGACAAGATCGTCGATGTCGCCCTCGTCATAGCCGAGTACGCGGAGCCCGCGCGGCGCCCCGACGTCTCTCATCAGCCGGATGAGCGCGGTCGGCAGCGCCGCCTCGTCCCCGTCCTCGACGGGCGCCCCGGAGAGAAGCTCGGCCGCCCGCCGGTGTCGGTCCTGAGCGGCGGAGTAGGTGAACCGGAAGGCGGCCGGCGCCGTGACGGCGACGGCGTAGCCGTGTGGCACGAAGGCGTGGTCGTCGGGGTAGCCGGGCGACCGATACAGGTGCTTGAGGCCGGCGATCGGATACGCGCACGCGTGCGGGATGTGGGTCCCTGCCGATCCGAATCCAACTCCCGCGATCGAGGCCCCCAGCATCATCGTCCCGCGGGCCTCGAGGTCCTCGCCGTCGGCGACCGCCCTCCTCAGATAGCGGCCCCCGTATTCCAGCGCCTTGGCCGACCACAGATCCGCCACCGGATTCGACCCCTGGTACGGCGGGCGCTCGTCGGGGGACGCCGGCGCCGGGCGCGAGCTGTACGGACGCGCGGTGAACGACTCGGCGGCGTGGGCGACGACGTCGAGGCCGCAGGAGGCGGTGACCTGCGGCGAGCAGCTCGTGGTGAGCAGCGGGTCGACGATGCCTTGGGAGGGCCGCAGGTAGCGATGCGATATCGCCGCCTTCGTGCTCTGCTCCGGGAGGTCGAGCACGGCCACGGTGGTCGCCTCCGAGCCGGTCCCGGCCGTGGTCGGGATGGCGAGCAGCGGCTTGAGCGGCGAGGGCGGCTTGCGCCCGCCACCGATCGGCGGGTAGACGTAATCCATGATGGGAGCGGGGTGCGTGGCCACGAGGGCGGCGGCCTTCGCGGTGTCGAGGCTCGAGCCTCCGCCCAGGCCGACGAACCCGTCGAAGCCGCCGCTCGCGGCGAAGTCGCCGGCCTCCTGGAAGGACTCGAGCGTGGGCTCGACCACCACGCGATCGAACGCGACGCACTCGATCCCCGCCGCTTCGATCAGCTCGGTGATCCTGCCCGTGATTCCGGCCCTCGTCACACCCGGGTCGGACACGAGCATCGCCCGCCGCACGCCGAGGCGATCGAGCTCCCAGCCGACGTCGCGCGAGGCGCCGGGCCCGAACTTGATCGGCGTCGCCTCAATCGTGAAGATCCTCTCCCTGCGCCCCTCGCCGCCCGCTCCGCTGTCCACCGACACCTCCCTTCCCAGTTTGCCCCGGGCTCAGGCCTCGACTCTGATGCCCGGCTTCTCCAGTACCCGCCCGACGAGCCGCTCCGCCGCCGGAGGCACGTCGACCACCACCGCCTCGAGCCCGGCCCGCCTCGCCTCTTCCAGAAGCGTTTCGAGGATCAGCGCGCCGGTGATGTCGAGCCGCCCCAGCCCGTCCAGGTGGACCTCGAGGCGGCTGACGTCGCGCCGTTCGGCCAGGATCCGCAGCACGGAGTCCTGCAGGCCGCTGGCCGTCGCGAACCAGAGCACGCCGAGCGGCTTGACGTGGACGGTCGCGCCGTCGATCCAGGTCTCGAGCTCCAGCGACAGCTCGCGCCAGAGGTGGATCGCGATCGAGAGCCCGATCCCGACCATCACCGCCCGCTCGACGTGTGGGGCGAAGGCGAGCGTGGCGGCGAACGTGATCCAGGCGACGGCGAACTGCGGCTTCGAGTAGCTCCACAGCCGGAGCGGCGGGCCGAGCCTGACTAGCCCGGCCACCGCTACGACGACGATGGCGCCGAGGACCGCCCGCGGCAGCGGGGCGAGCGCGGAGCCGAATGGCAGGAAGGCCAGGACGCTCAGCCCCGTGACCGCGCCGCTCCAGCGAGTGCGCGCTCCGGCGAGCCGGTTCACCGAGCTGCGCGAGAAAGAGCCGCCCACCGGAAAGCCGCCGGACAGGCCCGCGGCCGCGTTGGCCACGCCCTGGCTCACGAACTCGCGATCGGCGTCCCAGCGCTGGCGGTCCTCGGCGGCGAACGCGCGCGCGATCGACGCCGGCTCCGAGAACCCGACGAGCGCTATGACCGCGCCGGGCAGGAGCAGGCTCGGCAGCTCGCCCCACGGCAGCCCCAGCGACAGCGGCGGGAGGCCGCTCGGCAGCGAGCCGACCTTCGGCCCGTCGTAGCCGGTGGCGAGGCTGTAGGCGATGGCCAACCCGACGGCGACGAGGACGCCCGGAAAGACCGGATGGATCCGCCGTCCCCCCGCGACCGCCACCACGACGAAGGCGCTGAGCCCGAGAGCGGTGGCCTCCCACATGGCGGGCTCGGCGAGAGCTGTCGCCGCGCCCTCGAGGATGCCGTGGCCCGGCGGCGGGGCGCCGAGGACCGATGGAAGCTGCGACCCGGCGATGAGGATCGCCGCCGCCGGCACGAAGCCCATGAGCATGGGCTGGGACATGAAGTAGGCGATGACCCCGGCTCGCAGCAGGCCGAGCAGGATCCGGACAACGCCCACGACGAGCGCGAGGAGGAGGCCCAGCCCGACGTACTCGGGGCTCCCGGGCTCCGCCAGGGAGACGAGAGCGCCGAAAGTGAGCAGCGAGGTGATGGCAACCGGCCCCGTCTGGAGGTAGGGAGAGGAGGCGATGAATGCGGCTGCGAGCGGCGGCAGCGCGGCCGCGTAGAGGCCCCTGTACGCGGGCATCCCGGCCACCTCGGCGTAGGCCAGCGACTGCGGGATGAGGACGAGCGCGACGCTGACGCCCGCGATGACGTCGCGCAGCACGGGAGGCGGCGGCCGACCCCCCCGACCGCGGCCGGCCCCCCGGACGCGTGCCGGCCAGTCCCGCGTGCCGGTCTCGCCGAGCGTCACCGCCGGCGCGTGCTCCGGCCGCGCCTCATGGGCGTTCGTCGCGGGGCGCGACCTCCACCCGCCCCTCGGCCGGCACGAGACGCAGCAGGTCGCCGGTCACCAAGGCCTCGAGGGGATCGGGCTCGAGGCGGTGCATGATCGCGATGGCGGCCAGCACCGCTCCCTGGACCATCACGGGATTGGTCCGGCGGAAGATGAGCGCGCGCGGGGCGGTGCCCCGGGACACCAGGTCGAGCAGGCGCCAGCCGGTCGCGGTCCCCCCCTTGGCGCTCGCGACGACGAGGATCCGGCCGACCACGCTCTGACCGTAGAGCTCATGGGACTCGCGGCTGATCAGCCCGGTCGTGTGGTCGAGGTCGTAGCGCGCGCTGAACCCGTGCGTGGACACGAGCGCCTCACCGTCCACCGGCGCGCCGAAACCGGGCGGCCCCGACAGCACCAGCCCGCTTCCCCGCGCCCGCGCGCTCACGGCTCGAGGCTCCCGGTGACGGCCGCCCGCAGGCAGTCCTCGGTCGTCCGGAAGACTGGGTTGTAGCCGTACCCGGCGATCGTGTTGGCCAGCTTCGCCGAGTTCGTGAGCAACGTGCGGTACTCGTTGCGGCGGGCCAGCTCCCTCGCCGTCATGAGGTAGAAGCACACCCCCGTGAGGATCACGGCCCCACAGTCGCGGACGACGTCGCTGTAGCCGCAGTCGTCCGCGGCCGCCTTCACCTGCGCGCTCGTAGTCAGGTAGACGGTCGTCTTCACCTGCCGCCCGGCCAGCCCCTCGGCGATCTCCTTGAACTCGAAGAGGGAGAGCTGCGGGGTGCCGAACACGATCAGGTCCGGGCTCGCCTTCTCGGCCGGGAACGAGGCGTACTGGCGGGCGATGTCCCCGGGGGCCACGAGGAGCTCCCGCGCCGGGGCCGCGCCGGCGAACGCCTCCTCCCGCGTCCGGGCCTCTGGTGTGACCCCGACCATGTGGAACATAGCGTGCGAACCGTAGCTGGCGAGCGCCGCCCCGAGGTGCTTCAGCTCGTCGGGCGTCGGGTTCTCGACCAGGCCGTCGAACACCGGCACCTCCGAGTAGCCGGCGAAGGCCCGGCCGGCGAGGCATCCGAGCGCGCCCCAGTCGCTCGGTCCCCGCAGTTGGTCCTCGATCCGGACGAGCAGGGTGCCGCGGCGGTGCGCGTCGAGGTGGAAGCCGTACTCCGCGGTGCGCCCGATGAGGGCCGCCGCAAGCGCCGCCGGGCCGCCCTCGAAGTTGCTCCGGGCCCCGGCCACCGAGTTCGCGTAGATCACGCTGCCGGTGTCGCCCCAGGCCAGGTGCTCGCCGAAATGGGGCACGTCGACCGTCTGGTAGTTGATGCAGGTGTTGGTCGGGACGGCGCCCATCGCCCCGAGCGCGGCGAGGATGCGGCCCTCGGTCTCCACGATCCCCTGGTCCTGGCCGATCTCGCTCGCCCGCGCGGGGTCGGCGCTGCGCGGGTCGAGCGTCAGCGGGATCTGCACGCGGGCTCCCGTCGCCGCCCACCGCTCGAGGAAGGCCACACCGGGCTCGCCGAGCGCCTCGCCGTCGCAGTGGATGTGGGCGCTGCGGACCGGCACGAGGCGCTCGGCGCCGAAGAACCGGCCCACGTCAAGCTGGTAGGCGATCCCCCACCGGGCCGCCTCGCCGCGGGCGCCGGCGAGGACCTCCTGCTCCTCCGTGGTGAGTCGCACCGCGTCGCCTCACCCTCCGGGCGCCGGCCGCACCGCCGCGCCGGCGGCGTCGGTACCTGCGGCACGGCGCCCGCGCTCGCGCACGAGTGCCGCCCGGCCCGCGAGCATCGCGGCCGCGGCTCCCAGGGCAAGCGCGGCCGAGCAGAGCCAGGCCGCGGTATACGACGCCTGTTCGATCACGACCCCGACGGCGAGCGGACCCGCGGCCGAGCCGGCGTAGGTGCCGGTCTGAGTGATGCCGGTGGCGGCGGCCGGCGCCTGCCGGTGGAGGTCCACGATCGTGAAGTGGAAGAGGCCGGGCCATCCCCACCCCGCGCCGAAGGCGAGCAGGCCGCCGGCCACGAACGGCCAGCCGGGACGCGCGGTGGCCAGCAGCACGAACCCGGCGGCGCCGACAACGAGCATCGCCGCGACGGCCCGCAGGCGGCCGCGCGGGCGGCGATCGGCGAGCCATCCCGTCACCGCGCGGACCGCGACGCCGGTGACGCTCGCGGCCGCCAGCAGCAGGCCGGCGCTGCCTTCACGGAGGCCGGCGGCCACGCCCGCGTCCACGAGGAAAGCAGCGAGCGAGACTCCCGCCGCGGCGCCGAGCCCGATGCCGAGCGTCGGCATCATCAGCGGCGCCACCCGGGCCGACCCCCGAGTGGAGCGGGCCTCCGGCAGCGGGTGCCGCTCTTCGCCGCGTGCGACCACGGCGCCGATGGCGAGCGCCACGAGCGCGCCGAGCAGGAACGCGAAGCGCCAGCCGACGGTGAGGCCGACGAGCGGCGTGGCCAACCCGCCCAGCAGCGTTGCCGCCGGGATGGCGGCCTGCTTGGCGCCGAACGCGAGACCCTGCCGGCGACGCCGGATCGCTCCGGCCAGCAGCAGGTTGGTCGCCGGGTGGGACGCCGCCTGGGCGGTGCCCGCCAGGACGAGGAAGCCGATGAGGTGCGCCCACGAGCGGGCCAGGGCGCCGATGCCGACCAGGCTGAGCGCGCCGACGAGAGAAGCGGCCACCATGCCGCGCCGCGCGCCCACCCGCTCGACGACCCGGCCAAGGAGCATGGACGAAAGCGCGGCGGAGGCGAAGAACGCGGACACAGCGAGTCCCAGCGCCGCCACGCCGAAGTCGAGGTCGGCCCGCATCTGCACCGAGAGCCCGCCGGTGAGGAACACCGGAAGCACGCACGCGGTGGTGACCGCAATCGCCGCGGCGAGCGCGCGGGCCTGCGAGGCGGTCGTCCGCTGCCCGCCTGCCCCCGCGGCCGGCTGTCCGGCCGGCTCAGACGCCACCGGCGATCGCCAGGGTCAGGGTGCCGAGAGCCAGCAGGACGGCGCAAGTTCCGGCGAGCGCCGCCTGGCGGCGCCGCCGACGCCGGCGGTCGGGCGTGTAGTCCTCGATCGCGATCCACACGCCGGCGGCCCCGTGGACGAGGGCAGTCGCCAGCATGAGCCAGTCCCACGCGATCCAGAGCGCCGCGCTCCAGCGCCGCGCGATGAACGCGGCGTCCGCCTCGGCGACGTCGGTGGCGACGTGGGTGAGGGCGAAGTGGCCAACCACGAGGACAGCCAGCAGGAGGCCGGTCAGCCGGATGGTGACGTAGGCCACGAGGCGGGCACGGCCGCCACGCGACCTTGGGCCGACGTCGTAGCGCTCGCCGCGGCGAAACCGCCTGTCCTCGCGGACCAGCGCCGTCACCCGAGCACCGGAGCGAGGATCACGACGGCGCCCGCGGTGCCGACCAGGACGGTGAGCACCACGACGGCCGTGAGCGCGCGACTCGCCGCGCGGGCGCCGAGGTCGGCCAGGTCCACGGCGAAGATGCGGAGCCCGTTGAGCGCGTGAAAGAGGATGGCGAAGAGCAGCGCCGACTCGAAGGCACGCATTGGGGCGGACCCATACAGCTCGTGCAGCTCCTCGTAGCGCCTGCTCGAGAACGCGTACGTGCTCACGTCGACGATGTGGAGGCAGAGGAAGGCGAAGATCGCGAAACCGGTGAGGCGGTGGGCGTAGAAGGCCCAGCGATTCACCTGGCTCCGCTCCTCAGGCTCGCGCTGCAGCCGGTGGACGAGGGCGAGCCCCGGCCGCGGTCCGCCGTCGGCGCGCGCCGCGGCCGCCGCGACGACGACCCCGAACCACACCACCGCGAGGAGTACGGCGGTGAGCCCTGTCACGAAGAGCAGCTGGGCGAGCGTCACGGCCGCCCCCCGGCCCCGCTCGCCTCGGCGGGCTCGCGCGGGCGCTCGACCGGCCGGAACTCCACCTCCGGCTCGCCCCCGACGCCGCGGCGGACGACCGCGTAGCGCAACCAGCGCTCGTCGTCGCTCTCGGGGAAGTCCGAGCGGAAGTGCGCCCCACGTGACTCCTCGCGGGCCAGCGCCGAGGCGACGATGGTCCGCGCCACCGTGAGCTGGTTGACCAGGTCGAGCGCCTCCTGCCAGGCGTAGTTCGCCTCC
>WUUC01141993.1_pt1 | contig 13633 bp, 8 predicted proteins | sample 6278441 | NCBI WGS metagenome assembly WUUC01 (sample SAMN13675441, study PRJNA597444) | soil metagenome | isolation source: soil | place: USA: Washington | collected 2017-10
CGACTCCTGGCGCAAACATGTAGCTGTAATGCTTGGGCGTGAAGATGTAGACGCTCAGGTACGGTGGGGTAGCGACGGTCCACTCCGCGCCAGGCAGTCTGGACGAGACCTCAAGAATTTTCCAGACGCCTTCCAAAGGCGATCGCGACTGGGCGCGGACGCCGACGGACGCGTTCGACGATTGCTCTGTTGGTGCAACCTGTTCAACGTGGCTGCCGAGCATTAGAACCATCAACACGATCGAGACGCGGTGCATATAACCTCCGCGGTTGACCCGCAAAATACTTCATCCCTCACGGCCGAACCTCCCGGCAGGCCGAGTGGAAGCCACCTGTCGCTTGCTCACCCGCCACAGCACATGCGACAGGCCTCCAACGAGCACCGCTGCAAGCCCCACCCCCACCGCAACCATGGACAGCACCGCAGGGCCAGGCAGACTGTCATGCTCGAAAGTCGCGGCCGCATAGATGAGCATTACGCAGTAGACGCCCAGTGTCGCGGAGGCGATCGCGCAGACAAGCGCGATGACGCGCGTGACGACGAATAGTACTCCGCGCTTTTGACTAATCAACGCGGCGCAATCATACGACGGGCCGCGACGCCACGGATCTGGCAAGCGGATCTGGCCGACACGCCTCTGCGCAGGTGGTCGATCCGCTTTAGCTAACCGGCGATCCGACACGCTGATCGCGAATGCCGTGAGCGGGAACGTCTATCACGCTCACGTACCGGCGATTTCGCGTCATCCTTCCGCCGCTAACGCGCCATATTCGAACAGCTGTTCGGGTTGAGCGTGAAAGTCTGTCGCGGCGCGTTGTTGGAAGGAAGGGTTTCAGCGGCGCGATGGCGCCGGCCGCGGCGCGATGTTCGCCCCGAGCGCGTGCGAAATCTCGGCGGCCGCCTCCATCAGCACCCGCAGGTAGCGGCCGCGGAGTTCCTTCATGGGGACGCGCGACGCGTGGCCCGACACGTTCATGGCCGCCTGCACCTGCATGCTGCGATCGAAGAGCGGTACGGCCACGGTGCGCACGCCGTCCTCCGATTCCTGATCGGCAAAGGCCCAGCCGCGCGCGCGGACCTGGTCGAGGGCGGCACGCAGCGGCGCCTCGTCGACGATGGTGCGGCTGGTCAGGCGCCGCAACGGCCCAGCCGCGAAGAACGCGTCGAGCTCGGCCGGCGGGAGGTAGGCGAGCAGCACCTTCCCCATCGAGGTCGCGTGCGCCGGCAGGCGCGACCCGACCACCAGGTTGATGCTCATGATGCGCTGCGCGGCGACACGGGCCACGTAGACGGCGTCGCGGCCGTCGAGCACCGCAATCGAGCACGACTCGCGCAGCGTGTGGACGATGTGCTCCATCGTCGGCTGGGCGATGTTGGCCACGTCGACGGTGGCCAGATAGGTGAAGCCGAGATCGAGGATGCGGGGGGTGAGCGTAAACGTGGTGCCGTCGTGGACGACGTAGCCGAGCGCCTGGAGGGTGAGGAGGTAGCGGCGGGCGACGGCGCGGGTGAGGCCGGTGCGGCGGGCCATTTCGGCCACGGTGAGTCGGCGATGGCCATCGGCGGAGAAGGCCTTGACGACGGCGAAGCCGCGCTCGAGCCCTTGGACGTACTCACGCGGGTGGGGGGCGGCGGGACGTGGGCGACGGGTGGCGCTTGACATCGGCATAGTGAGTGAACTACTCGTATTGCGCGTTGGCGAACACATGTTCGTATATCGAGCACTACGCGAACACTTGTTCGATATACGAGCACTTATGTTCGCATGGCGAGCGGCACCGCGCAAGTCCCGGAAGGCGCCGCCGGTGCGGGTTCCCACCACCGGCACGCCGGTCCGACCCGTCCGTAGAACCTTGATTCAGGAGGCCGTATGTTCAGCAAGTCCCGACTGCTCCCCTTGGCCGCCGCCGTCATCGTCGCGATCCTGATCGGCGTCGCCCACGCCGGCGCGCAGACGTCGGCCCTCTCATCCGGCATCGAAGGCCGCGTCACCGACGAAACCGGCGGCGCCCTGCCGGGCGTCTCCGTCGTCATCCGCAGCCCCGCGCTGCAATTGCCCCAGATGGAAACCGTCTCCGACGACGCCGGGCGCTATCGCTTCGCCCGCCTGCCGGGTGGCACATACGTCGTGACGTTCCAGCTGGCCGGCTTCCGGACCGTCACGCGCGACGGCCTGCGCCTCGACGCCAACTTCGTCGCCACAATCGACGGCCGCCTCAGCATCGGCCAACTCGAGGAAACCGTGACCGTCAGCGGCGCTTCCCCGGTCGTCGACGTCCGCAGCACCACCGTCGTCTCCAACATCAAGGAAGAAACCATCGAGCTGCTCCCCACCTCGCGCAGCTACGAAGACATCGGCAAGCTCGCGCCCGGCATTCGCGTCGAAGGCATTCCCGACGTCGGCGGAAACAAAACCGGCGGCGGCCGCGGCACCCTGGTCAACTACGGCTCCAACAACGGCGGCTCGACGCTGATGCTCGACGGCGTCAATACCGACGGCACGGCCGGTTATTTCGACATGGGCGCAATCGAGGAGATGATCATCCGCCCCGCCGGCAACGACCCGGAGATTCCCACGCCCGGCATGGCCTTCCAAGCCATCGTCAAGTCCGGCGGCAACACCTTCCGGGGCGAGGGACTCTATGCCTGGCAGGGCCGCAGCCTGCAGAGCGACAACGTCGACGACGGGCTCCGCGCCGCCGGCGTGACGGGCGGCAACCCGATGGACGGCTACTACGACGCCAACTTCGGCTTCGGCGGCCGCATCGTCCGCGACAAGCTCTGGTTCTACGGCAGCGCGCGGAGCAAGGAGTACCGCCAGGAAGTGGTGGGCTTTGCCGGCGCGCCGGGACCAGACGGGGTCTACTTCACGCCCGACGACGAAAAGGGCCTGCAAAACGATCGGGAGAGCAACCTCACCGGGAAGATCACCGGGCAGCCGACCTCAAAGCAGCGGCTGTCGTGGATGCACCACTACGATTACAAGAAGACCGACAACCGCGGCGGCAACGCCTTCCGGCCGCAGGAGGCCACCGGCGACTATGAGCTGCCGAACCACATTTATCGCGGTGAGTGGCTTTACACGGTGAGCGACCGATCGGTCCTCAACGCGGCGGTGGGACGCAGCTACTGGAACTCGCGGGCCGACCCGTACACCGACAACCCGCCGTCGTTCGACAACGTGACCCAGCGGTGGGCCGGCGCTTACGTGAACTCGATTGGCGCCGATTCCACCCCGGCCGGCAGCCTCAGCGGTCGCTGGCAGTACGACGCCAGCTACAGCTACTTCATGCCCGAGCGGCTCGGCGGCACGCACGAGTTCAAGACCGGCGTCTACTTCACGCAGGACGTCTACAACAAGTTCCAAGAGGCACGTGGCGTCGGCACCGGCGGCGTCGGCAACGACTACCTGCTCTACTTCTCGAACGGCGCGCCGTTCGAGGTGCTGCTCTACAACTCGCCGTTCGTCGCCAAGAACACGGTCAACTACCAGAGCGGCTACGCGCGCGACAACTGGCGCATCGGCGAGCGGCTGACAATCAGCTTCGGCCTACGCATGGAGCGCTACGCGGCGTACCTGCCCGAGCAGTCCAAGCCGGCCGGGCCTTTCTCCGAGGCCGCCGACTACCCGCGCACCGACCTCTACGACTGGACCTCTTGGGCGCCGCGCGTCGGGTTGTCCTATCCGCTCACCGCCGACAACCGCACGGTCGTCAAGGCCACCTACGGCCGCTTCAACTTCGCGCTGCGCGCGTCGGATTCGCGAACCATCCGCAACTTCAACAAGAACGACTACTCGGCGACGCGCTATCGCTGGGCCGACGCCAACGGCAATCGCGACCTCGACTACCCGGCCGAACTGGGCACGTTCGTGGCTACTGAGGGCGGGTCGAGCACGGTGTTCAACGCGGACATCGAACAGCCGAAGGCGGACGAAGCCACGGTGCACATCGAGCGCGAGATCAGCAGCGGCTTCTCGGCCCGCGTCGGCTACGTCTACAAGCGCGAGTCGAACCTGTTCCAGCTGGTCAACACCGCGCGGCCCTACGAGGTCTACAACCGTCCGATCAACTCGGTCGATCCCGGACCGGACGGCGTCGCCCGCACCGCCGACGATGGTCCGGCCATCACTTACTTCGATTACGACCCGGCCTATGCCGGCCGCGGCTTCGAGCGCTTGACCTATATCAACGTGCCGGGTTACACCGACCGCTTCCACAACTTCGAGGTCGGAGTCGACAAGCGGCTGTCGAATCGGTGGCAGATGCGCGGTTCTTATCTGGCCACGCGCAAGAGCGTGTGGATTTCAGGGGTGCCGCAGACGCCAAACGAAGAGTTCCACCCGAAGAACGAGACGTGGGAGACCACGTTCCGGCTGTCGGGCAGCTACGAAGCGCCCTTCGGCATCCAGACCTCCGCGGTTTACGAATATCAGAGCGGTGTCCCGCTGGCGCGGGACGTGCTGTTCCGCGGCCTGCCGCAGCTGAGCACACTGACCCTGCGCATGGAGGATATTGGCTCGCAGTCGCTGCCCGCGGTCACGCTGCTTAACCTACGGGCCGCCAAGCGCCTCCAGCTGTTCTCGACACAGGCCGTGACGCTGCAGTTCGACCTCTACAACGCGCTCAACACCAACGACGAGACGGCGCGCAGCGTGCGTTCGGGGCCGACCTACGGGCGGATCACCGCGATCATCCCGCCGCGGGTGGCGAGACTGGGCGTCACCTATAAATTCTAGCGACACGGACATCACCGCGAACGGCCCCATTGGTGTCGTTCGCGGCCTGGTCGCGGTTAACGGCAAGGGCGGCGTCGATCGTCGGCGCCGGCCAGAAGTGTCCGGAGACAGGTAGTCCGTATGCCACCACTGAAAGGCCTGAAGGTCGTCGATCTCACGCGCGTCCTGGCTGGGCCGTTCTGCACGATGATGCTCGGCGACATGGGCGCCGAGGTCCTCAAGATCGAGGAGCCGGAGCTTGGTGACGAAACCCGGGGGTGGTCGCCGTTCATCGGCGATTGCAGCAGCTACTTCCTGAGCGTCAACCGCAACAAGAAGAGCGTCGCGCTCGACCTGAAGTCGAGAGCGGGCACCGACGCGTTACGCGACCTTGTCGGCAAGGCCGACATCCTGGTCGAGAACTTCCGCCCGGGCAGCCTGGCCAGCCTGGGATTCAGTTACCACGATCTGGCGAGGACCCACCCGCGGCTCATCTACTGTTCGATCAGCGGATACGGACAGAATGGCCCGCGCGCCTCGCTGTCAGGCTACGACGTCGTGATCCAGGGCGAGAGCGGGTTCATGGACGTCACGGGATCGGCCGACGGCGAGCCCACCCGCGCTGGAGTGGCGATCACGGACTTTCTCGCCGGCCTCTATGCCGTGCAGGGCATCCTGCTCGCGCTCTACGACCGTCAGCGCACGGGGTTGGGCCAGCACGTCGACATCGCGCTCTTCGACTCGATGCTATCGGTGATGCGGCTCCCTCTCGGAATCCTGCAGGCCACGGGAAGCGCGCCGGGGCGGATCGGCAACGATCACCCCTCGATCGCACCGTACGAGACGCTCGACCTCCGCGACGGCAAGATCATCGTTGCTGTCGGCAATCCACGGCTCTGGAAGCAATTCTGCGCCGCAATCGAACGGCCCGGTCTGATGACGGATCCGCGGTTTGCGACCAACACCGACCGCGTGGCTAATCGGACGGCGCTCAAGGCCGACCTCGAATCGGCCTTCGACCACTTCACGCTCGACGGGCTGATCGCGCGGCTCGAGGCCCACAAGGTCCCGTGTGGGCGGGTCAGGACGATCGCCGAGGCCGTCGCCGATCCCCAGGTCGCCGCGCGCAACATGCTCCCGACGTTCTTCCTCGAAGGTCTCGGCGAGGTGGCGACGCTGGGCACGCCGGTGAAACTTTCGCGGACGCCGGCCGAAGTATCGCTGGCGCCGCCCAGCCTCGGCGAGCACACCGAGGAAGTGCTCGACGACCTCGACCGATCGCTGCCACGCATCCGGGCGTGATGAGCGCCGCGTGAGGCGCGAGGCGGCAGAGACAGTGTTCCCGTTGACTCGAGGAGGGTGTGATGACTGGATTGAAATGGACGGTCGGTCTCGTGGCGCTCGCGGCCACGCTCATGGCGGGTGTCGTCGTCTCGAGCCGCGGCCGCTCGGAGGTGGTCCAGGAGACCGCGTCAACCCAGCGACCGGCCACGCCGCACGCCTACCCGCTTGACGATGCGCACTACCTGCGATGGGCGCTGCCCAAGGGCGAGGAGGCGTACGGCCGCATCGAAGGCGAGCGCCTCAAGCGCTGGGTCGACGCCATCACCGCCGTCTCCCGCAAGAGCCGCGACGACGGCGAACGGTTCTGGGGCCGCATTGCCGGCACCAAGTACGACGAGATGACCGAACAGCTTGTCGAGGACGCGTTCCGCCAGTTCAAACTGCAGAACGTCCGCCGGCAATGGTTCGACCTGCCGCCGCAGCGGTTCCCGACCGCGTGGGGCATCACGGCGATTGGCGGCGGAAAGACGATCGCCCTCACGACCGCCCAGCCGGCCCGCGAAGCGGCGGCGGCACCCAAGGGTGGTCTCGATCTCGAACCGGTGTGGGTTGGGCTGGGTACCGAATCCGACTTCAAGGGCCGTGACGTCAAGGGCAAGCTCGTGGTGATCCAGAGCGTGCCTACGCCTGGCGCGATCAACAACTCGGCCGGCTGGAACGGCGCCAACGTGCGCGCCTCGGAACGCGGCGCGGCGGCGCTGCTGGTTTCGCTCGCCGTCCCCGGCAACCTCCAGTACCAGATGTGGGTTCGCGGTGGTCCGATTCCCAGCTTCTCGATTGGCACCGACGACCTGACGTCGCTCCGCGAGCTGATGGAGAAGGACGCGAACGTCAGGGTGAAGCTGCAGCTCGACGTCGAGGAGCGCCGCGGGCTGCGCGATGCGAGCGTGTGGGGCGAGCTGCCGGGCACGACCGACGAAGACATCATCATCATGGCGCACCACGACGCCTACTTCGAAGGCGCGCTCGACAATGCCTCGGGCATGTCGGTGATGCTGGGCCTCGCGGAGTACTTCGCGAAGATTCCCCAGGCCCAACGCCGCCGAACCATCAAGTTCGTCTCGACCTCGGGTCACCACGCTGGATCGCTCGGCACGAAGTGGATGAGCGACAACAAGGCGACCTTCCTCGCGAAGACGGCGCTGATGATCAATTGCGAGCACGTCTCGGTCACGCAGACCTACCCCTGGGGCCCGCGGCTGCGCAAGTCGAACCAGACCGACGCGCGGCGATGGTGGGTGTTCGGCAGCCCGCGGCTGGCCGAGGTCGTGCTCGACGCTTATCGCACGTTCGGCGTGGCGGTGTACCACGAGATGGAGCCGAACGCGAGCGGCGACATGGGGCATGTCTCGAGGGACGCGCCGTCCATCCAGATGATCGAATCGCCGAATTTCTACCACTCGGATCACGATCGGCCGGAGGTGGTCCCGGCAGCCGGGCTCGAGGCAGTTGCCCGCGCCTTCGCCAAGATTGTGGACCAGGTGAATCGGATCGATCGCAAGGACATCATCCCGGCCGCGCGAGGCACGTTCTAGAACGTGGTCACGAGTTGATTCCATGTACTTCACGCCCGATCTACTGAAGGGGCGCGCGGCCCTGGTGACCGGAGGCGGCACCGGCATCTGCCGGGGCATTGCATTGTCGCTGGCGGCGTACGGCTGCGATGTCGCCATCACGAGCCGCCGGCGCGAGCATCTCGAGCCCGCGGCCGCCGACATTGCGGCCTTCGGCGTGCGATCGCTGGCGCTGACCGCGGACGTGCGCGAGGCGCCGGCCGTCGATGCGGTGGTGGCCGAGACCGCCGCGGCGTTCGGCGGCCTCGACATCGTCGTCAACGGCGCGGCCGGCAACTTCGTGTGCCTGGCCGAGAACCTGTCACCGAATGGATTCGGCGCCGTCGTTGACATCGACCTCAAGGGCACGTTTCACGTTTCGCGCGCGGCGTTTCCGCATTTGCGACGGCGCGGCGGCAGCGTGATCAACATCAGCGCCACGCTGCCCTACCTGGGCACGGTGGGGCAGTCGCACGCCGCGGCCGCCAAGGCGGGCGTGGATGCGCTCACGCGCACGCTCGCGGCGGAGTGGGGCGGCCACGGCATTCGCGTCAACGGCATTGCGCCCGGCCCGACCGCCGGCACCGAAGGCGTTCAGCGCCTGACCAATGCCGCGTCGAGGGAGGCCGCGATTGCGCACTGCCCGCTCGGGCGCCTGGCGGCGATCGACGACGTGGCCAACGCCGTGCTCTTTCTCTGTTCGGGCGCGGCGGCGTTCATCAATGGCGTCACGCTGGTCGTCGACGGCGGTCTGTGGCTCCACTCCGATCGAATCGCCGCGTCGCTGACCTCCGCGGCCCAGACGGCCTCACCCCAATGAGCCTGTCGCTACGTCCTAGTCGAGCCGACCTGACGGCGGCACTCTGCCCCGAGTCGATTGCCATCATCGGAGCATCCGACAATCCGCACAAGGTCGGCGGCAGGCCGCTGATGTACCTGTCGCGATTCGGCTTCCGCGGCCGCGTCTACCCGATCAATCCGGCCCGCGACGTCGTGCAAGGCGTGAGGGCGTACTCCGAGCTCGCCGCTGTACCGGAAACGCCGGATTTGGCCATCATCGCGGTTTCAGCCGCGCAGGCACCAGATGCGGTGCGCGCCTGTGCGGCCAAGGGCGTCAAGGTCGCCATCGTCATGGCCGCTGGCTTTGGCGAAACGACCGATCCGAACGGCCGGCTCGCTGAGCAGCAGATGGTGGCCGAGGCGCGACAGACCGGCATGCGGATCGTCGGACCGAACTCGCAGGGGCTCGCGAACTTTGGCTCCGGCGCGGTGGCCAGTTTCTCGACGATGTTCGTCGAGGTCGCCCCGGCCGATGGCCCGGTCGCGATTGTCAGTCAGAGCGGCGTGATGAGCGTCGTGCCGTATGGGCTCCTGCGCGAACGTGGAATCGGCGTTCGCCATTCCCACGCCACCGGTAACGAGGCCGACGTCACGTTAGCGGAATTGGCGCTGGCCGTCTTGCAGGACCCGGAGGTCCGGCTCCTCCTGCTCTACATCGAGTCGATCCGCGACGCGGCGATGCTGGGGCGCGCCGCCGACTTCGCGCGCGAGCGCGAGGTGCCGATCGTCGCCGTCAAGTCGGGCCGCACGACCCGAGGCGCGCAGGCGGCGCGGTCGCATACCGGGGCCCTCGCCAGCGACGATCAGGTGGTCGAGGCGTTCCTTCGCGGCCATGGTATCTGGCGGGTGAGTGACATGCACGGCCTGGTGCGGACGACCGAACTCTACCTGAAGGACTGGCGGCCGCGCGGGCGCGAGCTGGTGATCGTCAGCAACTCGGGTGCGAGCGGCGTCATGGCCGCTGACACGGCGGCGGAACTCGGCCTGCCGCTGGCCACCATCAGCGACACGACGCGCCGCGCGCTGGCCGCCGGGCTTCCGGACTTTGCGAGCGTCGCCAATCCCATCGACATCACGGCGGCACTCCTGACCGACAGCCAGCTGTTCGGCAGCCTTCTACCGGTGCTCGCGCGCGAACCGGCCGCGGATCTCTTTCTGCTGGCGCTCCCGGTCGCCGGGGAGGGCTACGACGTCGCGGCGCTCACGCGCGACGCCGCCGCATTCGCCGCGCAAACCAACAAGCCGGTCGTCGTCGCCGCGCCGCAGGACAGCGTGGCCGCGTGGTTCCGCTCGGCGGGATTGCCGACCTTTGCGAACCAGACCGACGCCATCGCCGCCCTCGCACAGCTCGCGTCCCACGAGGGGCTGAGGCGCAGGCGCCCGGCGCCGATGTCATTGGCCCTCACCGTCCGCTTGCCGGCCGGCGCCTCGCCGCTGCTCAACGAGGCCGACAGCCTGGCCTTTCTCGAGAATCACGGGCTGCCGGTGGTTCCCTATGTGCTGTGTCTCAGCGCGGACGATGCGCGGCGCGCCTACGCGCGTTTTGGCGGTGCCGTCGCCGTGAAGGCCTGTTCGGATCAGGCGCCGCACAAATCCGACCGCGGCCTGGTGGTGCTGGATGTTCGCAGCGCAGACGACGCGGCCGCGGCCTTCACACGCTTGATGACGCGCCTCGGCGACCTGAAGCTCGGTCGCGACGGCATCATCGTCGCGCCGATGATCGCGGCCCGTCGTGAGCTCGCGCTCGGGGCTCGGATCGATCCGACCTTTGGGCCTGTCGTGATGGTAAGTGACGGCGGCCGCTACATCGAGGCATTGCCGGATCGGGCGGTGCTGTTGGCCCCGTTCGACGGCGACGCGGCGCGCGTGGCGTGGCAATCGTTGCGAATCGCGCCGCTCTTCGATGGCGTCCGCGGTGAGCCGCCCCTTGATCTCGAGGCGTTGTGCGCGGCCACGGTCCGGCTCGGCCAGATCGCAGCCGCTGGGTCCGGCCAGCTGGCATCGCTGGACCTGAATCCGGTCATGGCCCGCGCTGCCGGAGACGGCGTCGTCATCGTCGATGCGCTGGTCGAGCGCGCGGTCCCGCAGTGAGCCGAGGCCACGCTTGCGCTTCTTCTTTTGCACCACTCATCGACGCTCGAGGCGCGGAGTACGTGCAGCATCGGATTCAGGACCAGACGGCCGAGAGATTGCCGCGCGGGCCGATCCGGCGCTGAACGAGATGGTCGACCGGCTCACCCGAAGCGGGCATGGCAGCGCGCGGTTCCACAGGTGTGCAGTGAATAGTCGAGTTAACCGGAGGTCAGATATGCAGAAGTCAACACGCGGGATCGCGGCGGCCGTCGTCGCCTTCACTTTCGTCATGAGCGCCGGCAGCGGCGCGCAGCCGTCGGGGCAGGCCCGGCCCCCCATCAAGAAGCACACGTACGACCTCGATACGGAGTACATCCGTATGCCGCTGCCTCCCGGGGAGCAGGCGTATGGGCGCATCGAGGGTGCGCGCCTGAAGCAGTATGTGAACGAAATCACGGCCGTCTCGCGCAAGAGCCGCGACGACGGCGAGAAGTACTGGGGCCGCATTGCGGGTACCAAGTACGACGACATGATTGAGGGTTGGGTGGAGCAGAAGTTCAAGGAGTTCGGCCTCCAGAACGTCAATCGCCAGTACTTCGAGCTGACGCCACAGTTCTTCCCGACCAACTGGAGCTTGACGGCGGCCGGTGGCGGCAAGCACGTTACGTTTGCGACCGTCCGGCCCGCTGGCCGAGCGACGACGCCACCGGCAGGTCTGGATCTCGACGCGGTGTGGGTCGGTCTTGGCACCGAGGCCGACTTCGCCGGCCGTGACGTCAAGGGCAAGCTGGTCTTCATCCACAGCGTGCCGACGCCCGCCGTTATCTCGCACTCGGCGACCTGGCTTGGCGCCGCCAACCGCGCGGCGGCGAAAGGCGCCGCGGCGGTTCTGATCAACCTCGCCATCCTCGGCACCAACTACCAGACGCAGATGAACAGCGGCGTCGCGAACGTGCCGACGTTCTCCATCGGCAGCGAGGATGCCACCGCGCTGCGGACGATGATCGAGACCGGCCCGGTCAAGGTCAAAGCCATGCTCGTGGGCGAGACCCGCAGCGGGCTGAAGGACGCCAACGTGTGGGGCACGCTGCCCGGCGCCACTGACGAAGACATCCTGATCTTCGCGCACCACGACGCCTATTTCGAAGGCGCCATCGACAACGCGTCGGGCATGGCGGTGATGGTCGGGCTGGCCGAATATTTCTCGAAGATTCCACAGGCGCAGCGCCGTCGCACGCTGAAGTTCGTGACGACATCGGGTCATCACGCCGGGTCCACGGGGGTCCAGTGGATGCATGACAATCGGCAGACGTTCTTTGCCAAGACCGCCGTTGCCTTCAACGTCGAGCACGTGTCGTCGACGCAGACCTATGTTCGCGGCCCGGTGCTGCGGCAATCCAACAACGTGTCCGCGCGGCGCTGGTTTGTGTACGGCAGCAGCAAGCTCGCGTCGATCGCGCTCAACGCCTTCAAGACCTTCGGCGTCACGGTGTATCACGACATGGAGGAAGTCTGCTGCGGCGACAGCAGCGCCATCCAGCGCGACGTCCCCAACGTGGTGATCATGGAATCCCCGGTCTACTACCACACCGACCACGACCGCCCCGACATCGTGCCGGAGGTCGGGCTCGAGGCCGCCGGGCGGGCATTTGCGAAGATCGTCGACGAGGTCAACAAGGTGGAGCGACGCGACCTGCAGTACGACGCTGCGACCTCGAGCGCGAACCGACCGCAGTAACGGTTTCGCGGCGGCTGGAGCCGGTCCAGCCGCCGCGCGATCGGCTCGCCCGCCTGTCATGACCGCAGCTGATTCGCTCGATCGCACTGGCAAGTCCGTCGTCGTCGCCGTCTTCGTTGCGCTGATGGTCGACGGCATGGACCTGCAGATGCTGTCGCTCGTACTCCCGAGCTTGATGAAGGAGCTCGGAATCTCCAGCGTCATGGCTGGCGCGCTCGGCACCTACACACTGCTCGGGATGGGCATTGGCGGCATTCTCGCTGGCTGGCTGTCGGACCGGATCGGCCGCGTGCGCGTCGTATGGTGGGCCGTATTCGTCTTCAGCGTGTGCACCGCGCTCATCGCCTTTTGTACCTCGTATTGGCAGATCGCGCTGATGCGATTTGTTTCCGGATTCGGAATCGCGGCCGTCTACAGCGTTGGCACGCTGCTCGCGGCCGAATATGTCCCGACCCGCATCCGCACCACCCTTCTCGGCGTGCTGCAAGCCGGCTGGTCGGTCGGCTACGTGGTGGCGGCGCTGCTCTCGGCGTACGTGCTGCCCCGGTTCGGGTGGCGCCCCTTGTTTCTCGGCGCCATCGTCCCGGGCATGCTCGCGCTCGTAATGTTGCGCGGGGTGCCCGATCCGCCCAGCTGGTTCGCCGCGCGCCGCGCCAAGTCAGGTCGAGCGCACGCCGGCGAATTCCGACAGATATGGCGCACCCCCTCGCTGCGGCGTAGCTTCATCCTGTGGACGCTCACCGCCACTGCACTCCAGTTCGGCTATTACGGCGCCAGCACCTGGCTCCCGAGTTATCTGGTTCGCGATCTCGGAGTGAACCTGCAGAACATGGGATGGTACGTGGCCGGCACCTACGCGATGATGGTGCTCGGCAAGGTCGTGACCGGCTACCTCGCCGACATTTTCGGGCGGCGCACGATGTGGGTGGTGTCGGGCGTGCTGACCGCGGTCTACCTGCCCGTCCTGATCTACTCCGCCACACCGGCGAACATTCCCTATTTGCTGCTGGTCTTCGGGCTGCTCTATGGTGCTCCGTATGCGGTGAACGCCACCTACATGAGCGAGAGCTTTCCCGCCGCGGTCCGCGGTACGGCCGTCGGCACGTCATACAACCTCGGGCGGATCGGATCCACGATCTCACCGCTGCTGATCGGTACGGTGGCGACGACCTATTCGATCGGATTCGGAATCGGACTGCTCGGGGTGTCGTACGCTATCTGTGCGCTGATCCCGGGTCTGCTCATCAACGAACGGCAGTACGACCCGAAGGCCGTCGACGCGCCCGAGCCTGCCGACGCGAACACCGGCGTCGCGACCGGCGCTTAGCGAGGCTCGCCGGCCAAGGTGTTCTCATTGATTCGCGCCCA
>WUUC01195194.1_pt1 | contig 13631 bp, 10 predicted proteins | sample 6278441 | NCBI WGS metagenome assembly WUUC01 (sample SAMN13675441, study PRJNA597444) | soil metagenome | isolation source: soil | place: USA: Washington | collected 2017-10
CCGATCTGCTCAACCTGATCAACGACGTCCTCGACCTCTCCAAGGTCGAGGCCGGGAAAATGGAGGTCGAGGCGACCGATGTGTCGCTCGACGAGATTGCCAGCTTCGTGGAGCGGGCGTTCGAGCCGGTGGCCGAGCAAAAGGGGCTCGGCTTCCAGATCGAGGTGCAGCCGGATGTGCCGGAGTCCGTCTACACGGACGCGCAGCGGCTCCAGCAGGTGCTCAAGAACCTCCTGTCCAACGCCTTCAAGTTCACGGACCGCGGCCAGGTGATGCTGACCGTCCGCCGCGCCGACAAGACGCGGCGGTTCGCCAACCCGCGGCTCGACCACGCGGAGATGGTCGTCGCGTTCGCCGTCAGCGATACCGGGATCGGGATCGCCAAGGAGAACCAGCGGCTGATCTTCGAGGCGTTCCAGCAGGCGGACGGGACGACGAGCCGCAAGTACGGGGGGACGGGGCTCGGACTGTCGATCAGCCGGGAAATCGCGCGACTGCTCGGAGGCGAGATTCGCGTCGAGAGCCAGCTCGGCAAGGGAAGCACGTTCACGCTCTTCCTGCCGGCGCGGTACGTGGATGATCCGGCCGATCGCGACCCAGGGCGGGGGAGCGCGGGGGGGCGGGGGCGCAGGACCGGCTCGCCCGGGGGGCCCGCTGGCCGTCCGACCCCGCGTGCGCTCCGCCCGGCGCCGCGGGAGCCGGCAGGGGAGCGACCGGCGGCGAAGTCGGGCCGAGGGAGAGCCGGGTTTTCCGCGTTCGACGACGAGGCGCTCGCGCGGACGGCGGCGAGGGCGGACCGAACGGAGGCCGACTTCGACGATGAGAACGTGCGATCCGAGTCCGGCGATGAGACCGAGGAGTGGCGGGGAGGCGAGGCCCCCGACCCGACACCGGTGGCCGCCGGCGCGGCCCTGTCGGGCGAGGAACAGGGAACGGCGACCGCGCCGACGGAGATGACGCTCGTGCAGGCCGACGAGCCAACGGCAACGGACGACTGGCGGCCAGCCACGCCCGATGGGGATGAGACCGCCGACGCCGGCGGTGTCGCGACGGCGCCGCAACCGGTCATCGACGACGACCGCGACGCGGTTCAGCCCGGTGATCGTGTAGTTCTCATCATCGAGAACGATCCGACGTTCGCCAGGGTGCTCCTCGACATGGCGCGGGAGAAGCGGTTCCTCGGCATCATCGCGCTCGATGGCGAGGAGGGGATCGATCTCGCCCACGAGTTCAAGCCTGACGCGATCACGCTGGACATCGACATGCCCGGCATGGACGGCTGGTCGGTGCTCGACCGCCTCAAGCACCACCCGGAGACGCGCCACATCCCGGTGCACATCATCTCCGGGATCGACAAGCGACAGCAGGGTCTCAAGCAGGGGGCGATCGCGTACCTCGCGAAGCCGGTCAGCAAGGAAGCGCTCGACGACGCGTTCAGCCGGATCATGAGCTTCATCGACGCGCGGGTGCGCAACCTGCTCGTGGTCGAGGACGATGAAGCTCAGCGCAATGCCATGGTCGAGCTGATCGCGCACGAGGACGTGAGCATCACGGCGGTCGCGTCGGCGGAGGAGGCGCTCGCCGAGCTCGACCGAAAGGAGTACGACTGCATGGTGCTCGACCTCGGGTTGGCGGACATGAACGGTTTCGAGCTGCTCGAGCGAGTGAAGAGCAACCCTCAGCGGCAGGATCTTCCGATCATCGTCTACACCGGGAAGGAGCTGAGTCCGGCCGAGGAGACGCAGCTCCGGAAGTACGCGGAGACGATCATCGTCAAGGACGTGAAGTCACCCGAGCGGCTACTGGACGAGACGGCGCTGTTTCTCCACCGCATCGAGGCGAAGCTTCCCGAGCCGAAGCGACGGATGCTCGAGCGGCTGCACAACGCCGATGGCGTCTTCGCCGGGAAGCGCATCCTGATCGTGGACGACGACGTGCGGAACATCTTCTCCCTCACCAGCGTCCTGGAGGGGGCCGGGATGAACGTGGCGTTCGCCGAGAACGGAAAGGACGCCCTCGCTCTGCTGACGAACGACCCGAACTTCGACCTCGTGCTGATGGACGTCATGATGCCGGAGATGGACGGCTACGAGACGACCCAGGCCATCCGGAGGATGGCGCAGTTCCGGAATCTCCCGATCATCGCTCTGACGGCGAAGGCGATGAAGGGGGATCGCGAGAAATGCATCGCGGCGGGGGCGTCGGATTACATCACGAAGCCGGTGGACACCGAGCAACTGCTGTCGCTGATGCGGGTATGGCTGTACCGGTAGCGGAGTTGCGGCGGGAGTCGGACAAGGTGGTACCGGCGGCGGACCCCGGCGAGCCCGAGCTCCCGGTTGCTCACCCGCCGCCGGCGTACGATCCCTCCCTCGAGCGGGTCGAGATCGAGCTCCTGCTGGAGGGCATCTACCGCCATTACGGCTTCGATTTCCGGTCGTATGCGTACGCCTCGATACGGCGCCGGCTGTGGAAGCGCATCGAGGCCGAGGGTTTGGCGACGGTCACGGCGCTCCAGGAACGGGTGCTGCACGACCAGGACATGATGGAGAAGCTGCTGCTCGATCTCTCCATCAACGTCACGGCGATGTTTCGCGATCCGCGGTTCTACATCGCCTTTCGGGAGCAGGTCGTGCCCCTGCTCAGGACGTATCCGTTCATCCGGATCTGGCACGCTGGATGCTCGACCGGGGAGGAGGTGTACTCGGTGGCGATCCTGCTCGAGGAGGAAGGACTGTACGAACGGGCGAGGATCTACGCCACGGACATCAACGACGTCGTCGTGCAGCGGGCGAAATCGGGGATTTTTCCGCTCGAGCGGATGCAGGAGTACACGGAGAACTACATCAGCGCCGGCGGCAAGCGGTCGTTCTCGGAGTACTACACTGCGAAGTACGACGGCGCGCTGTTCGATCCCGCGCTGCTGCGCAACATAGTGTTCTCCCAGCACAATCTGGTCACCGACCGGTCGTTCGCCGAATTCACGGTGATTCTCTGTCGGAACGTCCTCATCTACTTCGATCGCAAGCTCCAGAACCAGGTGCACCGGCTGTTCTACGACAGCCTGGCGACGCTCGGCATCCTGTGCCTCGGCAGCAAGGAGTCGCTGAAGTTCTCCGACTTCGAGCAGTGCTACGAGGCGGTCAGTCCGACCGACAAGATCTACCGGAAGGTGCGGTGACCGGCCACGGCATGGTGGTGATCGGCTCGTCGTGGGGCGGCCTCAATGCCCTGACGACGATCATCGGCGGACTGCCGCGGGAGTTCCCCATGCCGGTCGTCATCGTGCAGCACCGGAGTCGCGATTCGACGAGCGCGCTGGCCGACCTGCTCGAGGATGCCGGCGTGCTGCCAGTGTGCGAGGTGGATGACAAGGCGCCGGTGGTCGCCGGACACGTCTACATTGCTCCTGCCGACTATCATCTTCTGATTGAAGGTGACCATTTCTCACTCTCCACCGAGGCGCCGCAGCGCTACAGCCGCCCGTCGATCGATGTGACTTTCGAGTCGGCGTCGTATGCCTGCAACAAGGGCGCGATCGGGGTCGTGCTCACCGGCGCGAACCAGGACGGGTCGGCCGGGTTGCGGACGATCGTCCGTCGCGGCGGCCGGGCGATCGTCCAGGACCCGGAGACGGCGGAGAGCCCAACGATGCCCCGGGCGGCTATCGACGCGGTGCCATCGGCGCTCGTCGTCCCGCTGAGCGGGATCGCCGGGGAGCTGCTGCGACTGGCCGCGCAGCCGGCGGCAGAGCGGACGACATCCGGCAAAGCTCGGCCGACGACGCCCTCACGTCCGGAGCGACGCCCATGACTGTGACGGGCCGCCCGAACATCCTGCTCGTCGACGATCGGCAGGAGAACCTGCTCGCGCTCGAGGCGCTCCTCGAGCCGCTCGGCGCGGTGCTCGTTCGCGCCATGTCCGGCGATGAGGCGCTGAAGCGGATCCTGACGCAGGACTTCGCGGTCATCCTGCTCGACGTGCAGATGCCCGGAATCAACGGCTTCGAGACGGCACGGCTCATCAAGTCGCGCGAGCGATCGAGGCACATCCCGATCATCTTTCTGACCGCGATCAGCAAGGACGAGCAGTTCGTGTTCGAGGGGTACTCGGTGGGAGCGGTGGACTACATGTTCAAGCCGTTCCCACCCGACGTTCTCCGCTCCAAGGTCGGCGTCTTCCTCGATCTCTATCGCAAGCAGGAGCAGCTGAAGGAGCAGGAGCAACGGCTGCGGGAGAGCGAGCGACGTGAGCTGGAGCTCCGTCACTTCGCCCAGCTCGGCGAGACACAGGCGCGGATGGCGGAGGTGGTCGACTCGGCGATGGACGCGATCATCTCGTTCGACGAGCACCAGCGAATCACCCTGTTCAACGGCGCCGCGCAGCGGTTGTTCAAGTGCTCGGCCGACCGCGCACTGGGCCAGTCGCTCGGACGCTTCTTCCCCGCACCGTTCCGCGATGACTACCTCGAGGCGATATGCCACGCGAACGGCATCCGCCACGTCCCGGCGAACGGTGGAGCGGCCGACACCCCGCCGGTCGAATCGTTCACCGGCGTTCGCGCGAACGGGGAGCAGTTCCCACTCGAGGCGTCGGTCTCCTGTCTCGAGCTCGCCAGCGGCCGGAAGGCCTACACGATGATCGCGCGCGACGTGTCGGAGCGCCGGACGCACGAGGAGGCGCTTCGCTCGCAGGCGCTCTCGCTCGCCACGACGACTGCCGAGCTGACGTCGGTCAACGAGGAGCTCCATCGCCGGCAGGCGGAGCTCGAACGGGCGATGACGGCTCGCAACCGGTTCTACGCATCGATGAGCCACGAGCTCCGCACTCCGATCAACGCGATCATCGGCTACAACACCCTGCTCCTCGACCAGATCTACGGACCGCTGAACGAGAAGCAGCAGCGCGGCATCGAGCGCACGCACCGGGCGGCCAAGCACCTGCTCGAGCTGGTCAACGACATTCTCGATCTGTCCAAGATCGAGGCCGGCAAGATGGAGGTCGAACTCCAGCCGGTCACCTTCCCGCAGCTCATCGAGGATCTCTTCGTCACCGTCCAGCCACTGGCCGATGAGCGCGGCTCGAAGCTGACGGTGATGCACGAGGGCCGGTCGCAGACGATCATCAGCGATCCGCGCCGGCTGCGGCAGATCCTCCTCAACCTGATCTCGAACGCGATCAAGTTCGGCGAGGGGAAACCGATCGAGGTCATCAGCCGGCCGGGCGATGAAGGAAAGTTCGAGATCGAGGTCATCGACCACGGTATCGGGATAGCGCGCGACGATCTGCCGCGCATATTCGACGAGTTCGTGCAGCTGGCCGGCGCGCGGCGGCGCGCCGAGCAGAGTGAAGGGACCGGGCTCGGCCTGCCGATCTCGCGGGGACTGGCGAAGCTGCTCGGCGGCTCGCTCCACGTGGACTCGGCGCCGGGCCAAGGAAGCGCCTTCCGCCTGGTGGTGCCGACCAATACCAAGGTGCGGGAGCAGGAAGCCGCGGCGGTCTGACGACGAAGCGGGCGTCCGCCCCGCGAGCCGCTCACTTCATCCCGCCTCAGACGACTTTCGTCTCACGTTCGTTCCCTCACTTCGCGCGCATCCCTACCTTCGCTCCTCGGGTGCAGGTGGGCCTCCGACTCGTGGGTGGTCGGTGATGTGGGTCACGCGGCTCGCGCCGTCGTGGCGACCACTGCGGTGCGCTGCACCGCGCCCGCCTGTGCCGGGGTCTGCAGAGGGTCTGCGCGGGACTCTATCATCCCCGTTTCACGGGATTAGATTCCCTCCGCCACGCCCATGACATCGCCTCTCACCGCAGTCTGTGTCGGCCGGCACCGCTACCTGAGCGAGCATCTCGGCCTCTTCTTCCGTCGGATCGGCGTCGACACCCGGTGCGCGGTCGGCCTTCACAACGCGCTGTCGATCGTCCGCGAGAACACGCCCGATGTCGTCATCTGCGACTACGATCTCCTGACGACCGTTCCGATCCAGGAGTGGGAGGCCGACGATGTTTTTCGGACCATCCCCGTCGTCGCCGTCAGCCTTACCCGGCGACCGGACGAGATGCAGGTGCTCGACATCAACGGCATCGGCGGCTTCCTGTATCTGCCGACGCTCGATCACGCCGCGGCCCTCCGGTATCTCGAAATGGCGCGCCAGGCCGCCCGGTTCTCTCCAACCCGTGACTGGCCCCTCCCCGGCGCCGACGCGCGCCGCACGTGACTGCGCGGCACGCGTACCCGCCACGGCGCGCACGATACGCACTCCCTGACCTCGGCAGCGTGACGAACGGGTAGTGCTGGAACACGACGGTGTCGAGCCTGTCGGCGGCGCACCAGCCCCGACAACCGTGGGCCGGCGCGGCGGCGCCGCCGACCTTCCAGCTCCGAGCGTACTCGATCTCCTTTCGACCGGCGTCGCCATCATCGACCCCGACGGGACGATCACGTTCGCCAACCACGCGTGGAGCGCCCTCTTCTCCTCCCGCGGTGATTGCATCGGCCGCGAGCTCTGGCAGGTGTTCCCCCATCTCGTGCGTGGTCCCGACGCCAACGTCGTCGAGCAGACCCTCCGCGATGGCGTCCCGCGGACGGCGCAGGTGCCGTTCCGACACGGCCTGTACGAGCTCCGCGTCGCGCGGAGCGCCACCGGCGAGCTGTTCGTCGAGGTGCGCGACTGGACACGTGTCGCGCGCCTCGAGCGGCAGCACGACCGGTTGCTCGAGAGCATCACCGACGGACTCTGTCTGATCGACGAGCAATGGCGGTTCGCCTACTGGAACGTCGCGGCCGAGCGGATGACCGGTGTGCCGAGAGAAGAGCTGATCGGGAAGCCGGTGCGCGATGCGTTCCGCAACGTCGCCGGAACCCCGGTCGAGAACGCGCTCCGCGAGACGATCCGGTCGCGAAGCGCGCGGCAGGTGCATCGCTGGCACTACGCCGGCGATGCGGAGGGGCGCGCCGCCGGGATCTACGACGCCTATAGCTACGCGATCGATGGCGGCGGGCTCCTCCTCATTTTCCGGGAGGTCAGCGACTGGGTGACCCAGGAGCACGAACTCGCCGAACGAAGCGCCGAGGCAAAGGCGCTGCGACGGCTGGCACGCGCAATGGCCGAGGAGAACGACGTCGCCGCGCTCCTCCGACTGCTCACCGAGGACGCGCTCGAGCAGTGCACCGGCCACGGAAGCGCCGTCGTCCAGCTCAGGGAGACGCACGGCGAGATCGTCGCGACGGCCGGCAATACCGATGTGCTGCGTGGGGCCAGGTTCCCGCTCGAGGGCTCGCTGACCGAGCTCGCGGTGGTGCGGCGGAGCGTCGTCTCGGAGGGCGACTATCCGCCGCACCACCCCGTTCACCAGCGACTGGCCGCCATGCGCCAGGCTGGGCCGGTGGTGGTCGCGCCTCTGATCGCGCACGATCGCGTCCTCGGCGTGCTCACGGTCTCGCGCAATGCGGGCGCGCCGCCGTTCGAGGAGCGCGATCGCGAGCGGTTGCGGGCGATCGCCGACCATGCGTCGATGGGACTCTGGAAGCTCCGCCTCCTCGACGAGGCGCGGGCGGCGAGTCAGGCGAAGAGCGACTTCATCGCCACGATGTCCCACGAGCTGCGCACCCCGCTGGCCGCGCTGACGGGATACGGCGAGCTGCTCGCCGAGGAGATCGTCGGCCCTCTCTCCGCACAGCAGGCCGATGTCGTCGACCGGATGCGCTCGGTGACGCATCACCTGGTGGTGGTGATCGACGAGATCCTCACCTTCTCGAATCTCGAAGCCGGGCGCGAGATGCCACGTGCCGAAACGGTGGAGATCGCGACGCTCATCCGGTCGGTGGTCGCTGTCGTCGAGCCGCTGGCGCGGGAGAAGGGAATCCGGTTTTCCGTCGACGCGCCCGACGGCCTGCAGACGGTCACCGATCCCGACAAGGTGCGGCAGGTCCTCGTCAACCTCGTCAGCAACGGGATCAAGTTCACCGATCACGGCGAGGTCACCCTCTCCGTACGGCAGATCGATCACCGGATCGCGTTCCGCGTCGCCGATACCGGCATTGGGATCCGCGCCGCGGATCGGACCCGGCTCTTTCAGCCGTTCACGCAGCTCGAGTCGGGGCTCACCCGAAGGCACGGCGGGACCGGCCTCGGGCTGTTCATCTCCCGGCGGCTGGCGGAGATGGTTGGCGGACGGATCGAGGTGGAGTCCGAGCTCGGGAAGGGTTCGGTGTTCACGCTCGAGATCCCGAGTACGATCGGCGCACCCGGGGCCTGACGAAGGGCGAGAGCACAACGGTAACCGGGAGGACTGCGAAGACCGCCAAGGGACAGAGAAGTCCTCTCATTACGCGGAGCGAGAACGACAGTCGGTCATGGCATCCGCATTCTGGCCCGCCACACCGACTCCGCCATCGCCCGCGCGCTCGCGTGCGACGCCGACGACGGGCGCCACGACGTATTCGAGTGGTGGCCCACAAACCCGAACCGCGGTCCGTTGCAGACGCGCCACCGATCTCCGTCGCGGACGACATCCCACTCCCACTCGTTGTCACGCGAGCGCTGCACCGCCATGTAGCGCGGAGGAGTCGTTCCCATCACGTTCTCTTCGGCGACCGTGAACGTCCGCGCGCGAACGACCGTCGTGTCGCCGCGCGGCGTCCGGCCCGTGATCTCCCACGCGGCGAGCATTTCCACGGGATGCACGACTCCGGTGTCGCTCCCGCAGCCGACCGTGAACGGGGGGCCGTCGGGCGGCGATGCCGGCTCCTCCCGAACACTCTCGAGGTACGCCGCGAGGACGAGCGACGCGCTATCGCCCGGATCGTAGTCCGGGATGAAGGTATCGGCGCTGACCGCGACCGCCGGCGCCGCGCTTTCGGCGCCGGCGCGCGGCTCGGCGCACCCCGCCGCGGCGATGCCGAGCACGATCCACGCGCGGCGAGCTCGGGGCCGCGTCAATGGCTGTAGCCGTAGATGATGTAGTTGACGCCGAGCTTCCACGCCTCGTTCGTGAGGTCCATCGAGAAGAACCCGCTGCCCGAGTACTCCCAGTATTCGGCGAGATCGCTGTTGAAGTTCACCATCGCCATCATCCGCTTCGTCGGGTCGTTGTCCTCGAAGTACCCGTAGAACTCGGGCGTGACGCGGACGAGCGGGTGCGGGACGTACGGGTTCTTCACGTGGAAGAACGAATCGAAGATCGGGTGGCTCGCGTCGATCTCGATCGGCGTGTGCTCGGGGAGGACACGCTTCATCTGCGCGGCGAAGTTGTACCACTGCTCGGCCTCGAAGTCATCGAAGATGACGAAGCCGCCCTTGATCAGGTGCTGGCGCAGATTCTCGGCGCCGATCGGGCTCACCCACCAGAAGCCGGGCTCCGAGACGTAGAGGATCGGGTTGCGATAGATCTCCGGGTCCTCGAGATCGAGCACGTTGGTTCCGCCGGTGTACGACCGCAGCGTCGAGATCTCGGAGAGGATGCGCGGCATGTTGTGGTCGGCCTGCGGATAGTCGTGGGCCCAGGACTCACCGCCGCGACGGCCGCCCCCGGAGTAGCGGATGCGGGTGAAGACGAACTCGCCGGTATAGCCGGGATTGCCCAGGACGGAGGATGGCCGCTCGACGGTCCATGCCGAACCGGACGAACCGCCCGGCACGCCTGGCCCGAACGATACCGCGACGGGAAGCGACAGGAAAATCGCCGGTAGAGCCGCACGTCTGAGCCAGCGGGCTGACATGGTCACGATCTCCGAGGTGACTCCAGCACGATAGTCCACTCCATTGCTCCTCCCGGCCGCCTCTCCCGAGATGGAAACGTAGTCGTGGGATGATCCGTTGCAGGTCCGGGACGAAGGTCGGGTGATTCCCCGGCTCACCGCCGCGGCTCGATGTCCACCGCGATGTGCCGCCACTTCCCCTGGTTGAAACGCACCACGCTCAGCGCGCAACGGGTCACGTGGCCGGCGAGGATGGCGAGCCAGATGTCGAGCGGATCGAGCGTCGAGGTGACACGGATCACGAAGCATATGCCGAGTGGCACGATGATCTGCGAGATGATCGAGATGTACAGCGGACTCCGCGTGTCGCCCGTCCCCTGGAGGCCGCCGGTGTATGTCAGCGCAACGGCAATGAAGATCCCCGAGACGCTGAGGACGCGGAGGAGCTGGACGCCGATCTCGACGACGACCGGCTCGGTCATTCCGAACAGAGCCAGCAATTGTCGCGGAATGAGGAGGAACAACGCGCCGACCAACGCGGCGCCCATGACGCCGATCCGCGCAGTGACGTGGACCGACTGGTCGGCCCGGTCAGGCTTCGACGCGCCGAGACTCTGGCCGGCGACCGTCGCGGCGGCGCCCATCAAGCCGACCGTCGTCCAGGTGATCAGCGAGAAGAGTTGTGTGTAGCCCACCGCGTACGCCGCCTGTGCTGCCGCGCTCTGGGCGAGCGAGCCGACGAATCCGAGCATCAGCACGCCGCCGACGTTCATCGCGATGCCCTGAATTCCGGTCGGGAGGCCGAATCTGAACAGCGCCCGGATGATCGTCCAGTCGAGTCCCAGGTGTGAGCCGCGCGGGAAGGCGACCACCCATCCGCCGCGCCACAGCTTGATCACGGCGTAGATGGCGACGATTCCCGACGCGATCACGGTTCCCATCGCCGCGCCGGCCGTGCCGAAGGCCGGGATCGGGCCGAGGCCCCGGATGAGGATCACGTTGATCACGATGTTCAGCACGGTGACCGCGATCCCGAGATGCATCGGCGTGCGCGCGTCGCCCGCCGAGCGCAGCGCGCCGCCGAGCATGAAGAACACCATCATGCCGACGCTGAACAGGAACGTGATTCGCAGGTACGGCAGCGCTTCGGTCTGCACCTCGGGGGCCGCATTCACCAACCCGAGGAGTGACGGCGCGAGGGCCCACCCGACGGTGCCGAGGATCAGCGACAGCCCGGCGGCCGTGAGGAATGCCTGGTAGACCGTTCGATCGACCTTGTCCGAGTCGCCGACGCCGACGAACCGTGCGACGAGCACGCTCATCCCGGTGAACAGCGATGAGATGAAGACGACGACGACGAGAAAGATCTGCCAACTCACGCCGACCGCCGCGTTCCCGGCGAATCCGACGTAATGGCCGACCATCGCGTGATCGATCATCCCCTGCAGCCCGCCGAAGATGTTCACGAGCATCGTCGGCCAGGCGATCTTCCACACGGCCGGGAGCAGCGGGCCGTCGACGATCGAGCGATCGTAACGCCGTCCGGGCGGCGGCGGCGGCGCGACGAGTGGCTCGCCACCAGCCGCGCTCGGAGCAGCCGCAGCGGTTGGGGCAGGGACGTCCTGAGACATGGGCGTTCAATCTACAGAGCGGGGCGGGTACTGTCGAAGGGCGATCGCAAGGGCGAGAACGGCCGCATGCCACTCCTCGCCGTCCTTCGCGGGCCTTCCAGTTTGCTGTTCACCTCTCGCGCTTCCGTTTGCTGTTCCCCTCGGCCTTACCGCGGGCGGCGCCAACGGCGGGCCGCGATGATCGAGCCGGCGAGAAGGAGCAGACAGACGACCGCGACCACCTGCGCGCCGTTCGACAGCGCGACGTTCCCGCGCTCGTGAGCGAGGAACGCGATGATCCCCGAACCCGTGGCGAGCAGCGCGTAGACGAGCTGGTGCGCGGCGGCGTAGAGAAGCTGCGCATTCTCGTGCAGGGCGTGGACGCGGACTTCGACCTCGCCCCGATTCGCCTTCGAGAGAAAGCGCGTCAGCGACTCGGGAATCGTGAGCGCCGACAGTGCCATGTCCTTCGCGGCCGCGCGGACCAGGGCGACCCAGTCCCTGTCGCGGCCGAGGACGAACTCCTCCAGGTAGGGCTGGACCGTGCGCATCGGATTCATCGATGGGTCGAGGTACGTGCACAAGCCGAGCAGCAGCAACAGGGTCCGCTCCAACAGCACCCAGTCCTTCGGGACCTCGAACGTCGATGTCAGCTCGCGGAACGAGATGTCGAGCTTCCGAAGGTCGGCCATCGCCTCGAGCTTGGTCTTCATGTCGACCTGGATGTCGCCGAGGCTCCACGACTCGACGGTGACCTGCTCGAGGAAGCGGCGCTGGAAGTAGTCGATCACGCGGTCGGCGACGTCCGACTCCTCCACCTCGCGGGCGACGAATCCCATCCGGCGGAGCGCGGCGGTGATCTTGTGCGAGTCCCGCGCGATCACACCCTCGAGGAACATCGGGATCCCGGCCTTCATCTGCGGGGACAGCTCGGCGACGGCACCGAAGTCGACGAACACGATCGATCCGTCGGGCTTGACGAGGATGTTGCCCGGATGCGGATCGGCGTGATACACGCCGTCGATGAAGATCATCTGGCAGTACGCGGTGAGGATCCGCCGCGCGAGCGCGCCGCGATCGATTGCGTGTGTCGCCAGTGCGGGGACGTCGGTCACCTTCGCCCCGTCGACGAACGCGGTCGTCAGCACCCGACGCGTCGAGTACTCGCGGATCACCGCCGGGAACCCGACCATCGAATCGTCGCGAAAATGCGATGCGATCTCCTCGATATGATCGGCCTCCTTGGTGAAGTCGAGCTCCTCGAGGATCATCTCGCGAATCTCCGAGTGATACGACTCGAGGCCGCGAATTCGCATGAAGAACTGGACGATCTTGAGGATGCGCCGGATCGCCGTCAGGTCGAGCCGCACGAGATCGTCGATGTCGGCGTGCTGGACCTTGACCGCCACCCGCCGGCCGTCCTCGAGCCGCGCCTGGTGCACCTGGGCGAGCGACGCGCTGGCGATCGGCTGTGGGTCGAACCACTCGAACAGCTCGTACGGCCCTTTCCCGAGCTCGTCACGGATGCGGTGGATGATCTGGTCGACCGGACGCGCCGGGATCTGATCCTGGAGCCCCTCGAGGCCGTGCCGGAACTCCTCGGGGAGAAAGTTGGTGAGGATGCTGATGAGCTGTCCCACCTTGATGAACAGTCCCTTGAGCTCGAGGATCGTCTGCTCGACGCGCCGGGCGTTGACGCGATGACGCTCGACCAAGCCGCGCTCGTACCCTCCCGGGCCGAGGAGCGGGCGCCAGAGCCGGAGCCACCCGTAGCTGGCGAGAACGCGGATCGTGACCAGATACGCCTTCGCCAGGCGAAAGCGGGGAGGCGTCATCCGCGCGCTCCCCGCCGGCCGGTCGATCGTCGCGCCATCCGGCGCGCCGGGACGCGCGCCCGCGACTACGTGAGCCAGTGACGCTCCGTCGGACGACTCTCGGCGGCGAAGATCTGAAGACTCAGGCCGATGCAACTGTCGCAGATGGCGCCGTCGGGCCAGAGGTGAAACCGCCGATCGCTCGCCACCTTCACGGCGCAGAACGCGCAGCGCGTTCTGGGCGGTAGAGTGCCGGTGGACGGAGCGGCGAGTCCGAGCGCGGCCGCCTCGGCGCACATCTGACAGAGTCCCTCACGTCGGCCGGTGATGAGCTTCGTCTCGACGGCGTCGCGACGGCATCCAATGCAGCTCCGCTCCGTAGGGCCCGCCGAGTCCCAACCTGGAAGGAGGCCGAGATGCATCTCCGTCAGTCGCTGCAAGAAACGTCGAGCGCTGATCGAAATGGATCGCATTCACCCCTCCGCGTCGTGAGTGCCCGGCCGGCGGTGC
>WUUC01204147.1_pt1 | contig 13628 bp, 14 predicted proteins | sample 6278441 | NCBI WGS metagenome assembly WUUC01 (sample SAMN13675441, study PRJNA597444) | soil metagenome | isolation source: soil | place: USA: Washington | collected 2017-10
AGCTCACCGCCGCTCGGCACGAGCTCGTCCGAAGGAAAGCCGAAGCCCCAGAAGTGACTCCAACCTCGCAGACGCCCCCGTCCGAGCATCTCCGTCCAGAAATGCCAGGCCTTGAACAGGTGCGCGGGGTGGTCGTGGCTGAGCGGCGTCTTCCAGAGCAGCGGCAGCGACTGGAGCAGCGCGGGCAGTGCGGCGATGCCCCAGGTCCTTGCCAGCGCGACGAAGGCTGCACCCCAACGATCCGGACGACGGTGCGCCCCCCCCTCGCTCGAGCAATGGACAGCGACGTCCTCGCACTCTTCTTGCAGTTTCGAGGCCAAACCTAAACCCGGTGTGCGACAGAACCGCGATTCGGTCCACTACGCAATTCACCTCGCGCGGGTATGTACCGCCGAGCGGCGGTGCCGCGGCGCCGGGCGAGTTGTCAATCCAAATGAGCCACGATTCATGGCTCGATGGGACACTGCAGATTCCGGGGGGACTGCTCCCTGGGGGTGCCCAGTCCTCCGGGTGTAGGCATTGCATCCGCCCGTGCGGCAGGCAACGCTAGAAGGGTGGGTATGCTGGAAGACACTAGTACCGACGCTTCCGGGAGACATGACGATGCTGTTCGACAGGAATACGGGCTTTGGTGGGTAGCCCCGCAGGAGCGCTTTGACCCGTTTCGCATGCGACTGAGCATAGGCCGTTCTGATTCCAACGGGATTTGCCTCGAAAGCACCAAGGTCTCGCGGGTGCACGCTCTCGTCGAGCGGGACGGGCCGCTTTGGCTGCTGCGTGACAACGGCAGCAAGAACGGGACCTGGGTCAACGGCCAGCGGCACGATGTGGTCGCCCTGAATCCGCAGGACTCCGTTCGTATCGGTGACTGGGTCGCGTTGGTGTGTTCGGCTCCTCCAACCACCGAAGGCTCTGTGGAATTGTTTTCTTCACCGGCGCCCAATCTGCTGCTCAGCAGTCCCACTCGCATTGCGTTGGGTCCGCTCGAAAAGCTAGCGAAGCGCGACATCTCGGTCGCCATCTACGGCGAAACGGGCACAGGCAAAGAACAGATCGCAGCAGCCATTCACCAGCATAGCCAACGGCCCGGTCCCTTGATCGCCGTCAACTGCGCGACCATCTCGGAGTCCATGGCCGAGGCGCTGCTCTTTGGCCATACAAAGGGGGCGTTCACCGGCGCGCATCACGCGGCTCGGGGATTTATCAGAGCTGCCGACCGTGGGACCCTATTTCTGGACGAGATTTCGGACCTACCCGCCGCAGTACAGAGCAAGCTCCTGCGCGCGCTGGAGGACCGGCGAGTGACGCCTCTGGGCGGTACAGGGCGCGAACTGGTGGATTTTCGACTCGTCGTTGCTTGCCAGGAGCCGCTTTCGAACCTCGTTTCCAGCAACCTGTTTCGAGCCGATCTCTACGCGCGTCTACGCGGCGTCGAGATCACACTCCCGCCGCTGCGCGAGCGACGACAGGAGGTCATTCGACTGCTCCAGCATTTCATCGCTCGAGAATTCACTCGAATACCCGTCCTCGATCACCGTTTGCTAGAAGCGCTCTGCAGATACGATTGGCCGCAGAACATTCGTGAAGTCAAGCAGCTCTCTGCGCTGCTCGGCGTATCCGGCAAGCAACTGCTGACACTGAGCGACCTGCCCGCACGCTTTCAAAGCGCCGTCTCGGCTTCAGAAAACGAAGCTCCAGCCGCGAGCGGCTCGACACGAAGGGCGGCCTGGCTGCACCGTCACGCTCGCGAGCTTGAAAGACTGGAGCAGGCCCTGAACACACATACCGGCAACCTCAGCCGCGCGGCTCGCGAAGCGCAAATTCCGCGCCATCGTGCTCGACGCCTGCTGGCGGCAGAAGCGGAGCTGCTCAATGACGAGAAGCGTTGAGTCGACAGCAACAGATGCCGAATCAACGACCGGCGACCGTCCGTTGCCTGAAATAGGAACGGTAGTCGACAATCGCTACCGTATCATCCGTGGCATAGGCGTTGGCGGCATGGGCGCGGTCTTCGAGGCCGAGCATCTTGCCCTCGGACGGCGCTGTGCCCTCAAGTTTCTTCGGTCGGAGCTTGCTGGACGGTCTCGCAGCGAGGCGCGCTTTCGCCGGGAGACGCGCTTGCTGGGCCAGCTGGAGCATGAACACCTGGTAGCCGTACTCGACTCTGGAATGTACCTTGGCAAGACTCCGTACCTCGTAATGGAATATCTGGATGGGCGCACTCTCCGGCAGGTGATTCTCGAAGGCGCTCCGCTTACCTGGGAGGACATCGCCACGACCTTTATACAAGCCGCGCACGGATTGGCGTACGTGCATGGCAAAGGCATCGTGCATCGAGACCTGAAGCCCGCGAATCTGATGCTGACAAAGCGGGCCGATGGTCACGCTTCGCTGAAGATCATCGATTTTGGCATCGCCCGGGAAACGAACGAAGGCGACGATCCGCTCACTCGGAGCGGCGCCGAGCTCGGCACGGCGCAGTACATGTCCCCGGAGCAAGCGCGCGGCGCCGGCCACATCGATGCTCGCTCAGACGTCTACTCGTTCGGAGCAATCCTCTATGAAACCCTATCCGGAAAGCGCGTCCATCCTGGCGGGTCATATAATGAAGTTATTTTCCATTTACTCACCCAGCGGCATGTTCCCTTTGCTGACCTGACTCCGAACTGCCCAGAGCGCCTGCTCGGCATCGTCGAACGATGCCTGGAGAAGGAGCCCAGTCGGCGATATGCAGATGGCGGTGAGGTTGCCACAGCCCTCTCAGAACTCGTGGTTCAAAGGCCGAGTTCCACGGGCATCCAACATGCTATTGCCTCCAGGCGAGAGAGCCGCATGACGCCCCTTCGGCATGGGGTCATTCCTTGGGTGGTCGGCGGCATGTTGGTCGGGGCTGGCTTGAACTATCCCCTGATTGCCTTTCGCCCGGGCAGTCCATGGAGTCGCCACGAGCGCCAGGACGGTAGCCCACCAGCCGACCTCCTCCGCGCGAGAGTCGAGCCGTCGCCCTGCTCTGTCGACGCTCGTGCCTCTCCCAACCAGCGCACCACCGCTCGAGAGAACTCCTACGAGTTGGCCGATACGCAAGATCAATGGTTTGGCGCCAAGCGTATGTGCCCGAGACTGAAGAACCCAGAGATGGCGCGCTCGGCCCCGTCGCCACGATCGGCATCTCGTGACCACGCGCCAGGCGAAGGCGCTCGTGCATTCGACCTTGGATCACGCTCCAGCACCCGCGCCCCCGTTCGCATGGCCAGCAATCCGCCGATGCCAGTAGAGACGCCAGACCCTCAAATAGGCGCAACTCACTCACCCGATCCGGGTCGAGAGGTCGCCAACATCGCCACCGGTGGCAATCTCCCGTTCGCCACTACCAATCCCTACGGTGGTGCGCAGTGATCCGCGCGTGGGCGGCACCCATTTTCTTGTGCCTGATTGCTTCCAGCGCGAGCGCCGAGCCTGCCTCAGCAGATGACGTGAGCTCGCTACCGAGCGTAGCCCAAGAAGCACGCCGGAAAGCAGCTCGTCAACTTTTCGAATCCGGTCTCAAAGCGGCAGCAGAGGGTCAGTACACCTCGGCGAAAGCATTGTTCCTCGAAGCCTACGGTATTCAACCTCACTACCTTGCGCTCTACAATGTGGGTCTCGCCGATATTCAACTCGGCGACTTTGGATCTGCGATACGCCACCTGCGAAGATACCTGTCAGAAGGTGGCGACGCCATAGACGTAGAACGTCGTCGAGCCGTCACCCTGGAGATCCAGCGACTCGAGGAGCGGCAGGAGAAACCGCCCGTACCCTCTGATACCAAGGGCCCCGCTGATCCTGCCGGGGTTCGCCCCCCGGCCGCTACAGGTCCGGCAACAGCGATGCCGCGTTCATTTGATTCATCCCACCCTGCCCGCGCAAATTCATTAGGAAAGCCGGCAAGCGCCACTCCGTCAGCACAGGCCGACCATGAACGAGGAGCGCTCAGCTATGTGTTAATTGGCAGCGGCTTCGCCGTCCTTGCCGGAGCCGCTTCGACGTACGTATGGAATCATGAGCGCTACCGCGACTGGCACCACGAACGGCAGGCACTAGTGGTTCTTCGAGACGCGGGGTCGATGCCTTCCGACGAGGCGTCCTTGCGCGACCGCGTTAGCGAGAACAATGCGCGCCTTCGAGCAGTGCAACGTTTCGACGCCGTTCCGCTCGTCTTAGCGGGAATCGGTTGCGTTCTCTCAGGTATAGGCTGGTGGACGCTAACCGAATTCGACACGGACACACACGTAGAGGTCAGTGGCGCAGTATCAGAATTCACTCTCACGACCCACTGGGCTTGGTGAGACCCGCTGCACCAGGGCGGTGGGCTCGCCCTACCGAGATGTCGAGGTGCGTAGCGGGCCGCGAGTGCAGCTTGCGGATGCGATCGCTGCACGCGCTGCTTCCTCCGTCGCCGGGTCGGCAGAAAATCGGCACATCGGACCTCCGCACTGGGTGCCGAACGCACACTTCTTGGCTTCGCAATCCCAACAGCGAGCCTCCTTGGGTTGCGCCAGCTGGCGCCCAGCGCGCTGGCGTGCATCGCGAGGCGATCGAGGATGGAGTTGCCCCGATTTGGCGGACAGACGGGCTCCTGCTCTTGGAGCGCTTTGACCGCCTGCCGTGCGGCCTCCCTGCGCACGCTTCGATCATCCCAGGGGGCTGTCCCGCAAGAAGTTGAGCAACCGTGCCTGCATGCGCTCGCATTCCTCAGCATCGCCGGTCGCACGGGCCGCGATGGGCTCGACGCACTTGCGCCCGCCGTCCCCTACGATGCCGTATGAGTACAGCGCGAAGACTCCTTCTGCTCCCGCCGACCGAGATGGCTGCCAATCTTGCCGTACAGAAACTCTTCGAGCCTGCGGCCCAGTGCCCCGTCGTTTGCCAACGCCACGGGTGAGCACCCTGCCCATCACGGCCTCCCATGGAAATACTCGAAGTCGATCGCCCCGAAGAATGGAACGACAAAGTGGGAGATGGACCCATACGGCCGCGCGGCGCGGGTGCCACTCCCGGGTCAGTGCCTCGCAGTAGTGTTAGTTTGCCCTGCATGGGCCGGGTCGAACGGTGGAACACTCCTTGCTCCGTCAACGCACGCCTGCTGTCACCATCACGGGATCCGCACGGAAGAGGTGCAATGGACAAGTCGCAGGGAGTCGCCAACATGGGCGACATGAGGGAAGGCGGCCCCGTCGCTGACTCCGAAAGTCTTTCCGCGCTGGCTGCCGAGTGCAACTACAACGTGCGAGATCTGGCCGAGCGGATCGGCGTTTCGCCGCCTCAACTCCAGAAGCTGGAACGGAACAAGCAGGTTTCGTGACGTGACGTCGGCGCCACCACCGGTGTGCCTTCGGCACACGTGCATGACGACCGGAGCCGACCCGCGCTGTCGTGGCCCACGTGAAAGCGCGCCTGCCTGTCCGAAGGGCGGGATTTCCCCAGCCACCACGGACCGGCACGGCGGCGTCGCCGCCTTCAAAAGTCGAGCGTGCGAGGCACACGCACAGGGCAGCCTTGGGGTGGCCGCCCTGGGCGCCGCCGTGTGGTTGTTGCTGGATCCGCCTCAGCCAACCCGCTGGCATGTCGCCGTCGGCCTGCCATGTCTCCAGGTCGGCGCGCTCCTCTGATCGTCAGACGCGGCGAGTGCTCACGCGGATGTGCCGATACATTGCCGGGTTCGCACCCGCGCGCTCATTTCCGCGACGGTGCGCACCCGCGGGGACAACAGCCGTCAAGCAGAGGCGTATCGAGCAAATCGGCAGATGGCGTGTGGCCAAAGTAAGCCTTGAAGTCCCGGCAGAACTGGGATTCGTATCGGTAGCCCACGCTGTAAGCTACCATCTTGACGCTCTCGGCGGCTCGCAGCAGGCGCCGTGCTTCCTGCAGGCGCGCAGCGCGTAACCAGGCGCCCGGAAGGCAGCGCAGCTGCGCTTTGAAGGCACGCGTGAGCTGCCGCGTGGAGATCCCCAGCAACCGTGCCAGTGCGGGTACGCGGTACCCACAGTCCGCCGCAGCCTTGCGGAGTCTCGCTTCAGAACCATCGCCGGGAACAGCGCCCATCGCACCGATTTCTGCCAACAGTCGAGTTCGCATCTTGACAGCAACACAGCAAGAAGCGGTCCAGCGAGGGAGCAGAGTGGACGCCTCGTGCCTCGCTCTGCGGGGCTCAAAACCAGGCTTTTCAACCGCGCGCTACCGGGAGGCATGAGCTGCACGAAAGCGGCCAGCCGTGAAACCGTCCATAATTGTACGCTTTGGCCGCTTTGGAACTGCAACGACACTCTTGGCGCTCCGGCACGGTGGAGCGCGTCGAAGTGTCGTACCGAGCCAGGAGCACGTGGCGGCTGGCGCGCGGTAGCCTCTGCAAGGCGCCGCTCGTCTCCGAGCGTTCCTTCGGGCCGTCAGCGCTGCAGGGGAGTCGGCTCGGCGAACAGCTCGCAACGCTCGAAGCCCGGGCTGACGCGCAGGATCAGCTCGAGCTTGGCGCCCGGCGCGAGTGTCCCATTCGCGACCCCGCAACCGAGATCCGTTCGGGCCATTAGCTCGTAGTGGCCGGGGGCCAGCCACTCCAGGTTCCACGTGCCGCCGTAGCCGTGCTGCGAACCTCCGGCTCCATCTTCCCTGCGCCGATGGGTGAGCCAGAACGACTCCGCTGGTTCACCAGTCGAGCTTTCGACCACGCCCGTGATGGATCCGTAGTCGGTGATTCGCAACACGACCTGACGCTCACCCGCGCTGATGGATCGTGCCTGGGCATCACCGCGCGCGCAGCTCGCCACGACATCATAGTTGGCCTCAGGTAGCTCTGGGATGGTGAAGTGACCGGAGCCGTCGGTCATGACGGCGTCGCTCAGCGAATCGCTGCGCTGAGCGCCCGGCGACGTAGCCACCACCCAGGCGTCCGGGACAGGGTTTCCCCCGTCATCCACCACGAGCCCGGAGATACTCGACAGGCGCGGCAGCTCTAGGTGCAGCTCCGCGCGCTGATCGGCCTCGAGCACCACTTGCTGACCGGTGCCTGGCGCCTCGGCGAGATATACGAAGTACGCGCCAGGAACGAGGTCCGCGAACAGGAGGTGGTCACCTCGGTCTTGCCCCCGAAGCTGGCGGCCCGAAGGAGCTTGAGCGAAGACGTTGGGCGTGCGCCGCCAAGACTCGTTTCGGTGTAAGTTGACCTGCAGGGTTGCTACCAGACTGGGGTCGGTAGCCACCTCGCCCGGCGCGAGGCTCCAGCGGCGTTCGACGAGCTTGCGATCGACCGCGACTACGTCTTCCAGCCGTACGCCCCCTCCAGCGCCTGCAGCCTCGGCTCCACCTCGCACGGCGGCACACCTCACGCTGATCGCATAACGTCCGAAGGGGAGCCCTTCGATGGTGAGCTCGCCATCGGCGATCGCTTGGGTCGTAGCCACCGGACCCGACACCTCCGCTGCGCCGTCGGTACAGGGCTGGCCGGCAACGTCGACCGTCGCTCGCAGCGACGCTGCTGGCTTGGCCATGAGTGACACCTCGGCGCGGGCTGCAATTTCGACGTTGACTCGTTCGACGAGGGTGAGAAAGTCAGCGCCGGTCGCCCAGACCTGGTAGCCGCCTGCCGCCAGTTCATGGAATTCAAATCGGCCCTCGGCATCGGCCAAGGTGGCTCGTTCGGGGCCGTGTAGGCCATTTTGGTTTGCAGCAAAGACATGGGCGTCGGCCAGTGTCACGCTGGCGTGGGGCACGATGCGGCCTGCGATGGTGCCAGCCGGAGTGAGAGTGAGCACCAGGCCGCGACGCGGTGCAACCACCGAGTCGGCGGCTTCCGAATAGGCCTCCGCGCGTGCCCTCACCTGCAGAGCGCCTTCCGGGACATGCAGCACGAAGTGGCCGTCCGGGTCCGTCGTAGTGAGCGCCACCGGAGAAGCGCGAGGCAAGACGTACGCGGCGACCCTCGCACCAGACACAAATCCACCTGTAGCGTCCAGCACGACGCCGCCCACCTCGGCTGCACCCCCCGCGAGTACTTCCGGCTGCGGCTCGACCAGGCCGTCAAGGCTCGCCGCCTGCATTGACGAGGGGGCGTCATGATGCGAGAGCGCGCTCGCACTGCTGCGAGCAGCGCCCGCCGCGAGGAGCGGCGCCGGTTGCGCCGCCCGCGGGGGGGATGGCTCACCGCCGTCCTTGCGCAGGAGCCCTGCGACGAGCAGCAGCGCACACGCAGCGCCGAGATAGAGATAGTGCCCAGGCTTCGGCATGAGGGATAAAACCGTGCGCTCGCTGGCGCTCTGAATCACTCCAGGATCGTGGAGCTGCCGCGCTGCAACAGCAAATTCTCGAGCCGTGTATCCAGCTGTTGGCGATAACGGGCGTACACGGCCGGCCTCAGGACTGTCTCGATCTGCGCCAGGAAGTCCTTCAAAGCCAGCCTGATGTTTGGCGGCTCGAACGGGTAGGCCCGCAATTGTTGAGCCTCGGCGGGCATGAGCTCGACGTTGGCCTGTGCCCACTCGGAGGTAGCGGCCAGCTGGGACGCCACCGTCGTCCAGGGGTAGAACATGTCCAACTCGTCCAACTCGGGGGAACTGGGAGCCGGTAGCTCGTATTTCACCGGCGGCTGCACCGGCAAGCGAGCAAGCTCTATGCGCCTGGCGACGGCAAACGAGCCATGCTCGCGGAGCGGTTCGGTCGTGAAGGCTCCGATGGGCAAGCCCTGGATCGAAGGTGTAAAGCCCGGCTCGCGACCTCGGTGCCAGCGCTCTGGTGCGATGCAACAATGCGAGGATCGAAGCGCATCAAACTGGCCAGGATCTGTTCGGGAGGCGCGCAGCAACTCTACCAGCTGGGCCTCGGCGGCCTGCTCGGCGCCCTCTGACGCATCGAAGTACAGGCGCGCGACCTCGACCGCAATCGGCTGCTCGTCAGCCGGTGCAGCGGTGCGCTGGATGAGCTCGAAACCGTAGGCGCTGTCGAGAGGAGGGGCCACTTCACCCACGGACAAGCTCGCGAGCACGTCGATCTCCCTCGGCAAATGTGTCGGCTCCAAACGCGACCATGTACCGAGGTACCCTCCGTCGCTGCGGTCGAGGTGCTCCGAGTACTGCTGCACCAATGCCTGGAACGTCTCCGGGCGCGCGACGGCTTGACGATAGACTTCAGTGGCCAGGGCCAGCGCCTCGGCCCGCGTACGTAGCAGCGCCGAGGGCAGCAGCGTGTTGGGGAGCGCTCGCGCTTCTGAGTAGTTGATGAGGACGCGGGCGCCGCTGAGCAGCCCTGGCTCCGGCTTTGGCCTGCGCAGCAGGATGTGAAACCCGGCGTCCGTCTCCACCACGTGCGACACTGCACCCACCGCGAGCTGTGCGAATGCATCGAGCAGTGGCTCCGAAAGATACAAGTCTGACGCGCGCAGACCGCCCAGGGCCCCACCGCGCGGCGCGGTGGCAACGTCTTCCGAGTATTGTTGGGCGAGAGAAGCGAACCTTTCGGGTGCTAGACTGGCCTGCCTGGCGATGTCTCGTGCCAGGGCCAGGGCCGCTGCGCGGCTCCGCGCAGGCGGCTGCGGAGCTGGGTACCAGGGCATGAAAGTGGCCGGCGCTTGCATGCTCGAGCCCTCATGACGTATCAGGATGTGAGCTGCCCAGATCATGGACTGCTGCAATGTGTTGAGCGAGCTGAGCCGCCAGCGACCCGGGGGATAGTTTAACGGTTGCGGGATCGACACGGCCGATGTGTCGCTATCGGTCGCTGCTTCGCGGGATTGGTACGAGCAAGCGAGCGCGAGAAGCACGAGTGCGCCCGCACTCGATGTAGCCCAAGTACGCAGGTTCATGAGTTCTCACTTTCGGGAGTGGGGTATCAATGCGCCGGAAGAAGAGGCGTTCGACCTCTCCCCCCGGCGCGGGAGGTAAATTCGTCGCCCTTCGTCGCTACTCGAGCGCGATCACCCGGAACTCCTGCACGCCGGAGCACGGACCCTGGCCGATGAAGTCCTGCATGAATACCGGCGGAACTGGCGTCCCATCTGCGGTGGCATCGGCCACGTAGCAGCCAGCCGACAAACCTTGACTGCTCCAGCCCTGTACCCGGGCTGAGCGATGGGGCCTCGCCTCACCTGCAACAGAACCAAACATATACGCCTGCAGGGCCACTCCGTTTGACAACCTTCTCGCCCACCCGCGTGCGCGGGTAACACCACCCGCGTAGTTGGGACCCGTCCAGCAATCTGCGCCCGCGGTCTGACCGACGGCGAAGCTGCTGATACTGATACGATTGTTGAGGGTTGGAGTAGGCGCAGCATTTGGGTCGCCATTGGTGGCGCCCTCCGCCCTCGGGCAACGAACTTGTGAGTTCGGAGGCACGCTCTGCGCGCCCGCGAGACCCACCAGAGCGGCGCTACCGCTCAACACCATCACCATGGCCAGCACTTTCTTCATTCTCGTCATGACAATTCTCCCGATTTACTAGTCAACGAACTCACAAAGAGACGCGAAGCAGTTTGGAGGAGGGCGCACGCGAGCATCGACGCCGATGCCGCACTCGGGCGGCGTGGCCTCCTGCGTGGTAGTAGTAGTAGTAGAATCGCGAGCTCAGTGCAGGTGCTTACGATGATCAGCCGTGACCACGTTGCTCCTCTTGTTGCCGAAGCGAGCCGCGCTTTCATCACCGACGAATGCCGTCACCAGCGAATCTAGGGTACGGCGCCTTCGAGGCGCAGGGACGTGCCAATCCCTGGCAACCGTCCAACGGCAGCCAGCCCGACCCCGAGCAGCTCGGCCTCGAGCAGCCCGGTCTCTTCGCCTGCTAGGAGGCCGCTGCGCGGGGCATCTCGGTCAGCGGTGAGCGTGCTGGGCAGCCTGCGCTACGCCTGGTCGTGGGCCTAGGACAGTCGCCGGGCAGCCTACCCCGCGAGCGACCCGCGACTGCGGAGCCGGCCGCCCCCGTCGCCGAAGCGCTCGGCATCAGCGTTTACGCCAAACAGTGCGTCGATGGCCGCGACCGCAGGCAGCTCGAGCGACTCTGTCGCTACATCACCCGGCCCCCACTCGCGCTCGAGCGCCTGTCACGGCGCGCCGACGGACGGCTCGAACTCGAGCTGAAGAGTGTCTGGAAGGACGGTACCCGCGCCGTCGTGCTCGAGCCCGATGACCTCTTGGTGCGTCTGTGCGCTGCAGTGCCCGCGCCGCGCCTGCACCTATTGCGCTATTTCGGCATCCTCTCGAGTCATCACGCCTTGCGCAGCGAAGTCACGCCCTGCACGGAGCCCGAGCCCGGTCTCTTCACGCCACCGCCAGCGCCGGGGGATCAGCAAGTCTTGCCCCCTGGATTCACCCGATGCTCGAGCACCGCGCTGCGGGCGCGGCCGCTGGGGTTGGCTCGTCAGACATGTCTTCCGCGCCGACGTCGAGCACTGTAGCCGCTGCGGCGGACCGATGCGGTGGGTCGAGGCGTAAAGCCGTCCACCAACGGCGTCTGGTCAGGGACTGTGGACTCGGGCACCGCGCGCGAATGGGAAGAGTCACAAATCCACAATGGTCGAGGCTGCGCGACACTAGGCGATGGTCACAGGCGCAGGCACGCTGGGTCCTTGGCGAGCTCGGACGGTCAGACGCTGGGTGTCAAGAAGTTCGCCGCGCGGCACGCGATAGGCGCACGTCGAATCTACTGCTGGCGCGAGCGTCTCGAGGCTTCGGAAGGGGCGGAGCCCCGCCTGGTCGAGGTGCGGCTTTCGGATGCCGCTCGGCAGCAAGGTCGTCAGAGCCACGCATCGAGGTTGAGACGCTGAGCGGACGCCGGTTGAGCGTCTCGGAAAGTATCGACCCACTGCGGCTCGAAGCACTCGTGATGGCATTGGAGGGACCCGGATGTCGAGCCTGCCACCCAGCGTGCGGTTGTTCGTCGCAACCGCGGTCGCGGATGGCCGGCGAGGCCCCGACAGCTTGATGGCCCTGGTGAGGGACGGTCTCGGGCAGGACATTTCGAGGGGCACTTGTTCATCTCCTTCACACGCCGAAGAGATCGCGTACGCATCATCTATTGGGATCGCAACGGCGTCGCGATGTGGGCGAAGCGAATCGAGTCTGGGCGCTTTCGCTTTCAGTCGGATGGTGACGAGGCTGTCAACGTTCGAGCCATCGAGGCTGCGGAGCTCGCGCTGATCCTCGAAGGCATCGATCTGCAAGGTGCTCCCAGGCGTCCACGTTGGCAGCGTCGTCGCCAAGTGTTCGAAGGCAAAGCGTCGAGATCGGCTGATCGGTGGTTCGGCACCGTCCGTCGCTCGAGCTAGACTTGCGCCTTCCAGATCTTGCGGCGCTATCGGTTGGCGCTGGAGACGCTTCTAACCCGGCGGGTAATGAGCCCGAGACCTGACGGCACCACGCCCCAGAAGGTGGGGAGGCAGCGCTTCCCTGAAACCGTACGAAAGCGTGCATTCGTGGGCCCGAAATGGTAGTTCCTGACCGTGCAGCGGCGCTTGCCCAGCGCGATTTGGATCCTCAGTCTTGGCGGATGCCATTCCGGCGAACCTTTGCAATGGGAAGAATTCAGGGGTTCCGTTGGTCAAGGGGGTCCCAGTGTCGTGGGCTCGGAGGCAGTCGCTCCGCCTCCTCGTGACGCGGGGCGACCAGCGTCCAACAGTGTTCCGACCGCCTCAGCCCAGGGTGACGGGCACACTGCGCCCATCGACCCTGTGACTGACGGCGGCGATCAGCGCAGCGGGGTCGAGCTCGGCGCCGACTGCTCAATCAAGGGTGACTGCTCGTCCGGTTTCTGCGTAGACGGGGTCTGTTGCGAGAATGATTGCAGCGGCCCGTGCAAAGAATGCGGCGCGGATGGGCTCTGTGACGACTTTCCTGCGACCGATGTGGTGTGTGAGCCGATCACGTGCCCCGTTGAGCCGACCTGTCGAGCGTACACGGCACCGGTTCTTCATCAGTGTTCCGGGTTTGCTCAATGCGCCGACGCTCGCGAGTGCATCCTTGGCGATGCAGTCCGCGGTTTAGCGTGCGGGGATGGGCTACGATGTGACGGCAACGGGGAATGTGGCACCGGCGATGCCGGTGCTTCAATGACGTCCCTGCAGGTGTGTCCTGCCGAAGGAGGGGGACCCTCCGAGGTCCGGATAACGGTGAACGTTTCAGCCGATTGCTGGGTCGGCGAGAGTTGGGAATTTGGTACGACCCTAGCCCGGGGTATGTTCTCGAGATCTCCCGGCGATACCGGCTGGATTATCAGCGCTTACCTATTTGTCGAGCGTGGCACGGGCTTCCCGAAAGCTGATTCGGCAAAAACACAACTCTACGACGCCGAAGGCGTCCTCCTACCCAGATGTGTTGCCGTCGATGGTACGCCCGACCAACACTGGCATGAAGTTCTGGTGGGCGACATCGACTGTCCCGGAGCCGCGTTCGCACGGGTCACCGCATACTACGGCGCCGACAGCACCCCGTAGCATATGAGGAGTTTGACGGCGCTGTGCCCGGCTGCTTCGGCATCACGCTTGGCCTCGACCACCACTCAATTGCGTTGCCACACCATGAACAGGTGCTTGACCCAATCCCGCTTCAGGCACACCTGCGCGGCGTGTCCGCCGTACAGCATGAGCCAGTAGCTGTTCTTGATCGGCAGCCAGCCGA
>WUUC01215366.1_pt1 | contig 13624 bp, 8 predicted proteins | sample 6278441 | NCBI WGS metagenome assembly WUUC01 (sample SAMN13675441, study PRJNA597444) | soil metagenome | isolation source: soil | place: USA: Washington | collected 2017-10
CCTACGCCGCAGAGCGGGTGTACTACAATGAAGGCATCATGGGTTCGCCGTTAACGAAATTCGCAGCAACGCTTGAAACGTTGGAAAAAGCATTGTCAAAAGGTTCCGTCGACAAGGAGATAAAAGGCGGGTCTCAGAATGGTGAACTTAAACGGTTGCTGGAGACCGTTGATAAAGCAAGAACTGCTTTCCTGTCAGCGGAAAATATTCCTTCCGACAGGAGTATTGTTGCCGCTACCTGTATGATGTTCTACCAGGATGTTGATCAATCTCAACACCCCAAAGGTTTTTATGAGAACCTTCTCGCCCGCTACGGAGACCTCGATTCGCCAGCGACATACCAGAAAATGGCCCAGGACATTTTTTCCGGAACAGTTGTACTTGACAACAGCAAGTGGAATGCATTGATGGCGAAACCTGATCTGAAAATACTTCAGTCGGACCCTGCATATCAATATGCAATGGTATTTTCTTCCAACTACTCGCAGAACTACTTGCCGAAGTACAATGAATACACCGCACAAAAGAATGAGCTGGGACGACTGTACCTTAAAGGGATTCGTGAAATGACACCCAACGCAGTGATGTACCCCGATGCCACGTTCACCATGCGCGTGAGTTACGGCAGCGTAAAATCGTATCGTCCGCGTGATGCAGTGTTTTATAATTATGTGTGTACCCTGGGAGGCGTTATGGAAAAATATAGACCGGGCGACTATGAGTTCGACCTGCCAAAGTCATTGGTAGAAGCGTACAATAAGAAAGAGTATGGCAATTACAAGGACAGCCGGGTTAACGATCTTGTGGTGGCATTCATCACTACCAACGACATCACCGGCGGTAGCAGCGGGTCGCCTGTCATTAATGCCAACGGCGAGTTGATCGGACTCGCCTTCGACGGTAATTACGAAGCACTCAGCCACCAGATCGCTTTCGATAAGGATCTTAACAGGACGATCTGCGTAGATGTCCGGTACCTGTTGTGGTGTATCGACATCCTTGGAGGTGCCAAGAATATCATCAACGAACTTTCCCTCAAATAACATGATTCGTTTCCTCGCAATTATTCTTGTATTCACGACCAGCGTTTCACTGGCACAGGAGTTCGACGTCCTCATCCGCAACGGCAAGATCGTGGATGGGACAGGCAACTCCTGGTTTTACGGCGATGTAGCAATCAAAAAAGGGAAGATCGTAGCTATCGGCCATCTTACCGGCAGTGCTGCGCGAACCATTGATGCTTCGGGGCTGATCGTCGCGCCCGGCTTTATCGACGTTCATACCCACATCGAAGGAAGTGACTTCAGCGTACCAACAGCACCCAACTTCGTGATGGATGGAGTGACTTCCGTTGTTACCGGCAATTGTGGCTCGTCGAATACAGATGTGAAATCGTATTTCGACCGGTTGAGTGCCAATCCTTGTTCTATCAATATCGCTACCCTGATCGGCCACAACAGCGTGCGACGGGCAGTGATGGGCGACACGCAGCGTGATCCGACACCCGAAGAACAACACAAGATGGAATCTCTCGTAGAGCAGGCCATGAAAGACGGGGCCGTCGGCATGTCTACGGGATTGATCTACGTGCCCGGTACATATTCAAAAACGCCGGAGGTAATTGGTTGTGCTGCTGCTGCCTCGAAGTATCATGGCGTTTACGCTTCGCATATTCGTGATGAGGAAAATGAAATGACCAGCGCCGTTGAAGAAGCGATCAACATCGGTCGACAGGCGCACCTGCCGGTACAGATCTCGCATTTCAAGGTGACCTATAAACCCAATTGGGGTCGCTCCAATGAAATGGTGGAATACGTTGAGAACGCCCGCAGGGAGGGGATAGACGTCACGGTTGATCAATATCCCTATATCGCGAGCAGTACTTCGTTGAATACGCGGCTTCCAAGCTGGGCATTTTCAGGAGGCACCGATTCACTGAAATGGAGGTTGAAGGATGCCGGTACGCGCAAACGGATCAAAGACGAAATGCTGGGAGATCTGAAAAGAAAAAAATTCAAGAACTATAGTTACGCTGTTGTTGCGCGTTACAGCGCCGATACTACCGTGAATGGGAAAAATATTTCAGAGATCAACAAGATGTGGGGACGAAAGGCTAAAGCTGCTGAGGAAGTAGAAACCATCCTCGAAATGGTTGACAAGGGTAGTGCACAAATGGTCTTCTTTAGTATGGATGAGGCTGACCTGAAAACGATCATGCAATATCCATTCAACATGTTCGCATCAGATGCCGGGATCTCCCGGCTCGGCTCCGGCGTTCCGCACCCGCGGGGTTACGGTACGAACTCGCGGGTATTGGGCCGTTATGTACGGGAGATGAAAGTGCTCAGGTTGGAAGAAGCGATTCGGCGAATGACTTCGTTGCCGGCGCAGAAATTTCAATTGATGGATCGTGGATTATTGAGGCCTGGTATGAGCGCTGATGTGGTGGTCTTCAATGAGAACACCATCATCGATCAGGCCACTTTTGATAAACCCCATGCTTATCCGGCTGGAATCAGTTATGTGCTGGTGAATGGAGTAGTGACCGTGGAAGAAGGAAAGCACGCCGGCGTGAGGAATGGTGTGGTATTGCGAGGTGTGGGGGCGGCCCGTTAACTTTTGCAGGCCCTATCGGAGGTCGTTGTAAGAGATGAGCTGCACTCCTTTTGCCTTCACTGCGGCCTTTACTTTTTCGCTCGTAAACAGATCGGTGACACCCTGCCTGTCAACAGCGACGTCTTCGTAACCGATATGGTGTATCGCACGAAGCTCTTCATTATCTAATCCCGGGTGATCAACAAACAAATAGGTTTTACCTTCCTCCAGTTTGTTCAACATCTTGATGAAGCTCTCGATTTTTTCTTCCAGTGTTTTATGAGGTCCGTCATAAGGAGCGTACGTCAGGCTTACGTTGGGTTCGACCGGTATTTTGTATTCCTTCGCAAGCTTACCGATCAGACTTTTCACTTCATCGGAGAGATTGGTACAACCCATATGAGCTGATATATGGCTGACTCGGGGAATATGCCGCAATGCCATTTCGATCTGTGCTCGAAATTCTTTTTCAACGTCACCGATCTTCCAATTATTCTCTTTGATCGATTGACCGGGATAATTCTTGTTCGGGAATACCATCGGGTAAAAGTATCCATTGGCATCGGTAATGGATGGACATTCGGAGAGAGGTCGCCACTTCACATTGTCCCACTCACTGGTAATAGCGATGTGGATGCCTACGTCGGCGCTGGGGTTTTCTGCAAGCATTTTAATCGCTTCCGGAAACCAGGGTGAAGGCACAATAACTTCAATCGATGTTTGAATACCTTCTTTATAAGATTTGATCAATGCCAGGTTACCCGAATGCGAGTATCCCATATCGTCGCCACGAACAATGAGCCTTGGTGGTTGCTGCGCCCACAACAATTCAACACAGATACAAAGCGCAACGACAAGTACCTTCGTCATCATTTATCCAATGGTTTGGGTTCTACCACTAAAGGTTCTTCTTTTTTGAGGAGTTTTTTCAACCTGAGAAGTTGTTCCTGGTTGCTTTCCGAGTTGATCGCACTTACAATACCTTCTTTCTCGCGCGTTGTTAATCGCCAGCTGAGCGAAGCCCTTGCGCTGTTCTGCCGGATGCTGTCCATTTCCTGCAGGATGGGAACATAATTTTCGGCCTGGTACTGGAGATCGATCCGGTAAATGGCTGCCGGAAACCATGCTTTGGCCTGACCGATCAGCAGATCTGTATTGATGTCCTGGAAATTCTCGAAGTTATTGTACACGTTAGCGATCGGCTGCGTAAGATCATCGATGATCGTTTGACCTGTCTTCGGGGAGATCTTCCCAAGCTTCGGTGAGTCCCGGATGGAAACAAAGACCACCCCTGAAGTATTTTCAGCAATCCATTCGCGGAAAGCAAAAAGGAAACGGATGGCATCGGTCATTCCGAAGTTATCTGAGATACCTGCATCCATGATCTGGATAGCAGGCTCCGTGGGAAGCGTGGTGTTTGGTGTAATGTATGGAAACGTCGCGCTCATTCGTAGCGCTGAAAGAAAACGAAGATCCTGCGCGCCTACGTCCTTGAACGCGCGCTGGAAGTCGATACCGGCATACTTGGCTGCCCTGTAATCATCATAGTTGAGTACATCGGCATTCATGTAACTGATAGGACGCGATGCAATGAACAGTTTTCTTCCGTCGTTGATCACAGTAGGAGAGAGGATCACCATCGGTATCACTCCCATGTCCTCCGGTTGACGATAATCCTTGATGGGCTTATCCATATACCCTTCGGTGATCTGGTTAAGTTGCTGCTCGAATGTGTAAGCCCGGTCTTTTTCGTATGCCTTTCCGGCATAAACAAACCTGGTGAAACCAACAAACAAGTCGTTTGCCAGCAAACTAAAGATGAGCGGATTGAGATTGTCTGTAGAGATCTTGTCGCGGTGGGATGATGAGAAAGGACGGACATCTTCGCCATTGCGCTCACGCAGCTTTAACTCGCGGAAGTAGCTCGCACCGATAAGCCCTCCCGAAGCACCAGTGATCAGCACACTATGGTTCATGAGTTCGCCGTCGGTGAGGCTATCTGCCGTTTGAAGTGAATTCAATGCCCACAGCGCTGCGCGTTTTCCGCCTCCGCTTACACAGAGGAACACGAGCTTTGGTTTCACTTCGAACTTCGCTCTCCAATTGTTTAACATCACCAGCGATAACTGGCGGTCTTGTTCGATAGACTTTTCGTCGATCACCCGCTGAAGATTTTCAACTGTATACTCCACTTTTGGTTTAGAGTAGTCGAGTCCGAAAGCGTAATAGGGTTTCGTAAAAAATTCCTCGCCGACGAGATAATTGAAGACCAGAAATAATACTAACGCAGCTGTGGACGACCACCCGCCAAACCAATATTCGAAAGCACCGGCAAGCATGACAAAGATTGTCAGGAAGATCACCGCGCTGGCCGCAGCGGGTAATTGGAAAACTGGCGAGTCTTTGAATATCCCGAGCACAAGTACCAGCGCGAAGATCAGGATCTCAATAATGACAAGGTTAAATTGGTTCTGGTCAAATACCTGGAGGATTGTACTGCGATCGTAAAATGAAGTGTCCTCAACTTTACGAAGGCGCAGCGTGTTGTCCAGGTAATAGTCCACCCGCTCCTGCCGCTTGCGTGCGATGTCAAGTTTTTTCATCGCACTGGCTCTCGCCACCTTTACGTTCCGCTTGATCTTTTCATCAATGCGGCAAACTACATACCTGAATATGTCTTTATTGGTTAGCCGGAAGTAAGTATAAAATAGCAGGGTCATCACGATATAACCAGCAAGCAAGCCGGCCACATTGCGGATAAGGTCACCGCCGGTGAGATACTCGTTGTTGCGCTGAAAGGAAATGATCTTACTCAGGTAAATCCCGAGAAACAGCATCGGTATGAAACTGTTGTTAATAACGAATTTCTTGAATGGGTTTGACAGCGCTCCCACGAACGAAAAGCGGTGACCGTCATTAATATAGCAGGTGATATGAAATGCCATCGAGAAGCCGGCGATCGCAGACCCCATAATAAAAAAGCTCCTGAAGTTCACTTTGTTGAGATACTCCGGGTCGAGGAACAAATACGGTATACCGAGATATTGCCCGAAAGCGCCGGTAATCATAGCAAAGAGGATGATCCAGCAAAGTAATAGTACCTGATTTCGCTTAAGATTGTTAAGCAAGAGTTGAACGGGAAACGAAAAGGCAAGCTTGGGAGCGAGGGATAAAAGCCTTTTTAGCATAGACAGATTTAGGCCAATTTAAGGAATTATTCTTTTTACCTTGCCCGCCCTAATATTATAGTGATTGATCGGACCGTTCCATATATATAGATCTTCCGCCGGCTCGGGTAAAACCCGAACATTAGCGAAAGAGTATATTAAACTCGCCTTGCGTTGGCAGCCGGATTATTTCAGTCACATCCTGGCGGTGACTTTTGCCAACAAGGCGACACAGGAAATGAAAGAGCGGATCATCCAATACTTGGATGCATTTGCCCACAATCGCCGGATCGATCTGGAAGAAGAGATCAAAAAAGAACTTAACCTCGATGCCACGCAACTCCAGGAGAAAAGCAAAGAGGTGCTTTCGTGGATCCTGCATCACTATTCCCAGTTCGCGATCAGTACAATCGATGCTTTCTTTCAGAAAGTTATCCGTTCGTTCACAAGAGAAGCCGGCTTGCTGGGAAACTTCCGCCTTGAGGTCGACAACGAATATGTACTCGATGAAGTGATCGCCGATTTGATGGATGAATTGGGGCACAACGATCAGCTTACACAATGGATGATCGAGTTTTCCCGGGATCGTCTTTCAGAAGGTGAGAATTGGAATGTTGTTTATGCCTTGAAATCTTTTTCACAGGAGATCTTCAAGGAGCAGTTCAAACAGATCGAGGAGGAGATCCTGGCAACGGACAGAAGTGCGGAAGACAACAGGAAGGTCTTAAACACCCTTCAGGGTTCGGTGACTACCTTCATGAATTACATGAAAGTTCGCGGGCAGCAGGCGTTGGATATTCTCAAGCAAAACGGGATCACGCTCAACGACTTCAATTTTAAGGACCAGGGAACAGCTTACAAGTATTTCCTCATGTTCTCTTCCAGCAATTACCAGGACATTGGTGCACGTATTGAAGCTGCCGGTGCAGGAAGCAGCAGTTGGCCGTCGAAGGCGACTCCTAACCGCCAGCGTCTCATTGCACTTGCCGATCAACAACTCATTCCCATTCTCCGGGACATGGTTCAATACAACAAGGAAAATTATTCTACGTACAAATCAGCACAGGAAGTTCTTAAGAATTATTATGCGTTCGGCCTCATCACCGATATCACGAGGAAACTGAAAACTTACCGTGAAGAGAACAATGTGATGCTGCTCTCAGATGCTTCCAAGTTCCTGAACAGGGTGATCAACGACAGTGACACGCCTTTTATATATGAGAAGGTCGGTTCATGGTTCCGCAATTATCTCATTGACGAATTTCAGGATACCTCTGGTTTCCAATGGAAGAACTTTCTGCCATTGTTGAAGGAATCCGCCGATCAGAACAACGCCAATATGATCGTGGGCGACGTGAAACAATCGATCTACCGCTGGCGTGGTGGCGATCTCGAATTGTTACAACGGGATGCCGAAGTTGCGTTTGGCGAGCATCGCACTACCACAGTGTCGCTTGATACCAACTTCCGTAGCGCAGGCAACATTGTTTCATTCAACAACAAACTTTTTGCCGATAGTTCAGGCATCGTATCGGGTATGGTCGAGGATGCACTTCCGGCCGAGGTTTTTGGTGATGCCACTCAGCAACCTTTCAGATGGACAGACAAAGGCTTTGTCAGGATGAGTTTCGTTGAACGCGGCGAAGACGACGAATGGCAGGAGAATGTGATCCGCCAGATTCCCCGTTGGCTGGAGACGCTGCAAGATCACGGGGCCCGGTTGAAAGACATAGCTATACTGGTCCGGAAGAATGAAGAAGGTCAACGCGTTGCCAACTACCTGCTGCAGTTCCAGAATTCGTCCGACGCAAAACCGGGTTATAAGTATGATGTCGTGTCTAACGAATCGCTTCGCCTCGATACGTCCCACTCTGTAAACGTGCTGCTCGCGGCACTGCGTTTGCTGAAAAACCCGACGGACAAGATATCGCGCGGTCAACTCGCGTTTGAAGTCGCTGTGGTGTCGGACCTCGGTGAGCTTTTTTTGAAAGCAGCTTCCGACCAGTTGATTGACGGGATCCTTCCCGAGGAATTCACATCACAGTTTCAGAATTTAAAGAAACTCTCACTTTTTGAATTGGTCGAAGAGTTGATCAGGATCTTCAAACTGGGGGAACGCCAGGAAGAATTATCATACCTCCAGGCATTCCAGGACCAGATCCTGGATTTTTCGATAAGGGAGAAAGCGGACATTGTTTCTTTCCTTGATTGGTGGGAACTATACAAGGGCAAGAAGTCAATCAAGGTTTCCCCGAGTGTGGATGCCGCCAACATCCTTACCATTCACATGTCGAAAGGACTACAGTTTAAATACGTGATCGTTCCGTTCTGCAATTGGAAACTCGATCACGATGTTACACCTTTAATGTGGGTGAAGTCGCAGGTGCCGCCATTCAATTCATTAGGTGCCGTTGCTGTTCGTTATAGCAGATCGCTCAAAGAAACGCTGTTCGGTCCCGATTATCAGAAAGAGCATACGAAAGCTCATCTTGATAACCTCAATTTGTTATATGTAGCATGCACCCGTGCGGAAGCTGGACTAATTGTATATGCGCCGCGTCCATCTGAAAAGTCGGCACAAACTCCTAACTCGGTCGGCGACCTGGTATTCAAAGTACTTCATGGAAATGGCGAGTTCGCCTCCCATTTCAGGGGAGCAGATTTTGAGTGGGGTGCGATTGGTCCTGTGCCTGACGATCGGGTAAGAGAAGAAGTTTCTCCAATATCTCTCACGAGTTATGAGTCGGCAGACTGGCGAAGTAAGCTGGTGATCAAACGTGAAGGCTCGGAGTTTTTCGAAGATGAAGTCTCGGACAAAAGGCGCAAGATCAACCGCGGTATATTGCTTCATACAGTGTTGTCGCGAATCGAGTACAAAGCAGATTCAGCAACAAAACTGAAAAATTTTTTTCTGGAGAATGCACTTCCGCCGGAAGATGTCGCAGCAATTGAATTGGATGTTCAGCGAATCCTGAACCATTCGCAGATCGGTACGTGGTTCACCAACGACTGGAAGATCAAAGCGGAAGCACTCGTATTGCTTCCGGGGGGAATTCAAAAGCGAATTGATCGCGTCATGTTGGGTAAAACAAAAACGGTTATTGTCGACTACAAAACAGGCGACCGCAAGAAAGTGGATCGTGAACAGGTAGAAATGTACGCAACGGTGCTCACTGGTATGGGCTACCCGAACGTACAGGCTTTTCTCGTTTATCTCACGGATCTCAAAGTGGAAGAAGTTGTCAGTAAATCAAACCTTAGTCTCTTCTAAGATGAAACCCTTCCTCCAGGAGCTTGCTGAGAATATGATCAATCGTCATGAAACACTTGATGACTTTACCTTTATTTTTCCGAACCGGCGTGCTGCACTTTATTTTCAGAATTATTTATCGATCGGTCTAACAAAACCGAAATGGGCGCCAGGCCTATACAGTGTCGAAGAATATTTTAAGAAACTTTCTGTTCTGGAGGAACCGGACCGGCTCACATTGATTTACCGGTTATTTAAAGTCTATGGTGAAGTGGTGAAGTCGTCAGAAACTTTCGACCGTTTTTATTTCTGGGGCGAGATGCTGCTGCGTGATTTCGATGAGATTGATAAATACCTGATCAATGCACCGCAACTATTTAAAGACCTCAGCAAATTAAAGGAACTTGATGAAACCTTCGACTACCTGACAGAGGAACAAAGGAAATTCCTCATGGAATTCTGGGCGCACTTTGATCAGAAACCGTCCGTTACCCGCGAAGAGTTTCTAAGGCTTTGGCGGAAGCTGCCGAAGGTTTATGAGCATTTCACAAAAGCGCTGAAGAAAGAAGGTCTTGGTTACGAGGGAATGATCCACCGCGATGTGGCAGAGCGGCTTTTAAAGGATCCCGGCGATGCAGGAACATCGGAACGGATAATCTTTGCAGGGTTCAATGCGCTCACCAAAGCAGAACACATTGTAGTAAGCGCGATGGTAAAAAACGGTGCACAGATCTATTGGGACCTGGATTCTTACTACACGGATAGCAAGGTGCAGGAAGCCGGCCAGTTTCTCCGGGAGTATGAAAACGACCCAGTGCTGGGAAAAACCTTTGAAGCGCAAAAACGCCCCTTTCTGCAACAAGAGAAAAAAGACATTGGCATTACGGGAGTTCCGCAACGGATAGGACAGGCAAAACTCGCTGGGCGAAGAGTGAAAGACATTCTTGCGCGACTGCCAAAGCACAACCTGCCGATGGAACTAAGTAAAACGGTTGTCGTTCTTCCGGATGAGAGTATGCTTTTGCCTGTGATGCACTCGCTGCCAGCGGAACTGGAGGACATCAATGTGACGATGGGTTTTCCCTTGCGCCAAACCCCTATGTTCAATCTCCTCGACCAGGCGATCGAAATGCAGGTGAAAAGAAGAGGCCATTCGTTTAGTCACCGGGAGGTTAACGCGATACTTGGTCACGCTTATTTCCTCTCTGCTGCGGGAAGGCTTGCCCAGGATTCGCTTCAGGCGATCATCAAGCGCAACAAAGTTTATGTGAACCCCGATGATCTGAACGGCTTGCATCCGTTGTTCGGGATTACGTTTAAGGCTGTTGAACCGGATGGCGCCACCTCATGGCTGTTGGCACTCATTGAATATCTCGGAGTTTCGTTCAACGATAAGAAGAGTTTCGACCGGGAATATGCCTATCATTTTCATCAACAAATTTCCAGGTTGCATAGCATCGCTGAATCCGGTGCGGCTCCCGACTGGCGGGGATTTCAGAAACTTTTCAGGCAGATCATGCTTTCGCACCGTATACCCTTCAGGGGTGAACCATTGAGGGGCTTGCAGATCATGGGTGTCCTGGAAACGCGCAACCTCGATTTCGATAATGTAATTTTTCTTTCTGCCAATGAAGGGATGTTGCCTGCGTCGGCACGCCAGGGTTCTTATGTGCCGCACGCGTTAAGAAAAGCTTATCGGCTGCCGACATTCGAACACAACGACGCAATTTATGCGTACCTGTTTTACCGGCTACTGCAACGTTCAACCAACATCCAGTTCTACTACAATACCGAGCCCGACATTGTCGGGAATGGCGAATTAAGTCGTTACGTTCAACAACTTCTGATGGAGTCGGGGCTGCCGTTCAAGCAGGAGGTACTGCATAATGCCGTTCATGTTCAAAAGGCCGGAAGTATCGTTGTTCCGAAAACAGAAGGAGTATTGAAACAACTGCGCCGGTATATCGTAGATGATTCCGGTGATGCTCCATCGAGACTCACACCGTCGAATCTCAATGACTACATCGACTGCAGTTTGAGATTTTATCTTCGTCACGTTGCAAAGCTTGCCGAGGTCGAGGAGGTGGAGGAGGACGTGGACGCACGAATATTTGGCAACATCCTTCACGAGGTGATGGGTTGGTATTACGGAGAGTTGAAAAAAACGAAATCAGGAAACGTCACCCGCGAAATTCTCGAAGCTTCCGACCAGGTGATCGAAGACCTCATTGACAAGGCGTTCCGGGAACACTATTATCGTGATGCCAAAGATGAAATTCATTACGAAGGGCAGCGCGTTGTTGTACGTGAAGTCGCCGCAACTTTTGCGAAGAAGATCATTGAGAAGGATGCAGCCTATGCGCCATTCGAGGTCACGATGGTGGAGGAACCGTTTGCCGTTTATATTCCCATCTCCGGTGACAGAAAAATAAAGATAGGTGGTAAGATCGACCGGGTGGATCGAAAAGACGGCGTAGTACGTGTGATAGATTACAAAACGGGGAAAGACGATTTTTCCTTCGAAAGCCTCGAGTCGCTGTTCAATAGTGATGGCAAACGAAACAAAGCAGTGTTTCAGACCTTTCTTTATGCATACGCCTACAGGCTGATGAATGTAATGGGTACCGAAATGATCCAACCTGGGTTGATCAACCGGCGTAGCCTTTTCGAGGACAAAGTGACGTTTGGCCATACAATGGGGAGGCCAGGCCAGCGACAACGGGTTGAGAATGTTCAACCGATGTTGCAGTCTTTTGAATCGCACCTGAACAAACTTCTTGAAGAGTTGTATGACCCAAAGGTGCCATTCCAGCAAACAACATATGACAAGTCGTGCGTCTGGTGCTCTTACAAATCGCTTTGCCGCAGGTAAGGATGGAAATCAATATCGACAAATTTCAAAAAGAGTCATCGGGCAAATCATCGGAGAACAAAAAGTTTCTCAAGCGATTGTCGAAACGCGATCCAAATGAGTTGGACGACAAGTTTCATACTTTGCACGAAGAAGTGTTCAGTGAAACTGATTGTTTACAGTGCGCAAATTGCTGCAAGACGACAAGTCCGATCTTCTACCAGACTGACATCGAGCGCGTTGCTAAATTCCTTCGACTCAAGCCAGGTGACTTTATTACCCGGTATTTGCGCGTGGATGAGGACAGCGACTATGTACTGAAATCGTCACCATGTCCTTTTCTCACAGCATCAAACCACTGTAGTGTATACGAATACAGACCTAAAGCCTGCCGGGAGTACCCGCATACCGACCGGAGAAAGATGATCCAGGTATTGGACCTCACTTACCGCAACACCCTGGTTTGTCCGGCAGTCCTTGCAATTGTTGAACGGTTGAAGAAAGTTATTTAGAGAATACCGTTCTTGTACACGTAGCTGATCAGTTCAGCTGTATTTTTCACATCCACTTTTTTGATCAACTGGTAACGGTAAGTTTCAATTGATCTGAAACTCAGGTCCAGGTGATCGCTGATCTCCTGTGTTGTTCTCCCTTTCGACATCAACATGATCAGCTGCATTTCCCGTGTCGTGAATTTGATCGAGGGAACTTTCTTTCGTAGTCCTGTCATCAGCCATTGCGAGATGGTTTCATCGTAACGGGAGTGGTAATAATAATCTCCGTTGAGTACACTTGTGATTGCGTTGGATATTTCATCCACTTCGATATTCTTAGTTAGAAATGCGCGTGCGCCAATCTTAAAGAAGTTAAGGATGAGCGGCATTTCATCGAACTGCGTTAGCACGATGATTGGAATTTTTGCCCTTTCACCGAGTATCCGGTCAGCAGCATCAAACCCATTCATCACGGGCATATTGATGTCCAGAAAGATGAGGTCGGGTTTACCAGCTTTAAAAGCATTAACCGCTTCCTGTCCATTGGATGCTGTAATGAATTTGGCGTTCGCATAGTCGGTTGTACGGATAATATCTTCAAGCCCTTTTCTGAAGAGCGGGTGGTCATCTGCGAGAAGTATCGTCAGATGTGGATGAAGTGTCTTGATCACAGTTAATCAAATGTGAATTATGGATGTAATGAGCTGGTGAATAATCAACTTTTTTTAATAAAAAAGAGGAAAAAAACATATCTCGTTTCGAAAATATCGTGTTTTCTCGATAGTAAATGTCATGTAAGTTTATTGCGTTGTATGTAGAGTTGTTGAATTATTTTTTAAAGCTAATGATCCCATTTTTTGTTAATTTAATCAATGGCTTTAATCGATTGATTTTTTAAATGAAGGTTTACTTCAAAGGTGGGGTTGTAGCAGGATTTTGTTTGGCACTATTGAACATCGCCACCCTCGGCGTTTACCCATATCTGGGCATTCAACAGTTAATTGATACTGCGAATGCATTTAGCCGTCGTCTTCGGGTCACAAATCTCACAGAGAGCGTACTTGTAACTTCTATCGGCCTGGAAACAGGACGGGGTGGTTTTGTTATCGCCGGTGGCACGCGCTCCCTCGAACCATATAGAATGCGTGGCAATCGGATCAAGGACCAAAATTTTATTTTTCATTATCAAATAGTTAGCTATGAATGAGCCTGCAGACATTTTATTAGTTGAAGACAACCCGGATGATGCGGGTTTGACAATAAGGGC
>WUUC01232967.1_pt1 | contig 13618 bp, 15 predicted proteins | sample 6278441 | NCBI WGS metagenome assembly WUUC01 (sample SAMN13675441, study PRJNA597444) | soil metagenome | isolation source: soil | place: USA: Washington | collected 2017-10
TACAGAAAATGATGCGTGAAAAATCAGCCCTTAATTTAAAACGTATCTTTTTTTATGATAAAGTGAATTGGTACAGCAATGAAGGACAATCGCCTTACTTTATCATGGATACACAGGAAATAAAGACGACCTGGCACCCGGTGGAAAACATTGCAGGAGCCGGTGGTGGCTACTAGTTTTCTGTTTAGATTTGACGTTCGGGCTTTTTAAAATACATCTCTAAACGGCAGCGTCAAAACTTTAAATGCTAAACGATCTTTGGTAGGATATTTGACTTTTATAAAATATGAAAAGAATACTTTTATTTGGTTCATTACTCTTGTGTGCTAATGTGTTTGCACAAACTGGCGATACTGCCGCCAACAATTCTGTGATTGTTCATAAAGATCCTCGTATTGACTTGCTGGTGACCAAGCAAGCCGAGATAAACGAGGCAACCAGTCGTGATTCCCGCAGAACCGGTAAAGGATATCGCTTGATGATCATCAGCACCAACAAACGTGATGAAGCGATAGCGGCCAAAACAAAAGTCTACACTTATTTTCCTGAACTCAAAGCCTACCTGTGGCACCAGTCACCTTATTATAAGGTAAAGGCCGGAAACTTTAGGGAACGTAAAGATGCCGAAACCTACCAGCAAAAACTGGATGTCTATTTTCCCAATGGCGTTTTTATCATGAACGATATTGTCGAGTTGAAACTGGACAAAGCTATTGAAGAAGAATTGTAAACATGCAATAGGCAGGTTCCAGCTACCAGGGTCAATTTGTTGCCCTTAAATTAGGTTGCTGCTGAGCAGTTCATTGTTTATGCTGACTTTTCATTAAACACTATTTTTGCTGCATGTTAGAAAAGATCAAAACGCTGGCGAAACAATACGCTGCTGAATTTATTGAAGTAAGACATCATCTCCACGCAAATCCTGAATTGAGCTACCAGGAATTTGAGACGTCCAAATTCGTGCAGCAAAAATTAAATCATTGGGGAATTCCCTTTGATATAAAGGCCACTACAGGCGTTGTTGGGTTGATCCACGGAAAAAATCCAGGTAACAGAGTGATTGCCCTGCGTGCAGATATGGATGCATTGCCAATTAAGGAAGAAAACGACATCCCCTATAAATCAAAAAATGAGGGTGTGATGCATGCATGCGGTCATGATGTTCATACGACATGCTTATTAGGAGCCGCAAAAATATTGAACGAAATAAAAGGCGAATGGGAAGGAACAATAAAATTGATCTTTCAACCGGGAGAAGAGAAAAATCCTGGTGGTGCAAGTCTTATGATAAAGGATGGAGTATTGGATAACCCAAAACCTTCTTCTATTTTTGGCTTGCATGTTCATCCCGGTTTGGCTGTTGGAAAAATGAGTTTTCGTAGTGGTAAAGTAATGGCCAGTGCCGATGAATTGTACATGACGATCAAAGGAAAAGGCGGGCATGCCGCCGCACCTCATCTGTGTGTTGATCCAATATTGATCGCTTCGCATCTTATTATCAGTTTGCAACAGCTGATAAGCCGCAATAATGAACCTCATAATCCATCTGTTCTCTCTATTACCGCTTTTAATGGAGGAACAACGACCAATGTTATTCCCAATGAAGTGAAATTAAAGGGCACATTCAGGGCAATGAATGAAGAATGGCGTTTCAAAGCACATGAATTGATCCGCAGGATGGCAACTAACCTTGTACATAGTATGGGCGGTGAAATTGATCTGCTGATCGATGTCGGTTATCCTTCTGTTTATAACAACGAGACATTAAATGATATCGCTAAACAAAAAGCAGAATTATTTATTGGTGCAGAAAATGTAGAACTAACCGAGAAAAGAATGGGCGCCGAAGACTTTGGTTATTATACGCAACAAATTCCTGGCTGCTTTTACCGGTTAGGTGTAATGAATACTTCGAAAGGGATAGTTGCGGGGGTGCACACACCTACTTTCAATATTGACGAATCGGCGATTGAAACAGGAATGGGAATGATGGCATGGCTGGGAGTATCTATTTCCTGATCCGCGTTGCAGAGTTTTATATTTTTTTAACAACGCTAATGTTTCTATGCGTTTGTTTACATAGTCTATTCTAAAAAACAACTATGCAAAAAATAGTTACTGTCTTTTTACCGTTCCTTGCTGTGCTCCTGCTATCCTATAAATGCGTAGCACAAAAACCTACAATTAAGCCATTCAAAGACCTTAAGACGCAGGAGAGAGACCTGAACCTGGAAACGAAAATAAAGAAGCAGGTACTTTTAAAAGCACCTGCCAACTTATATCTTAATTTAACAACGGACGTTTCAACAACTAAAAAAGCAATACACTGGAGAAAAGAATATTGACTTATTCTTCTTTAAACATGCCAATAAATTTTCCGGACTCCAGCTTTTTTTGAACCGGCTTGATCATTTGTTGTGCATCCAATCTTAATCTAACCTGGGAATTTTCCGCTGCTCTTCCAAAATTTCCGGAAGTAATATATTTCAATGCGGCTGCTAACGAAGGTTCTGTGACATCTCCCCAATCCTTATTGACGCCATCAGAAGTTAATTTATCCGGCACAAAACCCGAGTAGTAATCGGCATTCCCCGCACTATTTATTGTACGGAATGAAACGGGATAGATAGAATAATTGAATATATCGATGGGAAAATAACCAACCGGCTTGCCATACGTAGTATCGCCGATCAATTTTACATCCATATAAGGCTTCAGGTTATTAATGATCAGTTCGCAGGCGGATGCACTTGAACCCGACACAATAAAAAACACCCGGCTTAAATTCAATGTACCCGCCTTCACATACTTCACGGTGTTAACGGTCTCAGAAAAAGATACGTTTTGAAAACCAGGTTTCTTTTTTAATAGTGGAAAGTTTCCTTGCTGTAGTTGATCGTTGAACTCGTAGGTGTACATCTTCTGTTTATCCGCCGACAGCGGAGCAATAAGATTAGCAAGTGTGTCTTGTGTTTCTGTCGAACCCCCCGGATTATACCGCAGATCTACGACAAGTTCAGTTACGCCTTGCGATGCGAAATTATTGAAAGCATTGCCAAGTTCCGCTCTTGACGGTGAGCCAAAAAACTGGTTAAATACCAGGTAAGCTACCTTATGGGTTCCGGCCGTCAATACATTTTTATACAAAACGGAATTAGCGGTAAAACTCGTTTTGCTCAAAGATGCACTGGCCGTAATATTGCCGGGTTTAATAAATTCGAAATTGGCGGTGGTACCGGTGCCAAAAAATATGTTGTTCAGAATATCAACGCTTTGATTGTTATATGCCAGTTGCGTTCCATTTACTTTGTTAATGATCCATCCTCTTTTTACCCCGGCTGCACCAGCAGTGGATTGGTCATAAACATAATTGACGAACCAGTAGATAGAATCGACTGGTGCAGATACATCAATAGAAGCCGGCTTAAGAAAAAAACCAAAGTCTTTGTTCTGACCTGTTTGTATACCATCAGATTCTTCTTTGGTAGTAACAAAGCTATACCTGTCGAGCGGCTGCAGAATACGGATAGCATTCATAACATTCCCAGCGGACTTTAAGTCTGTATTGGCTTGGTATTGTCTTGGGTTAAATTGACTATAGGAGGGAATACGATCATTCCAGAAATATGTTTCTTTGGAATAGAGATAGACTGAATCCATCAAAAGTTCGTCTGCAGTTGCATTCGGATCCGGCGGTGGAACATTATCCCCGGTATTGTCTTTTTTCTTACAAGAGAATAGCACCGTTACAGCAGCAAGAGTAAGTACAGTAAGCCTAACTTTCATAAAAACGCTTTTTCTTTTTTTTGAACACTAAACAAAGACAAACGAAGATCACTAACCCGTAGTTGTCCAAATCGAGATACCTGAAAGATTTTAACAAATCGCTTAGATAAGACAAAAACCGGGCTACAATCTCAATCAAATTTATTATCTGTTCAAAAAAATGAGAAAGCATAGACTTTCTTGCTTTTGAAAATTAGGAAATTAACCCCTCTCCTTCCTGAACCGCATATCCAGGAAAGCGATCACTGTAAATAACACAAAATATCCTATCGAATTAAGTTCGTGATTCTGCAATAGCGGCCCCACTAACTCATTTTTGCTTTTGGCAACACTTGTCATGAAAGTTAGCAAGGGAAAAGCAAATGGTACTTTATCGACATGCTGCCATGGGAGTAATATCATGGAACAAACAAGCAGCCCAAGGCCAATACCGATCGGAACTATAAAATTTCGAAAACGTAACCCTATCCAGTATTGAATGGAAATAATTCCAAGTAAAGAGACAAAGGTTTTAAAATTCAATTTTAGTAAGGCACCCCAATCAATCGAACTTTCAAGAAAGGTGTATTTGGAAAAAAACAGGTTGGGCACCAGGCCGGATAATATCATAAATATATTGAACATTAAAAACAGGAACAATATCATTATAATTATAGACAGGTATTTGGAGAAGAAAATATTACCCACCGATTGCGGCGAGGCGAATACCTGTTTCCATGTATTATTTTTGTACTCGATCTGTGGTATGAGACTACAGATCAGTATGACAAACATTGGTAATAAAAATGCGGCAAATGCCTGCCAACCCTGCGTAAAATGCAATTCCCATGGCTTTACCTGGAATCTGTCGGAATTTTTCGGCTCTAAGACATACATAAGAAAAAAGATAAGAGGGATCACTGCCGATCCGATCAAACTTAACCAGAAAGAAGCGCTTCGTTTGGTTTTGATCAACTCTGCTTTGGTAGATATTATAAAACTCATGGGTTTGTAGATGTGATGTCAAGAAATAATTGTTCAAGGTCGCTTTGTTGAGGGTGAATTGCATACACATCGATATTGTGTTGTACCAGCAATTTGTTAATGGTCGCTGTTTGTTCTTTGCTTTCAAACGGCAAAACCAGTTTACCATTCAAACTTTGTATCGGAAAGGACTGTAGTATTTGCGCAGCAGCTTCATTATTACTCGTTTCTATTTCGAGAGCTGTTTGTCTTGTCTTCATCTGTTGCAATTCATGGAGAGGTCCCTGGAAAAGCATTTTTCCTTTGTGAATAATACCCACGTGCGATGCCATTCGTTCCACCTCGTTCAGGATATGGCTGGAAACAATGACCGTTGTATTATGTTCCCTGTTCAATTTCTTGATCAGTTCCCTTGTCTCGATGATACCATTCGGATCAAGGCCATTGGTAGGTTCATCCAGGATCAGCAGCTCCGGTTGATGTAGTAGTGCAATAGCAATAGAAAGGCGTTGTTTCATTCCCAATGAAAATTGCTTCGCCTTCTTTTTGCCTGTTTGGTCAAGCCCCACAATTTTCAAAACCTCATCAATACGGCTTCTTTCTACCTTATAGATCAGCCTGTATATATCAAGGTTTTCTTTCGCTGTCAGGTGCTGGTACAAAGATGGCTGTTCGATCAGTGACCCTAATCGTTTAAGAATTTCGATACGGTGAGTCGAAAATTCTTGCCCAAAAATCGCCAGTTTGCCTTGCTGATTTTTTAGCAGGCCAAGAAGCAGTCGCAACGTTGTTGTTTTGCCGGCCCCATTTGGCCCGAGAAAACCATATACGCTGCCCTGCGGCACCAGCAGGTTGATATTGTCAAGCGTTTTGATACCGTTACTGAATGAAAAACTCAGGTTGGTTGTTTGAATAACAGGGGTATTCATGTAATATTCTAAATTTAAAAAGTTTTATCTGAATTGATCTTTAGGCCTTTTTTCACCTGTTCAGTTGCTTGCCAGCTATACTACGAGAAAACAAACAATTACAGTAACACCTGACAACGCCGGTTTCCAAAACGGAAGCTTTTCTTCGTTTCTATACCTTCTAAAAAAAAAGATGCTCAGCGCCAGCAAAACAAGACTCGAAAAGCATTTAATGTAAACAAGAAACGTCAGTCTTTCATTTTGAGCAAAAACCCGATCAAGTACCTGCGCCTTTTGCTGTTTGTTAAATGAATAAGAATTATGCACTACAGCGATGATCTCTTCCTTTACTTCTTTCTGCCAGTTTATATAATGCTCCGCGACATCAACCAGTAACAATGGAATCACCGCTAAATGTATGACACCTATCCAAAAATTTCTTGTCTTTATCACCTGATTGCTGATTGACCGGTTTCTACGTTGATTGAATTGGTCTACTGGTTTGATAATGCAGCCAATCTTTTTATATTCTTCCAGTTTGCTCCAACAGTGCTGCTATCGGAAATAAATCCGCTCACCTGACCGATACGACTATTGTTATCTACGTTGACCTTTGAAGCGCCATGTACCTGTAGATCGAGGTTTGCGATCCATGTATTGGGTCCGACCGTGATGCTTGCATTGTCGGCCTTTATTTTCACGCTGTTCACCATCCCGTGCTGTTCATTATTAGCCGGTTGGCTACCCGAACCGGACTTAATGGGTTCAGATTCGCCCGCGCTACCAAATTCAATACTTGCCCTGTTATTTAGTTGGAAAAAAAGCTGGGGATTGGCTTCTCCATTTATCGAATCGATAAGCACATCGGCGCCATCAATAATGATGTTTTCCATTACCGGCAAATGCAGATTAATGGAAGAATGCTGATATACCCGACCTGTACTATCGGCCCCCGCCGCACCTGTATACTTGACCCATAAAGTATCACCCTTTTGTTCCACTTTTATATCATCCTGGCCATAATAATCAGGGTAGGTATACGAAGCCGAATCCGCCGGAATGATCGTACAGGAAAACACATTTTCCTTACCGGGCCCTGTTATTTTTATCACTTTATGCGCCGCGATTGAGCCGCCGCGTCCCTTGGATCCATTCTCGTTTTTCACCACGGTAAACTCACCTTTCCTTATTTTGCTGTTAAAAGACAGCAAAATAAAAACAGGGATAAGAAAAATAATGATAAAGAACCCGGTTAAAACTTTATTACTTGTTTTCATTTGTATAATTATTATTTCTGGTCGATGGAATGACAATTTTAACTACGCTGAATAGCTTTGTTTAAACTTTTCGAAACGGGTTTTCAGGTCTTCAATCTCGATTCCTAACATATGCATGATCCGAAACACGGCCGGCATTTCTTTGTCAGTAAATTCCTGTTTGCGGTAGGCCGTCGCGTTTTGAAGTCCATTAGCTGAAATAAAATAGCCAATTCCTCTTTTATCATAAATAATATCCTGCTGCTTCAAAAATTCATAGGTTCGCGCCACCGTATTTGGATTTACTTCCAATTGCACAGCCATTTCTCTTACACTGGGAATTTTATCTTCGCCAACCCACTCTTTCAGCAGCACTTTCTCGCAAACATAGTCGGCTATTTGCAGATAAATCGCCTGACTGCTATTATTAAATTGCATATTCCGGTTTTTAAATCATTAAATCGTTCAGCACATTAGTTAGCATTGTTGGCTATATCTGTTTTTCTTTCAACCTGAACCAGGCCACTACCCAGAAGACCGGCGCCCAGATAAACTTCACAAAAAGTGCAAGAGCTCCGGATATCCACGGTGCCAGTTCATACCGTTCATACGTGCTAAAGTCATCGCTGTACTTTCTGAGGTGATCGCCATTCCAGCCATGCTGGTTAAAAAAACTTTGCGCTAACTCAGCAGCATAGTATACAAAGGCGAAAATCAATACAGATCCTATTATTGTTGTAATAACAAAAGAATAGCGGGAAAAATATACCGAGCCTAGCAGGTAAAACGCCTGCACAGCAAAAAAACCGTAGATGAAATAAGAAATTATCCCCAGGAAACTCCTGTTACTATCCCATACTGATCTTCGCAACGTATAAGTTTCGGGATTTTCAGCAATTAACGAACTAACATATGCAATAGCTGCTGATTTTATTAAAAAGAAACAGGCGCAATAAATTATTGTAAAAACAATCACGTTATAAAAGATCATGCAAAGCAATTTCTCCAGGTGACTGGCCGGAAAAGCGAGCCAATAAGTCCCTTTCTCTTTATTCCCAAGCATGGAAAATGACATGCTGGCGAATACAGTCCCGGCAATATATAATCCAAAAAGAAAGATAACATAGAGAGAATCTTCGCTATAATGTCGTCCATCGGAAATTACCCAGAAAATCATAATAATGCCCAGCATTCCTAACAATGCCAGCACCGAAAAAAGATAGAGCCGTGAGTTTTCAATCCATTGTTTACGGACCAACTGTAACAACCGTGGAAAACTGAATGTCGTTGTCATATTCTTGAAATAAATTTTATAAATAGAACCCTGGAAAATTATTGTAATACCGACCTGATAGCATCTCCATTTGTGACAATGTTCTTATACATCATTTCTGAATCGGATTTTATTGCCTCGTTTTTCAACGTATTCACCGTATTATTATCCTTTCTTGTATAACCTGTTTCTCCTGATGCTGTCAGGAAAAAAGTAAACACGATCGCCAGTAATACGAGCAATGTGACCGGCGAGAACAATGACAATTTCTTATTCTCCAAACCAACGCTGGTATTTGAAAGAAGCTTTGATGATCTGAATGTCGTTGTCATAACTGAAAAGTTTGAAATGTAAGGATAGGTTAATGATTAATAGTTAATGTCTGATCATTGAAACACAGAGCGAAGTTTATCGCCATTCGTTACAATCGCTTTATAAAGCATTTCCAAATCAAGTTTGCCTTCTTCGTCATCCGTATTCGCCGTTATGATTGCATTGCCTTTTAATGACTCTTCGCGGTAAAGTGCGTGTTTTACCTCTTCGCTGTCAAAAGATATTTTGAAGCTGAGCTTTGACGTAATGCGGTCGACTGTTTGATCGAAAAGTATTTTGCCTTCGTCGATAACCGTGATCCGGTCGATCAGTCTTTCCATGTCTTTTACCTGGTGTGTACAGATGATAATACATTTATTCTCATCGACGGCACCGGCAATCACTTTGCGAAACTGGCTCTTACTCATAATGTCAAGGCCATTCGTAGGTTCATCCATTAATAATAACGATGTATTGCAGGCCAGCCCAAAACTGATCAACGCCTTTTTTTTCTGGCCATAACTCATTTGCTGCAATTTGTTACCGGCGGGAATTTCAAACTCACGTAAATATTTATTGAACTGATCGTGACTGAATTTTGGATAGAATATAGCATTGCAATCCACAAATTTTTCAATAGAAACATTTGGCAGGTAAAACTCTTCTGGTACCATAAATAACTCCTGCAAAAAAACGGGATTGCGATCTCCGGGTTTATAATCCAATACTTTTACACTGCCCTGGTCAGGAAATAATAAACCGGCTATGTTTCTCAGCAGCGTTGATTTACCCGTACCGTTTTTTCCAAGCAAGCCATAAATATGACCTGCTTCAAGGGAAAGAGTAAGACCGGTAAAAACCTTTTTCTTCTTGTAAGCAAAATGAAGGTTCTGGATGTCGATCATGATTTATCGTTTTAGTGTACTATTGTAGTAGTACAGTACAAAAGTAAACATAACTTTCACATCACCAAATCTTTTTTAAAAAAATTCTTTATACCTGCCTTAAACTGTTTTATTCATCTCACATTATATATTGCTTATCAAATCCTTATCCGGGCTTTGAAAAAAATGGATCGAAATTTTATTTTGTACCTTGCAGCCCCATTGAACGGAGAGGCTGATCTTGACAAACAAGAGAACTCCGGATAAACCAAATAATTAATGAAAAACGAACTTCGCAGAAAGCAGGCTTTAGATTATCACTCGAAAGGAAGACCAGGAAAAATAGAAGTAGTACCAACCAAAGACGCCAAAACACAAAGAGACCTTTCTCTCGCCTACTCTCCCGGCGTCGCAGAGCCTTGCAAAGAAATAGCAGCAAATAAAGGAGACGTTTACAAATACACGGCCAAGGGAAACCTTGTAGCTGTTATCAGCAATGGTACTGCTGTTTTAGGACTTGGAGACATCGGTCCGGAGGCAGGGAAACCAGTAATGGAAGGCAAAGGAGTACTCTTTAAGATCTTTGCAGATATTGACGTTTTTGATATCGAGATAGACGAGAAAGATCCTGAGAAATTTGTACAGATAGTAAAAGCATTGGAGCCCACGTTCGGTGGGATCAACCTGGAAGATATTAAATCGCCGGAATGCTTTTACATCGAAAAAAAGCTAAAAGAATTGATGAGCATCCCTGTAATGCATGATGATCAGCATGGAACGGCCATCATCAGTTCGGCTGCTTTACTCAATGCCCTGGAAATACAAAAGAAAAAAATCGACAAAGTGAAGTTTGTCGTTAACGGCGCTGGTGCCGCGGCAATGGCTTGCACGCAACTATATATTGCATTGGGAGCGAAGTTTGAAAACTTTATCATGTTCGATCGTAAAGGAGCATTGCATAAAGGAAGAACAGACCTTGATGAACTCAAACTGAAATTTGCGAATACCAAAGCGGACATCTCCTTAACGCAGGCAATGAAAGACGCCGACGTATTCATTGGCCTCAGTGCGGGCAATGTACTATCGCAGGATATGGTCAAATCGATGGCAAAAAATCCGATCGTTTTTGCCATGGCAAATCCCGATCCGGAGATAAGTTGGGAAGATGCGATAGCAGTACGCAAAGATCTGATCATGGCGACAGGTCGCAGTGATTATCCCAACCAGGTAAACAATGTTTTGGGCTTTCCCTACATTTTCCGTGGTGCTTTAGATGTAAGAGCAACGCAGATCAACGAGGCCATGAAAATGGCTGCTGTCAGGGCCCTGGCAGACATGGCGAAAACACCGGTTCCGGATATTGTAAACCTTGCGTACAATGAAAAGACAATATCATTCGGCCCGAACTATATTATTCCAAAACCTGTTGATCCCAGGTTATTAGCAACTGTATCTCCTGCTGTGGCAAAAGCGGCTATGGATAGTGGTGTTGCAAAGCACCCAATAACAGACTGGGAAACCTACGCTACCGATCTGAACAGCCGTCTTGGTATTGACAACCAGATCATGAGGGCTATTGGCAACAAAGCCCGCCGTGATCCTAAACGAATTGTTTTTGCCGAAGCGGACAATTTAAAAATATTGAAAGCGGCCACCCTTGCCTTCGACGAAGGGATCGCTTATCCGATTTTGCTGGGCGACGAAACAAAGATCCAGCATATAGCCCTGGAAAACAGTATTGATCTCGAAGGTCTTCCAATCATAGATCCGCGTAATCATAATACAAAAGAAAAAAGAAACCAGTATGCAGAGATCTTTTTTGCAAAAAGAAACCGCAGAGGTTACAATGCCTACGAAGCACAAAAGATAATGAGAGACAGGAATCACTTTGGATGCATGATGGTAGAATGCGGTGATGCGGATGCTATGATCTCGGGCCTTACAAAAAATTATCCGGACACTATCCGGCCAGCGCTGCAGATCATCGGCACCGAAGAAGGCGTTAATAAGATCGCTGGTATGTACCTGATGATGACCAAAAAAGGTCCTTTATTTTTAGCAGATACAACGGTTAATTTTAATCCTACCGCAGAAGAATTAGCCGAAATAACATTGCTTGCAGCAAAAGCGGTACGACAGTTTAATATTATTCCCCGGATTGCTATGCTTAGCTATTCCAATTTTGGAAGCAGTAACTCACCGGAGGCAAGATTAGTAGCCGAAGCAAGGGAAATGGTAAAGAAAAAAATGCCATCGCTGATCGTTGATGGTGAAATGCAGGCTAATGTCGCTTTCAATAAAGAATTACTTAAAGAGAATTATCCTTTTTCTGAGCTGGTTGATAAGGACGTAAACACACTGATTTTCCCGAATCTCGCTGCCGGCAATATCACCTATAATATTTTGAAAGAGTTAGGCGGTGCTGACGCCATCGGACCCATATTGCTGGGCTTGAAAAAGCCGGTACATGTGTTGCAACTCGGCAGTTCTGTACACAGCATCGTCAACATGGCGCTGGTGGCAGTTGTAGATGCCCAGATCAAATGTAAAAATCTACACACCGAAGAAATCGTGAAAAGATCCACATGGTGGAAACGCTTCAAAAAAGTGAGCAGGGATATGTAACGGTGTATGGTTTGCGGTTTATGGGATTAAACATTCTTGAGAAACGTTTTCGCGATAGGCTCGCCAATAACGAACAACAAATTATAACCGCAAACTTTCATTATTTTACAGCTTAATTTTCCGGATGAAACTAATCAAAAACATAGGCCGCTTTTTGTTGATGCTAAAGGGCATGTTTTCCAGGCCGGAAAATGGAAAGATGTATTGGAAGGAATTTATGCATCAATGCAACGATATCGGTATCGGCTCGTTGGGCATAGTGGCAATCATCTCGGTATTCATAGGAGCGGTATCCACTTTACAAACAGCTTATCAATTAGTGAGTCCCCTGCTTCCTCCTTCCATCATTGCACAGATCGTACGCGACACAGTTATACTTGAGTTTGCGCCCACGTTAACCTGTATTGTGCTGGCTGGAGTTGTAGGAAGTAAGATCGCCAGTGAACTAGGGAATATGCGTGTAAGCGAACAGATCGATGCACTGGAAATAATGGGCATCAACACAAAGTCATACCTCATAATGCCGAAAATACTGGCAGGTCTGTTAGTGATCCCTTTACTAATTGCCATCGCTATGGCTTTGGGCATCTGGGGTGGAAGATTGGCCGGCGATCTGACAGGTATTGTTCCGGGCGAAACCTTTGACAAGGGATTAAGGGAATCTTTTATTCCCTATAATGTATTTTTTGCATTAGCCAAATCATACACGTTTGCATTTATCATTTGCAGTATTTCGTCTTTTTATGGTTACTACGTGCAAGGCGGTGCATTGGAAATCGGACGAGCAAGCACCAAAGCTGTGGTGGTAAGTTGTATTCTTTTATTATTTGCGGATTATGTGTTGTCAGCGTTGTTATTATAAATAGCTTATGAAAATAGTTCCCCGGTTTTGTGAATCGCACCGGATCAATATCATTTTATGATAGAAGTAAAAAATATTAAAAAGAGTTTTGGAGATAAGGTCGTCATCCAGGATGTAAGTGCCACCATGAAAGCAGGCCAGTGCAACCTGATCATTGGGTCAAGCGGTAGCGGTAAAACAGTACTCATGAAATGCATGGTGGGATTGTTCGCTCCGGACAGCGGTAACATTTTATACAATGGTAAGAATTTTACCCAGATGAATACGGAAGACAAGACTGAAATAAGAAAAGAGATCGGTATGTTATTCCAGGGTTCTGCATTGTTTGACAGCCAGACAGTCGAACAAAATGTAATGTTTCCCCTGGACATGTTTACAAAAGATAACTATGGAGCAAAACTAAAACGGGTAAACGAGGTACTGGACCGTGTAAACCTTTTGGATGCTAATAAAAAATACCCTTCTGAAGTCAGCGGCGGTATGAAGAAACGGGTCGCACTTGCAAGAGCTATTGTTCTAAACCCGAAATATCTTTTTTGCGACGAGCCGAATTCCGGCCTCGATCCACAAACTTCATTGGTGATCGATAAACTTATACAGGAAATAACATTAGAATATAATATTACCACGGTGACGAACACACACGACATGAACAGTGTAATGGAGATTGGTAATTATATCCTTTACATGTACCAGGGCCACAAAGAATGGGAGGGCACCAATAAAGAAATTATTTTCAGCAAAAATCA
>WUUC01036013.1_pt1 | contig 13616 bp, 8 predicted proteins | sample 6278441 | NCBI WGS metagenome assembly WUUC01 (sample SAMN13675441, study PRJNA597444) | soil metagenome | isolation source: soil | place: USA: Washington | collected 2017-10
CACCGATGAAGAACCGATTTGCGTTCGGCCGAGAGCAACGTGCGCACCGCTTGTCGAATTCGATCGTGAAAGACGTCCACCCGATCGCCCTGACGTCCGCCACTGGTTTGCAGCAGGCGCACACGCCGCAGCCGCTCGAGCGTGTTGCGGACTTCCGCGCCTTGGTCGGCTCGTCCCTGCAAGAGACGGACTGGAAGCGGCCGTCCAGCGATGGCCACCAGCTCCACGATCTCGCGCGCCAGAGGTGGAAGCTGCTTTAGGCGAGAATCGATGAGATTCGTCAACGACCAAGCGCCCGCTTCAGACGACCGTGACGACGCCTGTCGGCTGAGTTCCTGCAAAAAGAACGGGTTGCCTGCACCTTCGCGAGCAATCGTCTCGATTTTCCGAATGTCGGATTCGACAATCCATTCCTTCACGAGCTGCTCGGACTCGTGGTTCCGGAGCGGTGCTAGTTGTATTTCATAACTGGTAAGCGCTTGCTCCCGAGCAAGCTCGCTGAGCAGGCTGACCATTTCGCCTTCTCCTTGCGGACCCGAGCGATGACAGGTGATGAGCATGATCGGCCAGTTGCTATCGGCCGTGAGAAGCGAGCGCAGCGCCGCCGCACTATCCGGGTCGCTCCAGTGTACGTCGTCGAGAAAGATGGCGAGGCCCCCACGAAGAGCTAGCGCTGCCAAGAAGGCGCGCAGCGCCGCGAACGCGCGTTCACGGAGCTCGCTCGGCGACCAACCGTCGCAGGAGTGGTCAACTCCGTTGAATATCTCCAATCGCGCAAAGGAGGGGAAACACCGGAGCAATGGCTCGATACTCGTCGTCGGATCGAGCTCGGTCAACAGGTCCGGGTCAGCGGCGAGGTGGCGGCTCAGGTCATCGAGCAATACGTCGAGAGCCTTGAACGGAACGGACTCGTGCTCGTAACACCGACCTTCCAGCCAGGTGACGAATTGGTCTTGCGTCAGCAGCTGTTTGAAGTGACGAACGAGCGTGGTCTTTCCGATGCCCGAACTGCCGTAAACGCGAACGGCGACCGTTCGGCCCTGCTTGGCCGTGGCCCACGCCTCATGGAGGGTTTGGAGCGATGCGGCGCGCCCCACGAACTTCGCGGCCGGCAGAGAGGTCGTCGCGCGCGAACGCGCACTACCGAAAAGTCGCACCAGCTCGGCGCCTGAGGGTCGGCAGTTCGGATCCGCCGCAAGAAGGCGCATGCAAAGACGGTGCAGGTCCACCGGTGCCGAAGGCAGCGCCTCGAGGACGCCGCTCGCCGTGGCTCGGCCCCTCAACAACGTCGTTGCCTCCGTCTGGCGTCGTCCAGTCAGGGCTTCAAATATCACGACTCCGACCGCGTACCAATCCGTTGCTTCGGTAGGGGGTTGCCCCATCAGAAGTTCGGGTCCCATGTAGCCTGGCGTGCCCGCCAAGTGGCCTTGTGTACCGATTGCATCGAGCCCCACGGATAGGCCGAAATCGAGCAAGACGACGTGTCCGTTGTTTTCGACGAGGATGTTGGACGGCTTGATGTCGCGATGAAGACAGCCCGCTCGGTGGCATGCGTCGACCGCCTCGATCAATTCCCCGAGCGCACGGCGCACGCGATCGAAATCGATCGCTCGTCCTTCCGGTCGATCCGCTTCATCCCCGCGGATGTAGCTAGTGAAATCGACGCCGCGGATCAGGTCCATCGTGTAAAACCACTGACCTTCGACGGCAAAAAGCTCGTGCAGCGTTACCAGATTCCGGTGAACGATATTGGCAAGAACTCTGAACTCGTTCTTGAAGCGAAAAACCGAGCAAGGATCGAGTCGATGGAGCGCCTTGAGCGCGACCTCAACGTTGTGGTGACGATCGAATGCCTCGTAGACTGTGCCGAACGAGCCTGCGCCGAGGCGCCGCTTGATCACGAAACGCCTCGCGATCGACTCGGGCACGCACTTCGCGATGGCTCCCATGTGGTCCAGTTGCATAGCGTCGCGTTTTTCGCAGTTATGCTCGTTCAGGTTTGGCACGCCTGCGCCCGTTCTTGCTCTGTTGTTTTGAATGCCGCTCGCATTGCCAAATTGATGTACTGAAATCGCCCGCACACGCCGAGCTTGGCGGCGATGGACCGGAGCTGATTGGCAATTGTCCGCGGCGACCGGTCACGCAGATTTCCGACCTCCGCATGCGAGCGCCCCGCGACCACCGCCCGGAGCACTTCGTACTCTGCGCAACTCAGCCAAGGGCGAAGCGCCGTCTCGGGCCGAGGCATGCGCAGTTCGACCAGACCCGCGTCGTGAGACGGGATCGCCTGATATCCTTTGGGAGAGAAGGCTGCACCGAGCGCGTGGCTGGATGCAATCATGGCCAGCGCGAGGGGCGCACGCCGTACGCTACTGGTCAACCCGAGACCCCGCAGGACCGCGGTCAGTCGGCCTGTCGCCGTCGCTGGCGAGATCTCGAACTCTAAGACCACGACTTTTTGCGCGCGTCCCGTGAGAACGCTTTCCAGGGTGGCCGCGTGCGCGACGTAGGAAGGCGCAGTCCGTTGCGTCCTCTGCATCCTCACCAGCAAGGAGGCGTGAGTCTCGTCAACAGCGTGGCCGACAATCGTCATTCGATTCTCGACGAGCGCGTCCCAGCTCTCCGCCGCACTCGGTGCGTGTCGCGTACCGAGCACATCGTTCGCAACCGTCGAGCGCGAAAGCGATGCGACCGTTGCTTTCGAGACAACGGGTGGAGTGCCCAGAACGGCTGCATTCTGGCGAGCCGCTAAATCCTGTTGACGAGTGAATAACGACAAGTCGCTCGAGATGGCCATCATTGGTCTCCGAAACCTGCGCTGCGCAGCAAACGCCAAAGCCCCTGCTTGCAGTCGTGAATTTCGCACGGTCTGAAGGGGCGATCGCAGTTGGCACCTTGAAGTGCACGAACTCTCCTTTCAACGGCAATTCCGGCGCCGCGAACGGACAGGCATCCCGCTGCTACTGCAACGCTCTACACGCTCATCGAGACAGCGAAGCTCAAGGGCGTCGATCCAAACGTCTACCTGCTCGAAGCTACGCCCGCCGCGGACCGCGCCAACTGCTCCTGCCGTGGGAGCTCGCCCATGCGTAGCGCGTGAGCCGCGGGTAAGACGGGCTATGGCAAGCTGTAACGTTGAGATCCTGAAGGCTCGGCCTGATGTCGTTCAACGCCGTCAAAGAGCGCGAGCTCGCGAATGCGACGCGAGGCGGAAAGGACACTACCAAGGCAACGTGATCTCCACGGAGATGCCGGCGCCCTTGGTGATTTGGAGCGAGGCGCGGTCGCCGTACATCAGCTCGAGCCGCCTGCGAACGCTGCGGAGACCGAAGCCCGTGCCGCCCTTGCCCTCATACCAACCAGGACCATCGTCGCTTACAGACAAGACCACGCCGTCGCCGACCTCCCGCACCGCAATGACGACCGTTCCGCCCTCCACATTGCGACCGACTCCATGTGTGACCGCGTTCTCCGCCAGCGGCTGGACCAGCAGCGCCGGAACTCGAAAGCTAGATATGTCAGCCTTGACGTCCCACACCACCTTCAGGCGTGCGCCGAAGCGAGCCTTCTCGAGCTCTAGGTAGTCGCGAACGACAGACAATTCTTTTTCAAGTGGCACGAACTGGTTTGCGGGCGTGCTCAACATGTATCGGTACAGCTTCGTCAGTTTGAACACTGCGTCTTCTGCTGCATCTGGATCGCTCGCGATGAGCTCTGTGATGACACTCAATGCGTTATACAAGAAATGAGGATTCACCTTGGCCTGCAAGGCTTCGATCTCGAAGCGGTGCGTGTCGGCGTTGGTTAGCGCAATCGCAGCATGGCGACCCAGCAGCGTTACGAGCGCCGCGTCTTCTCCACTGAAGCGATCGAAGTTGCTGCTCTCCTCGAGGTATAGGATGGCAACCATCTCCGCGCGATACAGGAGCGGAACGCAGAGCAGCGCTTGCAGGGCGGGCTTGCCCAGCAGATAAGGGTCGTCCGTGAACTTCGACTCGTCGCGCGGGAACTCGATGCTTTCTTTGGCTCGAGCTACGTAGCGCACGGGGCGGAGCGCGAGAAAGCTCTCTGCCACGTCGTCGATGGACGTGGGCTCGAGCGTGGTATCCACCCGGTCGCGCTCGCAGCCAGCGACCAGATACAGTTTTCCATCCCTGGGAACGAACAGGAACGCGCGCATGGCGCCTGCCGTGGTCGCAATCACTCTCAGCAGGGTCGGACCGAGCTGCTCGGCAGAAGTGACTTCAGCGATGGCCGAAGCAGCGCGCATCACACCTTCGACCTTCACATCGAGCTCGCGCGAGTGGCGGCTCGCGAGGTGGCTCCAATCGATACCAGGGTGGGCTTCGGTCAACGCGTCGACCTTGGCTTGCGCGCCGAAGCGCTGAAACGCTTGGGCCGCGTCGCGCAGGCGCTCGACGAAACGCCCGTATTGGCGGCGCGCAGCGAGGAGCTCCGCGAGCCGCTCTAGCGCGACCGCGCGCAGCAACTCTTGCCCGGATTTGGCGGCCGCGGAAGCGGCGTCTTCGAGGAGCTCAATCGCGCTCGGAGCGCCCCGTAGCGCGGCCTCGATTCCGCGCGCCAGGAGCAGCGGCGCGTGGAAATTGGCCGGCCCCTCGGCGCCGTCCACACGGATGGAGTCGAGCTTCTCGATCACGGCCAATGCCTCGCGGGCGCTACGCGAGAACGTCCCGTGAAGACGCGTGGTCGCCAGCAGCACGAATAGCCAATAGCTGGCGCGGTACCAGAGGCTATCTTTGACCACAGGATCGTTCTTTAGCCCCGTGCTCAGGGAGAGAGCTTCAGCATCGTTGCCCACCAGGTACGCGAGCTGCATTTTCAACACGGCGCGCACGGCCTTGAAGCTCTGATTTTTCAGAGGCGCTGCCATGACCGCGCTGGCCTCCTGGTACATCGAAGCGGCCGTCAGCGCGCCCGTTAGCGCCGCACACCAGGCGCGAACGAGCTGGACCGCCTCGACGCTGGTGCCTGCGCCCGCCGTCCGCGCCTCAAGCTCGTAGCGTACCAGAGCCTTTTCGACGCGCTCGATGTTCCACCCGGTGAACGGTAAGAGCGTGACGGCGCCATCGATCAGATGCGACGCAAACATGTCGCCGTGCGCCACGCACTCGCTCAGCGAACGATCGAAACCCGACATGATCGCAGTCGGATTGAGCTCGAAGGCATTGAAGAAGGTGAGCACCTGAAATCGCACCATCGTGCGCGCTTGCACGGATTGCTTTTCGGCGAGCTTCTCCGCCAATCTGCCGTAACGTACCGAAGTTTCGTAGTCCCCGCGCAGATGGCAAATGAGGCCATAGCCTGCGTATCCGACCGAGGATTGTGGCCCGTTTCCGAATGCCAGGGCGAGCTCGGTCTGGCGGATCAGAACGATGGCACCCAGGAGGGGGCGTGCCCAATGTGCTGGCGCCGACAGCCACGCCAGCACGTTGGAGACCTCAACCTGCTCCTTGGGCGTGCGGTCGGGCAGGTCGAGCAGCTTTTGCGGGTCCAGCTTGCGCATCCGCAGACTGAGCCCGATCGCCCGCGCGATGACGCGCGCCATGGAAGGACGACTTGGCAGCGGGTGCTTGAGGATGCGCAGCGCTTCGAGCCCGAGCTCGACGGCTTCCGAGTAGCGTTGATTGTAGACATCGAGTGCCAGCCGCAGCTTCAGGAGCCGAAGCCTTTGAGCGTTACTGCGCGCGAGTGACGCGCATTCTTGCAGCGCCTGGTTGCCTCTTTCCCATGCCTCGGCGCCATCTTTCGTGTCCTGACGCGCTCCCGACCCCAGGAATGAGCACTCAGCCATCAAGAGCAAGGCTTCGAATCGCAGCTCTGGCGAGGTGGTCCCCTCGAGGTAGATGGCAGTCAGATCGGCGGCGCGCTGATAAGCGATGGTCCGTCGGGCTCGCAAAGCAGCGTCAAAATTGAGCTCGCGCAGCGCGTTGAGCTCGGCGGGCTCGAGGCTGGCACGCACCGCGTTCAAGTGGTCGATGCAGTGGAAGACGGCGAACTGCTCTGTGGCGGCCAGAGTCCGATAGTAGCGACCGAGCCGCAATTGGATCTCCGCCCGGGTGTGGGTCGATAGTGCTGCGAGAGCCGATTCCTGAACCCGGTCGTGACAAAAGCCATACGCGGCTGGAACCCCCACCCGCTCGTCCACCAATCCGTGCCGTCGGGCTGCAGTGAGCGATTCCTCGAGCTCGTCGGCAGGGAGATCGGAAGCAGCAGCGAGAGCAGCGACGGTAAAAACGGAACCAATGCAGGCTGCTGCGCCTAGAATCTCCCGCGTACGCTCCGACTCCGAAGCGAGCCGGGCACGAATGAGGTCGACGACAGTCTCCGAAGCTGGCGTGAATCTCACTTGCGGGTCCGAGCAACTCCAATGGCCGGCGACTTGGGCCAGCTGCCCGTTGGCGGCCAGGCTTCGAAGCAGCTCGAGACAATAGAGAGCGTTACCACCGGTGCGTTGTTGAACGGCCGAGGCCAGATCGCTTGCGGACTCGCAACCATGAATCACGTTCTTGCAAAACTCCTCGGTTTGCGAAGCTTGAAACGGCTCCACCTCGATCCGCGCGTCGTCGGGGATCAGCCCCAGGAGCTCGCGCAGGCCGGCGTTCGCCTCGGCTAGTTGCTTTCTGAGAGATAAGACCAACAGAAAGTGCGGCGGCAAGCCGGATTCGAGCAGATCGGCCAAGAGCTCGGTCGTCGCACGATCGGCCCAATGCGCGTCGTCAAGGACGAGCACCAGCGGGAAGCCCGGGTAGCCTAGCGTGCCGATCAATTCCAAGCAGGCACGCACGAACCTGTTTCGGTTCTCCGCTGGGCCCAAGTCCGGAGCCTCGGGCAGCGGTCCGCACAAGTGAGTCAGTTCGCGCAGGTAAGACGCGAGAAACCCCAGCAGGACCGGATTAGCCGCGCGCAATCGATTTCGTACGGTGGTGAACGTGAGCTCTTCTCCAGAGAGCGCGCGCCCGAGCGCATTCTGACATGCTGCAAGCAGCGCCGAGTACGGTTGTCCGACATGCGTCTGCTCGAACTTGCCTGCACCGGTCAAGAGATTCAGGGACGCAAGGCGCCGCACGAACTCGGCGATCAGGTAGGACTTGCCGACCCCGGGCTGGCCCACGATGCACAGCGCCGCGGCTGTTCCACCAGCCGCCGCAGTCGCGGCCCCCATCAAACGCTCCAGCTCCGCGCCTCGGCCCACCAGCGTCGTGGGCGTAGGGCGAATCGCGTCGGCAATGGCTTCGCCCGCACCGATCGCCATCAGCTCTCGGTAAACGACGCCCCCCGCGGGGCGAGCCGAGGGCGACTTCGAGAGCATTCGGATCACCAGGTCCGCCAGGCGCGACGGCACGTGCGCCGGCTCCAACGGCGGCGGAGGTGTCGACGCGATCTCGAACGTCAAGCTCGCCGTCGTCGCGATCGGTGGCCGGCCCGCCAAGAGCCGATACAGAATGCAGCCGAGCGAATAGATATCCGCGGCCGGCGTTGGCGACTGGTCGGGCGCGGTGATTAGCTCAGGCGCGGTGTCACAGGTGGGAGGAATCGCTCCGAGCGTGGAGACTCGAGCAGCCGGCACGCCCCCCAGCAGCGTCACATAAGACGAGTGCGCCGCGGCCCACCAAATGCAGCTGCTTTCGAGCGCGCCGTGGACGCAGTTCTTCTGGTGTAGGCTGAGGAGCGCACGGAGCAGCAGCGGCGCGAACGCCCAGAACTCATCGAGTGACCAGGCGCGAGAGGTGTCGATCGGCCCCCCTTCCACTCCTTCAACCACGAGCCATGATTGCCGCTTTTCGTCGATACGACTTGCGCGCGCCACCGGGTCCCCGAGCAGGGCGTGGCATTCGGCCTCGGCGTCGAGCCGTCGTCGATGCGGCTCGGGCGTCACGAGCCCGTGCGTGCCGCTGATCACGACCGGCACGTCATCGCCCTCGCGAACGGCGCGCACGACCAGCATGCCTCGCGCGGCGCAGATGGTGCCGCCGCTGGTGTAGCCGGTCGGCAACATCATCATTCAACCAAACAGCGGGGGTCGATTGAGACCGAAGCCGAGGTAGGCCTTGTACTCGATGCTGTTTTCATGCAGCACCGCTTTGGTTTCTATCCAGCGACGTAGCCAGAACGCTTCACCCTCCATCGATTCTTCGCTCACCCCATCCCAGCATCGCAGGTCATCTTTGTAGTGCTCAAGCTCCCGCGGCAGGCCCCACCAATCCAGGTTCGAAAAATCCGCCTCTTGCCGCTGAAACTGACACGTCACGAGCCCAAGACGATGGTGGACTCGGTCGGTCACTGTCAAGTCGAGGTACACCGTCTTCGGAAACGCCTTGTAGTAAGTTTTAAGCAACTCGTCGAGCGCGCTCATCGAGCCCGGCCACCCGATGTCCATCAAGAAGCTCAACACTGCGTCACGTGGCATCAGCACATAGGGCTTCGCGACACAGGGCTCCCGTGTCTTCATGATCGGCGCGTGCAACACAGCCGCGAGCGGGGGCAGCGCCGCGTAGATCCGATCGATGACCGCCATGCACGCATGGCGCCTCGAATCGGGCAGCAATCGTTGGAACGAGAATCGCCCGAGGGCGCGTGACTCAGGCGTCTCGCCGCGAGGTGCCTCCCAATGACGGGCGAAATGCCGCCGATCGAGCGCGACGAACAGATTGGCTTCCGGTTCCCGCTCCGCGAAGCGATCGCCTGCGTCGTACTCGAGCGACAGAAACGGCGCTTCGGACAGCTTGGTCCCCGCACCCGCCCATTCGCGAAGTAGCTTCAGGTTGTGTTGCCAGAGCGGGCTGGGGTTGGGACCGAGCAACTCCTCGAACTGACGTACCACGGCTTTCGACCCGCAGTACGTCAGGAAGTCTATTTGATTCGAGGAATTGAGGCGAATCTCTAGGTTGTGCGAACGCGCGGCGTTGGGAACCCGCTTGGCAATGCGCGCCGCCCGTTCCAGCGCCGTAGCCGACAAGAAGCGGGGCAAACGTGGCGCCACCCGTTCGTACGTGTCGAGGACCTGACCCATTCAGTCACCAAATCCACGGCCACAAGCTTAACGTAAACTCCGTTGCGACCGCGCTGCACAGCGTGCGGCAGTGTGGTAACAGGTCATCGAACGAACTCTTGCCAGCATTCACGGCTTTTAGGAGTGCGTTCCAGGCAACCTCGTCGAAATCCCCACGAGCGGGATGCTTGCGAAAGTCCGAGCTGTAGAGCAGTAGATACATCCTGCGAATAAGGTCGCCCGGCTTGTCTACTATCGGTTGATCGGGCGCCGTGACACCGAGCGCGACTTCGGCAGCCACCCACGACGCTGCCATGTTGAGGAATTTGTCAATCATCTCCGGCAACGGAGCGACAGCTTGCTTACCCCCTTTCTTCTGAATCTCCTGCGACGCGTCTCCGATGGCGATCGCGATGTCCAGCATATCTGCCGCTGGGGCGAGCTGGTCTTTGACCGTCTTCGAACCCGCCTGTTGGTTCGCCTTCAAGAAGGCCTTGTATGTAGCCTCTGTGATGCCAAACCTCGCAAACATGGCGCGCGGGTTATCATGCAACTGAGTCCGAGTGGGCTCGAGCTGGGAATGGAAGCCTAACGAAACGGACGTAAACGGATGAGTCATTGCGCACCTCCAACCGCGCGTAGCCGCTGAAATCCCATGATGCTTGGTGCGAACAAATACTCGCTCGCCTGCAACGTGACGGTATCGTGCACGTCGAGACTGAATTCTGCTTGGGGGGCATCTGTGCGACCGATCAAATAGTCGACGCCAGGCGTGGGCTGGTGATCAGGGTTGACGTTGCTGGCATTGGCCCACCTTTCTTGGATGTACTCGAATTGCTCTCCGATGCTCGCTTGAGCACACCAAAAGAACAAGCCCTCTTTGTATGAGATGCCGCGCCGAGCAACTATGGTTTTGCGCTCGAACAGTGACGCGAGCCGTGACCCGCGAGCGTTGCAGGCCCTGGCATGAGCTGAGAACGGGCAGACTTTGCCCCCAGGATCATCTGCATAGTCGAAATTGTTGTCGGTTCCACCGGTCGGCCGCTGCCCGTCAGGTCCCACACCAAAAATGAGCTGGGCGAGTACAATCCCCGCCTTGTTCGAAAGGGCATCGTGGATCGGCTGGTCCGATGAAATCCTGTCGATCAACGCCCCCAGTGCTTTGTCATCAAGTTCGTCGAGGGCGGGATACTGTTTCCACCACCACCCCTTGCCACGAGTCGCTATCAGGTTCTTTGCGATGTCCGCGAGCCTCTGTCGAAATCTCGCTACATTCTGGCCAAATTTGCGAAAGACGAAGTAGCTACCAAAGCAATCATGGTGGTTGGCAAGCGGATCGGGCACGAGGAGCGTTGACAGCTTGGCTCGCGGATCCCACTTCCAGCCGGCATCGGGTGAAGGCCCTCGTTTTTCGAGCACTGCTTCGTAGTCTCGGCTGGTGTACACGGGGTTACTGACCCCATCCTCGATGCCGAAATGATTATAGTTCGGGGCGCCCTCTTGCTTGAGCGGCATGCCATCGCGACCAATGGAGTGGCCACGCTCGATGCGCACGACGTGTTCGGAACTTTTGCTCGCTGCTTCTATGGGTTTCTCGCCGGAGGAGCGCCAGTGGAGTTCGATGACGTGCCAATCCAAGCGATGTGGATCCTCCCAGAACGCGGCAGCCATAGGATCACTGAGCAATTCGGACGTTCGCGGGTTGCGCGTGCCGCGCCGAAATGCAGGATCCATCTGATTTAACAGCTCGTCTGGCAGCCCGAGGCGGTTTAGCCCCTCGTGCGTCAGCAGAATGTTCACCAGGTCGGGGTCAGTTGCTTCGGCAAATGATGGCGACGGCGCGGTCTTGAGCCATTCCACGAAGGCTGGCTTCGATAGGAAGCGGTGAAACACGTGATCGCAGGCGATACGCCGCGTCGAACGCAGGATATTGCACTGCAAGTTGCGAAGCGCTCGCTCGCCCAGGTCCGGCGTGCCTTCCAGGTCATTGTACTGAAAGTCCGACATAGTCCTCTTCCTTTCATGATCGACGATCGATGCGTTGCTCTATTTTTCGAGCATGAGCGTGCGCCGCAGGTCCCTCAGGTGTCGCCGACTCACCTGCACTTCGAAGGACTCTCGCCCCACGAGTGCAGCTTCGCCAGTCCTGTCGAGGGAACGAACCTTTCTCACGTTGACGATCGTGTTGCGGTGGGTGCGCACGAAATTCTTCGGGAGACGCTCTTCGATTGCCGTGAGCGGCTCGGACAATAAGTGGTACGCACCCTCAACCTGCACCTTCGTATACCCATCTTCTGCACACAGAAACAACACGTCGTCGATAGGGACGACTTTCACGCTATCGTGTTCGCGACACAAAAGCCGCACGAGGCACTCGTCCGACATGGCGGACGCAACCCGAGCCACGGCTTCCTTCAGCTGGACGGGATCGATCGGCTTGAGCAGGTAGTCTATCGCATTGGCGCGGTACGCTTTTGCCGCATGATCCGCGACGGCGGTCGTGATGATGATGTGCGCTTCGACGCGCAGTTGTGATAGGAGCTCGAAACCGTCGAACCCTGGCAAGCACAGATCGAGGAAAATGACATCCGGTTGGTGAGTCTCACAGACGGTAAGCGCTTCGGGTCCGCTTTGTGCCTCGCCAACAACTTCAATGACGTCTGCGTGACGGCGAAGCAGGCGCCGTAATAGCTGTCGAGAGCGATCCTCGTCTTCTACAATAACCGCCTTGAGCGTCCTACCGATATCCATGCGGCTCCGTTAGAGGACTGCTTGGTCGCAGCGCGCTAGCACTTTCGGCACAACACATCGGGCCGTGCAAAGCGTGCTCCCGACGGCGGCTTCTGAGGAGTGAGCGGTCGGACATTGCTCCGAGACGGGATTGGTGTGTCGGCGATTGTTGCTTTCTCTTGATGAGCGAGCATGGACAAGCTGTTCGAAAGGGGCATCCTTCGCCTCCGTAGGCCCGTATACGCCGCAAGCGCGCAAACGGCTCGGCCCTCGTCCGAACATTCGCACGGCCTCGACGAGCTATCGCCGTTGACCCGCTGAACTGCCAATATTCTCCTCCGAGCGGCTTTTCCGAGGCCACGAACGGACAAGCTTTCGCGCGAACCGTTCGACGAAAGGACGCGCGGGATTTTGGAGTCGCCCGAATCCGAACGTCCGGCGAGCTACACCGGCGCCAATGAACCGGCTGGAGCGGCGTCCCACTGATTCCTGTTCTGCGACCGTTCGCCCGGAGTTTGATCAACGTCGTGGGCCTTCCCCCTTTGCAAGGCATACCAAACGTGGCCTACTTGCCATCCTCGAAAGGGAGGTGCATGGAATTGCTCCGCAGGTGTACAGCCATCATCGTCGAGGATGAGGAAGGCCCACGCCAGCTACTGAAAAGGCTGCTGGAACGAAGACACTCGGACGTCATCGAAGTCGTCGCCGAGGCTGAAACTGGCCCGGCCGCGCTCGCGCTTTGCGAAGAGCGACAGCCGGACGTGCTCTTTCTCGATCTTCACTTGCCCGGCTTTGACGGCTTCGAATTGCTTTCGCAGCTCCGAACCGAGACCCACGTCGTGATCACCACCGCGGACTCGCAACAAGCCGTCGAGGCCTATCGGGCAAATGCCGTCGACTACTTGTTGAAGCCGATCGACCCAGAGCAACTGCGGGACGCCGTCACGCGTGTGACCTCAGCAATCGCCAGCGAACAAATCGTTCGGCTGTTGTGCCGAGAACGGGACGTCACCAAGATCGTGCATAACAACGATGTGATGTTCTTTCAAGCCGACGGCGGCTACACCAACGTGCAAACCGTCAGCGGCTATTATCTCATCAATGACTCGTTGGCCACACTCGCGGAGCGTCTTCCCAGTCATTTCGTAAGGGTCCACCGCAACACCATCGTCAACATTCGCCACGTGACAGGGCTCGGCAAAGAGAACGAGTGCGTGTTGCTCGGCCAAAACGGGCACGAAGTCCCAATTAGCCGCCGCCACTTGCGCGAATTTCGCAGAAAGTTGATGTTCGTTGAATGAGATAGGAGGCATCGACTCCCAGCGGCTTTCGACATCAATGAATGCAAGGTTACCTCGGACTTATGTCGAGCGCGCTCGGACAATGCTCGCGGCGTCCTGGGAGGTTTTTGGGAGCGGCGGCCGGGTACGCCACTATCGCTATGCACCGTCTCGTAGGCGACAACTAGGAGCGCAAAGAACTGAGCGAGCCGCTTCCCGAGCTCAACCTAGTCTGCTCGCGCGCTTCGTCCGGCCGGGTGAGAACCAGACCCGACTGGCCAAGGACTACTAATCGGCTCTCCGCTCACGTTCAATCGTGTCTTCTCACCTCCTGTGGGCTAAAGGACGCAGGCAGGTCACGCCCGGCGCTGAACGTCACGCCCAACCTAGGGGGCGCACTTTCCGTAAATGCAAAACCCTGCCACGGCTGAGCAGATTCCGTCGCCGCACGGCACGCCGCGGGGCGCCCTGCCGGCCGGGCATAGGTTCAGTTCCGGTGCTCGGCTCGATACGCATTGCCCGCTCTTGCAATCTTGGTTGTCGGAGCAGGGGTCTCCCGGGTCGCCGTTTTCGCAAAAGCCCGGGGCGGGCCGGCC
>WUUC01151548.1_pt1 | contig 13616 bp, 14 predicted proteins | sample 6278441 | NCBI WGS metagenome assembly WUUC01 (sample SAMN13675441, study PRJNA597444) | soil metagenome | isolation source: soil | place: USA: Washington | collected 2017-10
AACGACCAGATATGATGGATAAAAGCTTGAAACCCATGATTCCTGTTCCAAATCACCCTAGCTATCCTTCTGGTCACTCTACTATTTCTACAACCATTGCAACAATTTTAAGTTTCTTTTTTCCCGATCAAGAACAACACTGGAATCAACTTGCTAAAGAAGCTGGTCTCTCCCGCATTTGCGCTGGTCTTCATTTTCCTTTAGATCATGAAAAAGGGCAAGAAATGGGGCACAAAATTGGAGAACAATTAGTAGAAAGATTCAAACAAATTCACTTAAAACCTCTTGTTGAACCTTCGTTGGACAAGAGAATCAAACTGTAAGATCCATTTCGAATATTAAATATTATGCTAGCGTTATTTAGAAATGTCACAAAAAGTGATATTTTTATTTGTTCCTTCTATTTCCTCTAAGTTTTTTTGACTTTTTTGACTTTATTTGTTAAAATAATGCTAGTTAAATAATTGATCTTTTCAAACAATCATTAAATCTAATGTCTATGAGGTAGAAATGAACGGAGATATACAAACACGCTTAAAAGTTATTGAGAATAAGCTCCTTCATATGTGGAGGTATCTTTGACTTACCTTCTAAAGAAGGCCGTGTAAAAGAGTTAGAATCGCTCATGGAACAAAATGATTTTTGGGAAAACAAAGAACAAGCTCAACGAGTCATTAATGAATGCAATCAATTGCGAAATTGGACCCTTCCTTATCGTGAGATAAAAAGGCAATTTGAAGACATCCAAGCCCTTTTTCCAGAAGCATATGAAGCAAATGAAGAAACTTTGCTCATAGAGCTTATAAATGAACTCGATGAAGTCGAAAAAAATCTAGAGAAACTAGAAGTTCAGAAGATGTTCTCAGGAGAAATGGATACAAAAAACTGTTATTTAACAATTAACTCAGGAGCAGGAGGAACGGAAGCTTGTGATTGGGTTCAAATGCTTTCCCGCATGTATCAACGATGGGCTGTAAAACATCATTGGCAAGTAGAAATCATGGATTATGTAGAAGGAGAAGTTGTTGGTTTAAAAAGCATCACCCTAAAATTCAGTGGCCAGTTTGCTTATGGATATGCTAAAGCTGAAAAAGGGATCCATCGCTTAGTCCGTATTTCGCCTTTTGATAGTAATGCGAAGAGACATACTAGCTTTGCTGCAGTTGATGTGACACCAGAGATTACAGAAGATATTAAGATTGACATTAGATCTGATGATCTTAAAATTGACACTTTCCGTGCCTCGGGTGCTGGTGGACAACATGTCAATAAAACCGATTCTGCTGTTCGTCTAACCCATTTACCAACAGGAATTGTCGTCTCCTGTCAGACACAACGTAGTCAGGTACAAAATAAAGAAACCTGTTTTCAGATGCTACGATCTAAGTTATATGAGATAGAAAGAATGGAACGAGAAAAGGCAATTCAATCATTGTCTGGAGAAAAAAAAGAAAATGCGTGGGGAAATCAGAGCCGTAACTATGTTTTTCATCCCTATACTTTAGTGAAAGACACCCGTACAAAACATGAATCTAGCAACATAGAAGCTGTGATGAATGGTGAAATAGATGAATTTGTCAATGCCTATTTAAAGGAGCTTGAATAATGTCTACGTCCAATAAGCCTTCAATTCCTGAAGAACTAGAGATTCGTTACACGGAACCAGGAGATGCCAAGTATTTAAGAAACTGGTTAAAAGACCCTTCTGTCTCTTGCTGGTTTCCGATGGCAGATCAACTTGAAATAGATGATGCGGTCGTTCGTTGGATTGCTTTTGGACGCTATAAATGTAGCATTACAGTAATTAAAGATGGAGCTCCGTGTGGATTGGCAACCTTGTATCTGCAACCTTATAAAAAACTTGCTCACCAATGTGAATTTGGGATCATTGTGGGTACAGGTTATCGTAATCAAGGCATCGGAAGTTATTTAATGAGCTGCGTCATGCATTTGGCGAAAGAAAAATTTAAAATAGAATTATTACACTTACAAGTTTATGAAGGAAATCCTGCTGTGAATTTATACAAGCGATTTGGTTTTAAAGAATTTGGTCGCCAAAATAAGTGGCTTAAAGAAGGAAATCAATTTTTTGGACGTATTTTTATGGAGCGATACTTATAAAATGTCTCAATTGAATTACAAAGACAACTTGATATTTCAACAGCAACTTGAAACAAGCGTAGGAAGTAAATTACAATTAAAAATTAATGATAATCGATCAACGATGTTAAGTGTAAAATGGCAGCCGGACTGTACGAAAGTTTCTTTGCATCGAATGTTTTTGCAAGCGCCACAAAATGTCATGCAAGAGTTAGCTTGTTACTTACGAGGAGAACATAAAAATATTACACCAAGTATTAAAGCTTATATTGAGGATAATTTAAAAAATCTAGATTATTCTCATCAATTAGACTTGACTAAGTTGCAAACTAAAGGAAAAGTTTATGATTTACAGGAAATCTATCATTCTTTACACCAAGAATATTTTGATCGACAGTTAGGCTTATATATTACCTGGTTTGGTACATCTAAGCGAATAAATCGAAATCAAATTACCTTTGGTCTTTATCATGATCCATTGAAATTAATTAAAATAAATCGCCTAATTGATCATCATTACGTGCCAGCTTATTTTGTTTCTTATGTTGTCTATCATGAAATGTTGCATTACGTCTGTCCCTCTTATGTGGACGAAAAAGGATTTAAGCATATTCATAGTAAAGAATTTAAAGAACGAGAAAAAGAATTTAATTTTTATAAGGAAGCTCAGAAATGGATTAAGGAAAATCAAGACTATCTATTTTCTAAAACTTACCATTTTTAATCAGCAGACTAGAAAGCAAGGGGGCAGGCATGCAAGTCTGAGAAATTTACAAGAGAATTAGCAGAATTGCAGGCCTGGGGTGGGCTGAAACGAATGGCTATTTTCCAAATAAAGTCTTTATAATTTTTTACAAACTTCATCGCGACTTACTAAAGATCCGTCGAGAAGACGTGATCATTTCTCAACAAAATCGTTTTTTAGTAGATGGTGCTGTTTTAGACAATTTTTCCTTTGTAATCCGTTATTTTGATCCTAATTATCTGGGAGATGACCGTTTATTCATTGTCAATTTAGGAAAAGATTTTGAATATGATCCTATTCCAGAACCTCTATTGGCTCCTAGTAAAAAGGGAAACTGGGAATTGATCTGGTCTAGTGAAGAACCTAAATATGGTGGCCAAGGAGTGATTTTTCCTAACCGACAAAGAGGTTGGAAATTTCCAGCTCACAGTGCAATGCTACTAAGAGCTGTTTCATCAGTTGATAAACCATTGATTGAAAAGAAATTGATTCAGAACAATAGCTCCTAAGAATATTTACATTTGTAGATGTCTTATCAACGACGCGATTTCATATACTCCTTCTAGTTGAAAGCTGGAATTTGGGCCCGCGTTAAAGCCTCGGGGTTGAATGATCATCGAGGGGGCTATATTGACTTAATTATTGCCCCCTCGATGATCATTCAACCGCGAGGCTTTAACGCGGGCCCAAATTCCAGCTTTCAACTAGAAGGAGTATATACTATCTTTTTATCGCTTTTAATCTGTAAATTTGTTATATTAAATTTGAAGTAAAATGAGATTGATTATGTTGACATTTATTTTGTTCTGTATAACTTGTTATGTTCTTTTTTTTATAATAAGTACTTTTTTAATTCCTCTCTTGATTATGGGAGGAATGATTGCTCTAATCTTATTAATAGGAAAAGCAATTTTCAATTCTTTTCTTTCTTTTTTAAAATACACTAAATTTTTCTGCCGAAATCATAACCCGCTAATTCGCCTTTTAACTAGGGCGTGGAGAAATTTGATAGGTCTTCTCTATCAAATTACTTTTACCATTTCTAAAGCGATTCAAGATAGTAAAAGGTCTGATCATTATTAATAAATAAAGGACAATGGTTACTGAGATAAGGCCATATTCCTTATTTAAGTAAGGCAAGCTTTATACACAAGTCACTTGTGTATAAAGCTTGCCTTTTTAATGAATAGATGTTAAAAAAATAAATAGATTTTATGCAAACACAACCTCTTCCCAAAACTCTTTTTGCTTTTTTTTGGCACTTCATCAAGCAACATCGTTGGGCTTTACTATTTATTCAAATTTTTAGTTTTGCTTGGTCTTTGGATCATACCTTATGGCCCTATATCATTATGTTATTTGTCGACGCCATTACTAATTATGTAGGAGACCGAAGTGACATCTGGCAATATTTAGCGACTCCAATTTGGTTAGGAATAGGTCTATGGTTGACGGTAGAAATGTCATTTCGATTGAGTGGCATTTTAATGGCTTATATCATTCCTAAAATGGAAGCTTCTGTAAGAATGAGTATGTTCGATTATGTACAGCATCATTCCTATCATTACTTTAGCAATCATATGGCAGGAACAATAGCCAATAAAATAGCAGATATGCCACACAGCATGACTAGAATTTTACAACAAATCATGCAGTTATTTTTACCTGCTATCTTGGCTTTAATTATTTCAACAATTTTATTCGCTAAAATTAACCTGTTTTTTGCTGTCATTTTAGTTAGCTGGGTGATTGTTCATTTAATAATTTGCTTTATCTATGCTGGTAAATGTGATAAATATTCAAGTATTCATTCTGAATCTAGAAGTCTATTATCTGGCAAAATTGTAGATAGTTTAACAAACAATCTTAATATCAGGCTTTTTGCACGACATCCTTTTGAATATCGCTATCTTTCAAGATTTCAACAAGATGAAGTGAATAAGCATTGGCAATCCCTTTGGTATATTGAGAAAATGAAGATTATTTTAGGGATTGCTTGTTTTTTAGGAGCTTGCATTGCTCTTAATTGGTACATGCTCTACAGTTGGCAGCAAGGACAACTTACAGCAGGTGAAGTTGTTTTCATCTTCAATACTACTTGGAATATTACAATGATGGCTTGGTTGGCAGGTTTAGAACTTCCTCAAGTCTTTAAAGAAATCGGGATTTGTCGGCAAGCTATCACAATTATCCAAGATCCTCATGATATTTTAGATGATAAAAATGCTAAATCTTTAAAAATGTCTCATGGAGAAATTGCATTTGAAGATGTTACTTTCCATTACGTGAAACAAGCGAACCTTTTTCAGAATAAGAATATTACTATCCGTGCAGGAGAAAAGGTGGGGCTAGTTGGTTTTTCTGGCTCAGGAAAAACCACTTTTGTGAATCTCATTTTAAGGAATTTTGATATTGAAAAAGGAAAAATCTTGATTGATGGGCAAGATATTGCAAAGGTCACTCAACACTCTCTTCGAGAACAAATCGCGATTATTCCACAAGATCCCACTTTATTTCATCGTACATTGATTGAAAATATCCGTTATGGTCGTTTAGACGCAACAGATGAAGAGGTGATTGAAGCTTCTAAAAAAGCGCATTGCCATGAGTTTGTCATGAAAATGGCAGAGAAATATCAAGTTTTAGTAGGAGAACGAGGGGTTAAATTATCTGGAGGACAGCGTCAACGTATCGCGATTGCTCGAGCAATTCTTAAAAATGCTCCTATTTTGATTTTAGATGAAGCAACTTCAGCTTTAGACTCTGTGACAGAAAGAGAGATTCAAGAAAGTTTAAGGGAATTAATGAGAGGGAGAACCTCTATTGTCATCGCTCATCGCCTCTCTACTTTAGCAGGAATGGATCGAATTCTTGTTTTTAAGGATGGCAAAATTGTGGAAGATGGCACTCACGAAGAACTTCTTTGGAATAAGAGTCACTATGCCAAAATGTGGGATATGCAGGCAGGGGGATTCTTGCCTGAAGAACCCGATGAAGAATAAATCTCTTCACATACACTTCAAAGCTGAAAGGTATATAGGGAATTAGCAGAACATGCCCTATAAACAACCAACGCGTTGTCATCCAGTTGGTGTATTGACAAAGGGTGTTTTCTGATAATTAAAATGGTAGTAGAGGGAAGGCATTAAAAAATAAAGAGCAATTAAAGTGATGATGACGATCATCCAAAAAAGGATGACAGCTCTTCGACCTAGTTTAAATAAAAATAAGCCTCGTTTACTCATATCTTTATTCTCCTAACAATGTATCTAATGGTGGAGGATTTTTGGTTAAATGAATGACTTGATTTCGACATTTCTTAGACAAAAAATCTGGGTAAATTTTCCAAAGTGAAGCATGGTAAGCATTGTGTCCTCCATCTGATCCAAACACTACACACATATTGCCCACATGATTCTCTAGAAGTTGTTGTATAAATAATTTGTCATCGTGATTTGATAGCACTTCATCTGGCACTTGAAAATGTAATAAAATGTTTAATTTGAGCCCTTTTATTCCTTTTAATGAGTCAATGGGGCGAAGTTGATTAGCTCGATAACGTTTAGCCAGCAAATCTAAATTAGGAGAGCTCCCTTTATATTCAATAATTTCTTCAATTGATTTCAAAGGACAATTTAAAATGATAAAACCTTGTTGAATTGCTTGAAGTATCTTGGTTTTTATTTCTTCATTAATTCCTATCATTTCAAGTTCTTTTTGATATCTAGACTGATTTAGAATTGCCAGAATATTAATGATTGCACCTCCACCAGCGGAAAATCCGTAAAGATTAATAGACTTCAGAGGACCTTCTATGATGCATGTTTTGATCACATATAAAGCAGGTAAAAGTTCTTGAATAGTTCCAAACGTGGTTTTAGCAGAATTAAATGAAGATTCATAAAAAAGATAATCAGGGAAGTTAAAGCTGACAAGGTGATCTGGGATGACAGCGTAACTTTTTAGGATCTCAATAATGGAATGACTACCTCCCATTCCATGAAAACAAATCATGACATCTGCATCAGGTCTCGAGCTAGGAATCATTTTAATTCCTAAAGGGTAGGCGAAAGGATGATGGAGATTTGCTGAAAATAAGATCTTTTCCATTTGCTCGCTATTAATAGCACTCAAGGGAGGATTTAATATCATAATCAAGAAAATATAAAAAATGAATTTCATGATCGCTCATCTCGTTCGGTTTAGTAGAAAAATTGAGAAGTTTTTCATTGATACACAAGTCACTTGTGTATACTTACTCAATTGGACTTTGGAGTAAATTGAGATAATTCATAGATTCCTAAGAGCTTTTCAATCGCAACTACTTGCTCTATAATCTCATCAAAGTCTTCTTCACCAAATAATGTATGTTCCGCTTCTTCAATCTCTTCTCCTAATTCTTTGTATTCTTTTTCAGTTAAAGCTTCTCGAAGCGTTGGAAAGACAACTGTGTCTTCACGAGCTTCATGGGGTCTATACATAGTAATAAAGGCATGAAGTCTTTGAATGATCTCTTGGCGCTCTTCCTCTGAATTTAATTGAGAACCGTTCATCAAAATGTAATGGGTAATGTCTCGTCCTACTAAATGTTGTTCTCGCAAGGTTTGAATTAAATCAACAAGTATATTTCTATTTTCAAGTTGAGGAAAAATAAACTCTTCTTCTATCCTTTCATGGTGATCCTCAATAAAACTTTTCATGATTGAGGCAGCTTGTAAAAGAGCCTCAGCAGGGACATCGTTTCCTGTTTTCAACCGTTGTTCAATTTCTTCATAAATCAATAAAAGTCGATTAAGAACTCCGTGTTCTTGCATTAAATCTTCATTAGGTGACAGTTCTTTTTCTTCTTGAAAGACAGAATCTCTTTCTTTTCCTTCAGCTTGTAAAAAGAATGTATAAAGACAGGTAAAACAGAGGATTAATTGAACCCATTGAAAAAAGTTTAGAAAAAATGCTCTTCTCGTATACATTGAAAGGGATATTGCCATGCTCATATGTCCTCTTAATAAAATTTTCTTTTACAGTAGCTTAAAAGAAGAAAAATTCAAATAAAATATTCTGTATGAAATTTTTTTTATGTAAGATGTGTTAAAAACCATTCAGCTGCTAATCGAGCGACTTCTTCTAAAGCTCCAGTTTCCTCAAATAAATGGGTTGCATGAGGAATAATCTCTAATTTTTTTTCACATGATAATTCAGAATAGGCTTGTCGATTGAGTTCAATGACTTCTTTATCAAGACCTCCTACAATGAGTAAAGTAGGAGATTGGACTTGTTTGAGATAAGCGAGAGCCAAATCAGGACGTCCCCCTCTTGAAACAATCGCAAAAACTTTAGTCTCTTTCTCCGCTGCTGCCATAAGTGCAGAAGCAGCCCCAGTACTGGATCCAAAATAACCAATGGCCAAATGTTGAGTGTCTGCATTCTTTGAAAGCCAATTTGTCACACTTAATAGTCGTTTGGTTAATCGTTCAATATCAAATCGAAATTGACGGGTATATTGATCAATAAGTTCTTCTTCATTTGTCAGAAGATCAATTAATAAAGTAGCCAGTTTTTTCTCATTTAACAATTTTGCAACGAATTGATTGCGTGGACTAAAACGACTACTTCCACTTCCATGAGCAAATAAAATAAGAGCTTGGGCATCTTTAGGAATGGATAAAATTCCCTCAATCCTGATTGGATCGATGGAAATTTGAATGGCTTGTTCTAAAGAGGACCGTTCTCTTATTTGTTTATTGGCTTTTTCGAGGAGTTTAATGACTTCTCCATCTTCAGTTTGAGAAAAATTTCGATAATAGAAGCCGACTCCTCCAAAATTTTCTTGATGATAAATGCAATAGACTTCATCTGCAACTTCTTCGATCATTTCTAAAGCGTCATCTGAAGCAACAGGGATAGCTACAATCACTTGGTGTGCTTGTGCTTGGCGCATTGCCTTGACTACAACTAACATCGTTGCTCCTGTAGCCACTCCATCGTCAACCAAGATCACTGTTTGATTTTTTAAATTGGGAAGAGGTGCATGCTGTCGATAAAGAGCTAATCGCTTTTGTATTGTAGCCTGTTCTTTTTTAATTTCTTGATGAATGTATTCTTGAGAAATACCAAGTGTATGGATGATCGAGTCGTTATACACAACTTCTCCTGTTTCCATAATAGAACCAATCGCTAACTCTGGCATTCCTGGAGCACCAATTTTACGAGGAACTACAACATTTAAAGGAAGTAATAGAGCTTGTGCAAGCTCAAAGGCCACAACAAATCCTCCCCGAGCTAATCCAAGAACAATTGTATTTTTTTGTTCTTTGTAGTTGTGAAGATGAGAGGCGAGTAAGCGCCCTGCCTCTTGTCGATTATTAAAAATCATTAATTTTCCTTTGTTTGGTTCTACACAAGCAACCCATGTATCTCTCTTTGATCATAATCTCTTTCTAAAAAATAAAAAGAATTTAATCAATACTTAGAGTTTAAGAATCAGTATTATTCAATAATGAATAAAAAAAGTGGTGATAAAAAATTGTAAAATTTGATAAAAAAAATTTGATAACTCAACAAGAGGGGTTTAAATATGAAGACTTTCAAATCATTGCTAAGGACTATTCTAGTAGTCTTTAACGTCTTACAGGCAAATGCATTATTAGCAGCATCAGAAGAACATTCAGATGTGTCACAACTTGCTTCAGCCATTGCGCGACCCGTGTTTGAACAAAGAGTATTTACAGTGGTTAATGTATATCGTGCAGCAAATCTATTACCTGCTCTTACTTGGTCACCCGTTGCAGCTCAATTAGCACGCAATCATAGTATCAATATGGCTAATGGAGTTGTTCCTTTTGGTCATCAAGATGTAGAAGAACGTTTTTTAATCCTTAGAAGCGCTATTCCCAGTCTTACACGGTTTGGTGAAAATGTCGCCTATAACCAAGGTTCACCTACTCCTGTAGCAACAGCGATTAACAGTTGGGTAACTAGTCCGCCCCATTATGCAAATATTTTAGGGGATTACAATATGACAGGTGTAGGTGTCGCTAGCAATGCTCAAGGAGAAGTGTTTTTTACCCAAATCTTTATCAAAGCAGGATCTCAATCCATTTTGCCTTTTAAAGAAAATCTACAAGCACTTAGCAAAGATGGTAGCAAGGAAGCTGTCTCAAATAGCCCTCCCTCGGGTTGGGAAGTGGAGGAAAATGACAACCTCGATATGCTCGACACATGTGTAGATGATTAGATTTTAATCAACGAGAAAATATCCGAATAATTTATAAGAAATGTAACTTATTCGGATCTTTTCATCTAATCTATTTAGTTAAGTGGACAGTCAATCACACCCCTTATCAATTTATGTAAGCTTAGCCTTCGATAAAAAGAGAATTGTCTAACAAAAAATTGACGGTTTCGTTTGACAAGAATGTATATGTATAATAAATTTTTTAATTTATGAAATCTAGGTTGTAAAAGCTCTACTGACCCACTTTACTGTATTGGGTTAGAAGGAAAGTTCAACTATTTTTGATAAATACAAGAGAGTGAAGTATCTCTTGAAAAGGACAAGAAAATGTATTTTAAACTTTTAAGAAAAAGGTATTGGCCGTGAAAAGAATCTTTTTTTCAATGATGATATTTTCATCAATTGCTTTGTGTGCATTTGCTAATGAGCAACAATTATCCGATCCTTCTTTAACCGATAGTTATTGGGTGGAGATGAATTCAGAGAGTGAACCCTATTTGAATAGTAATAAAAAAGAATCCATACAAAATAACGTCAAGCAAGCGCGTCTTCATCCAGGCCCAAGAGGACCCACAGGACCACGAGGACCACGAGGACCACGAGGAGCCACAGGGCCAAGAGGAGCAACAGGACCAAGAGGACCTACTGGACCCACAGGACCAGCTGTTGCAACAGTCTACGGTTCCTTTTTTCTAGTGGCAGAAGAACCCGTGCGTGTACAATCAGGTGAGCCCATTCCTTTTGATCTCAACTCTGCTGTAGTGAGTAACCAGGGAATTACCCACCTAGAAACAGCGCCTGGTAATTTTATCATTGAAAAAACAGGGGATTATTTGATTACATGTGCTGCAAGTGCAATAGGAGCATCACCTCTTCTAGAAACACCTCAAACAGCATTAAGGCTCGATAACTCGGTTGTACCAGGTAGTATCATTAATCATGATATAAATCCTTCATTATCTCCAACCTTATCAATCATTGTAAGAGTTGCACAAGCACCTGCTATTTTACAATTTATTAACAATACACCTTTCCAAGATATGATCCTTCATAGTCAGAACAATGAAACGGCAGCCTTTATCGTGATCCAAAAGTTAAATGATTAATTTCTCAAGATTGACTAGCCTCTTTTATAAAAGAGGCTGGTCTTGAGTTCATCAAGACTAAAACTGGAGATAGATAGCTATGAAACTGCTCATGATTGGATTATGCCTATTATTACAAGTCACTTGTTTTGCTACTTATTATAGTCAATGTGGACAAGATGAATTCATCCATCAAAATTACTTTAAAGGCTATACCTCTGGAATTTTTATTGAGATTGGAGCAAATAATGGAATCACGTATAGTAACACTTGTTTTTTTGAAAAAGAATTAAATTGGACAGGGATATGTGTGGAACCTATTCCAGAAATCTTTACTGAATTGGAAAAAAATAGAGAGTGTACGTGTATACAAGGATGTATAACTAATCGATCTGGGCAAGGTCAATTATTAGTCATTTCTAATTCAGAAGAAGCAAAACCCGATGACCATCTTGATATGTTGTCAGGCCTGATAGATAAGTATGATCCAAGGCATATAGAACGAATTAAACGTGAAGTAGAGAGTACAGCAGGATCCTATAAGATCATCGATGTGAATTGTTACGTGTTAAATGAACTTTTAGAACAAAATGGAATCACCCATATCAATTTATTAAGCATTGATACAGAAGGAGGAGAATTTGATATTCTTTCTACTATAGATTTTTCTCGGTATCAAATCGACGTCCTTCTAATAGAAGATAACTATGGCGATCCACGCTTCATTTCCTTTCTAGCTGAGAAAGGTTTTAATTTTGTACGGCAAATTTCTGGAGATTTAATTTTTGTCCGTCAAGGTTTTAAATAAGTGTTTGGTATAAAGGCCATAGATAAAAAATCGATGATACTTTAAACATCAAAGGGGAAATCATTTTTAATTTATGACTTGTGTAATATCCCATTTTACATACAATCACCTCTGATTTCCTTCACTTGTCTTAGGCCTTCTAAGCATTAACTTAAATGAACAGATTTTAAAGAGATGAGGTTATATGTTCTTCAATCACGTGAGAAAGTTTTTTTTCTTTTTCTTTATTTTTTCTTTGTTTGCCGATGCACAAGAATCTCCTGATTTTTTTTCTCCTCAATTATTAATTAAAATTCCTACGCGTTCAAGGCCTATTCAATTTTTTAATATATTAGATCAGTATTATGAAAAACTTTCGGGAGAAATTCCTTATCATTTTTTGATTACTTGTGACACAGACGATCTCACCATGAACTGTTCTGAAGTAAAAGAGCGGTTAGCTACGTATCCCAATCTCACCATCACATTTAATCCAAATCAGACAAAAGTTGAAGCATACAATTGTGGGATTGAAGATTATGTGGACTGGTTTGATATTTTATTAGTTGGAAGTGATGATATGATACCTGTAGTAGAAGGATATGACAAAATCATTGCTCATACCATGCTTGCTCATTTTCCAGATATGGATGGAGTTTTAAATTTTCATGATGGTTATGTTGGGGAAATATTGAATACGTTACCTATTTTGGGAAAAAAGTATTATCAACGTTTTGGTTATGCCTATCATCCAGCCTATCATGCTTTATGGTGCGATAACGAATTAACACTTGTTTCAAGAATGTTAGGAAAAGAGGCTTTCATCGATCAAGTGATCATTCGTCATAAGCATCCTATTTATGAGGGGTCTCTTGTTGATACCCTTCTGAAAAGAAATGAGGCCTTTTATCTAACTGACCGAGCCATTTTTGAACGAAGACGCTCTCAACAATTTGATTTAGATGAAAATCTTTTTAAACAGGTGTTTACCAAGGATTGGTCCATTTTAATCTGTACTTTAAAAGAAAGAGAAAATCAATTTTCTTATCTTTATAATAAACTGAAGAAACAAGTGCAGGAAGCAGGCTTAGAAGATAAAGTAGAGATTCTATTTTTCTTAGATGATAGAGAGCATTCGATAGGTTTCAAACGTAATGCATTGCTAAGGCAAAGTCGAGGTCTTTATATCAATTATATTGATGATGATGATGATGTTCATGAACAATATGTGAAAATGATCTACGAAAAATTGCAAAGTTATCCAGATTGTGTAAGTTTGATGGGGATTATTACCATTAATGATACCAACCCTAAAACTTTTATCCACTCTTTAAGATATCGTGTGTATTTCCAAAAAGACGGGGTTTATTATCGCCCTCCCAATCATTTAAATCCTATCAAGCGATCCTTAGCTTCTCAATTTCTTTTTCCTAATCAATCCTACAGTGAAGACACCGACTGGGCAATGCAAATAGCAAAGTCTGGAATTCTTAAAACGGAAGAAGTCATCAAAGAGCCTTATTATTTTTATCGTTATCTTCCTAATAAATAGGTGAAAGAATGCCTTTATAAATTTTAAAAGAATGTGTGTTAATTTCACATCAAACGTTTTGTGCTAAATAGCTCTAGGAATGCCATCATAAAAAATTTTGGAGATTATTATGG
>WUUC01015030.1_pt1 | contig 13615 bp, 7 predicted proteins | sample 6278441 | NCBI WGS metagenome assembly WUUC01 (sample SAMN13675441, study PRJNA597444) | soil metagenome | isolation source: soil | place: USA: Washington | collected 2017-10
AATTGAATTTTTTCTTACAAATTGGATTTGTTTCGTACATTTATCTATGAGAAAATCCGGGGGTCAGAATTCTTTCCAATTCGAAAGTCCCAAATGATCCAAGGGAGCGGAAAGAGAGGGATTCGAACCCTCGGTACAAAAAAATTGTACAACGGATTAGCAATCCGCCGCTTTAGTCCACTCAGCCATCTCTCCACGTTCCAAAGCGAAAGGTTTCCGTGATATGATATAGGCAAGAAATAACGGTTGCAACCCTCCCCCTTTTTTTTCTTTCAAAAGTCTATAAAAATTATATTGCCAATTCCATTTTAGTTATATTCTTTTTTCTTAATGTTAATAAAAAAAAGAAGAAAATTCTTGTTTTTTCTTTCTAAAAATCTATATTGGCCGAGAGACCATCAAATGGATTTTTTCTTTAGCGGGCATTTCCATATAGGACTTGTTATAATAAAAAAGCAGGTTATATAAAAAAAACGCTTTTTTTGTAGATTATTTATCAAGAAAGCAAAAAGGGTTCTTATCAAATCCACCATAAAATTGGAAAGAAGCATAAAGTAAGTAGACCTGACTCCTTGAATGATGCCTCTATCCGCTATTCTGATATATAAATTTGATGTAGATGAAATTGTATAAGCGAATTTTTTTTATTTCCTTAGACTTAGACCGCGCAAGACAAGAATTTTTCGCTATTTACGATTTCATATTCTTGTTACTAGATGTTCTATAGGAATAAGAAGAAATCGCAACCCCTTTCCGCTACAAATAAAAATTGATTTCGAAGGTCCTTTTTTTTAAGAATCCTCTATTTTAGTTCTTCCACCCTTTCAATAGAAAGGGAATGGGAAAAGAGGGGTTACTTTTATTTCTATTTCTATAGTATAAGAAAAACAAATCGAATCAAATTCATGGATTTACCACGACCTCGGTTGTGACTCCATAGATAAAAATGGAAAATTGATATCTTCGAGACCGTTGAAAAAGGGCATTGAACGAGAAAGAAATCGTCCACAGATAATAAAACTATCATATGCCTTGGAAGTGATACGAGGTGCTCGGAAATGGTTGAAGTAATTGAATAGGAGGATCACTATGACTATAGCCCTTGGTAGAGTTCCTAAAGAAGAAAATGATCTATTTGATACTATGGATGACTGGTTACGAAGGGACCGTTTCGTTTTTGTAGGATGGTCTGGCCTATTGCTCTTTCCTTGTGCTTATTTCGCTTTAGGGGGTTGGTTTACAGGGACTACTTTTGTAACTTCTTGGTATACCCATGGATTGGCTAGTTCCTATTTGGAAGGTTGTAATTTCTTAACCGCAGCAGTTTCTACCCCTGCCAATAGTTTAGCACACTCTTTGTTGCTACTATGGGGGCCGGAGGCACAAGGAGATTTTACTCGTTGGTGTCAATTAGGTGGTCTATGGACTTTTGTAGCTCTCCACGGGGCTTTTGCACTAATAGGTTTCATGTTACGCCAATTTGAACTTGCTCGGTCTGTTCAATTGCGACCTTATAATGCAATCTCATTCTCTGGTCCAATTGCTGTTTTTGTTTCTGTATTCCTTATTTATCCACTGGGGCAATCAGGTTGGTTCTTTGCGCCGAGTTTTGGCGTAGCAGCGATATTTCGATTCATCCTTTTCTTCCAAGGATTTCATAATTGGACGTTGAACCCATTTCATATGATGGGAGTTGCTGGAGTATTAGGCGCGGCTCTGCTATGCGCTATTCATGGAGCGACCGTAGAAAATACTCTATTTGAGGACGGTGATGGTGCAAATACCTTCCGCGCTTTTAACCCAACTCAAGCTGAAGAAACTTATTCAATGGTCACTGCTAATCGCTTTTGGTCCCAAATCTTTGGTGTTGCTTTTTCCAATAAACGTTGGTTACATTTCTTTATGCTATTTGTACCCGTCACCGGTTTATGGATGAGTGCTATTGGCGTAGTTGGCTTGGCTCTGAACTTACGTGCCTATGACTTTGTTTCCCAGGAAATCCGTGCAGCGGAAGATCCTGAATTTGAGACTTTCTACACCAAAAATATTCTTTTAAACGAGGGTATTCGTGCGTGGATGGCAGCTCAGGATCAGCCTCATGAAAATCTTATATTCCCTGAGGAGGTTCTACCACGTGGAAACGCTCTTTAATGGAACTTTTGTTTTAGCTGGTCGTGACCAAGAAACCACCGGCTTTGCTTGGTGGGCTGGGAATGCCAGACTTATCAATTTGTCCGGTAAACTACTTGGAGCTCACGTAGCCCATGCCGGATTAATCGTATTCTGGGCCGGAGCAATGAACCTATTTGAAGTGGCCCATTTCGTACCAGAAAAGCCCATGTATGAACAAGGGTTGATTTTACTTCCACACTTAGCTACTCTAGGTTGGGGAGTAGGGCCAGGGGGGGAAGTTCTAGATACTTTTCCGTACTTTGTATCTGGCGTACTTCACCTAATTTCCTCCGCAGTCTTAGGCTTCGGTGGCATTTATCACGCGCTTCTGGGACCCGAGACTCTTGAGGAATCTTTTCCATTCTTTGGTTATGTCTGGAAAGATAGAAATAAAATGACTACAATTTTGGGTATTCACTTAATTTTGTTAGGTCTAGGTGCTTTTCTTCTAGTACTCAAGGCTCTTTATTTTGGCGGTGTATATGATACCTGGGCCCCTGGGGGGGGAGATGTAAGAAAAATTACCAATTTGACCCTTAGTCCCAGTGTTATATTTGGTTATTTACTAAAATCTCCTTTTGGGGGAGAAGGGTGGATTGTTAGTGTAGATGATTTAGAAGATATAATTGGTGGACATGTATGGTTGGGTTTCATTTGTGTATTTGGCGGAATTTGGCATATCTTAACCAAACCCTTCGCATGGGCTCGCCGTGCATTTGTATGGTCTGGAGAAGCTTACTTGTCTTATAGTTTAGCTGCTTTATCTGTCTTTGGTTTTATCGCTTGTTGTTTTGTATGGTTCAATAATACAGCTTATCCGAGTGAGTTTTATGGACCCACCGGGCCAGAAGCTTCTCAAGCTCAAGCATTTACTTTTCTAGTTAGAGACCAGCGTCTTGGAGCTAATGTGGGATCCGCTCAAGGACCCACAGGTTTAGGTAAATATCTAATGCGTTCCCCAACTGGGGAGGTTATCTTTGGAGGGGAAACTATGCGTTTTTGGGACCTTCGTGCTCCATGGTTAGAACCTCTAAGGGGCCCGAACGGTTTGGACTTGAGTAGGTTGAAAAAAGACATACAACCTTGGCAAGAACGACGCTCAGCAGAATATATGACCCACGCTCCTTTAGGCTCTTTAAATTCCGTGGGTGGCGTAGCTACCGAGATCAATGCAGTTAATTATGTCTCTCCTAGAAGTTGGTTATCAACTTCTCATTTTGTTCTAGGATTCTTCTTTTTTGTGGGCCATTTATGGCATGCAGGAAGAGCCCGAGCTGCTGCAGCAGGTTTTGAAAAGGGAATCGATCGTGATTTGGAACCTGTTCTTTACATGAACCCTCTTAACTAAGATTTTCTTATTTATACCTGTTCTACTTTTTTTCTGTTCTGGCTCGGTTATTCCATCTAGCCGAGCCATTCATTCCTTTTTATGAAAGAAAGATAAGGGACAGAATAAATAAAAAAAAAATGAAAGAAACAAACGTATTCAATAAGCAAAAGGAGAGAGAGGGATTCGAACCCTCGATAGTTCCTAGAACTATACCGGTTTTCAAGACCGGAGCTATCAACCACTCAGCCATCTCTCCACAGCCTAATCCTTATTTTACTCCTACAAATAGAACATAGCCATATAAAAAATAAAAAGATTTATTAACCTCTAGAAAGATATCAGATACAAGTCCCTTTTCGATATATCTCTGTATACTGTATACACGGATACAGGAATACACGGATATAGGATCTGCTATACCCGCTTGTGAAATAAGGACTAAATAACCTCTTCTCACTCCTATATCCAAATAAAAAAGCGGTAAGTATAAGTAATAGTAAAAATTTTTAATTAAAGAGAAGAATCAATGGATTCATGATTAAACCCCTCCTACTTCTTGTATTTTTTTACAATTTTGGTTAAGTGAGGGATCAAATATGTAGTCAACTTTATTTGATGGTAGCTTGGAGGATTCGAAATATGACTATTGCTTTCCAATTAGCTGTTTTTGCATTAATTGCGACTTCCTCAGTCTTAGTAATTAGTGTACCCCTTGTATTTGCTTCTCCTGATGGTTGGTCAAATAATAAAAATGTTGTATTTTCCGGTACATCATTATGGATTGGACTAGTCTTTCTCGTAGCTATTCTGAATTCTCTCATTTCTTAAATTAAATTTGGTTAATATTTATTAACCCGATAAAAAAGAAATAATAAAGGCCATTTCTTCAAAAAATGAGAATAGTGAGACGTATTAAAATTAAAACGCAATTTGCGTTCCGAATTGCTACCTCTTCTCTTTCAGTATTAAGAAAATCCATTCCCATTAGAATATTCATTGACAGATAATAAAAAAAAGAAAACTCTAATATAATAGAAAATGAAACGAAACGGTCGACCCAGACATAGACGGTCGACCCAAGCGGATAGACACGCTAAAATATATAGCGTAGCGAGCGTAGTTCAATGGTAAAATATCTCCTTGCCAAGGAGAAGATACGGGTTCGATTCCCGCCGCTCGCCCGCTTAATTTAGCAAAGTACTACGATAAAAAGTTTAGTCTAGTTGACTTTTTAACTACTTATATTAAGTTTAAGTATTAAGTATTAATTAGGTGTTAGTCTAGTGCCGTATCCCTTACTATCTTACCCTTCCTTTGCATCCCACTCAAAAAAAGTGGGCGCTCCGGAGGCAGAAATAGAACTCGCCAACAGATCTCCCGAAATCTGGTATTAACTGAGACAAACAACGGGCAAACTTTTTTAAAAGGGAAGGGAGAGGTAGACTGTCCCTTTCATTTCATTTTTATTTTCTGCAGGGTAGGGAGGAGCCTTGCGCCTTCTTCTTGTGAAGGCAAGTGACTTCGCAAACTGCTAAATTTTGCCCTCTAGTGCCGGGAACTCATGAATAAAAAAGGGGTGGATACGCCCCTCTACCATATCTAGAGAAATAGGATACTCCTTTTATAGAGACTGCTAAGTGCGGAGACGGGAATCGAACCCGTGACCTCAAGGTTATGAGCCTCGTGAGCTACCAAACTGCTCTACTCCGCTCTGGAGTACCAGAAACTGGTTGACAAAAAAGGTTGAATACGGGCCTCTAACATGTCTAGAGAAATAGAATACTCCTTTTATACAGAATGGAGCGGGTAGCGGGAATCGAACCCGCATCGTTAGCTTGGAAGGCTAGGGGTTATAGTCGACGTTGGTTGATTATTTTTAACGTCTCTAATTCAAAACCGAACATGAAATTTTGATTTCATTCGGCTCCTTTATGGATATTCTCACCACTTAACATCTATGTCAGCTTTTCTATTTGAATGGAACCAAAGCTCTCCGCTTTCTAGATGATCCTTATAGAGTAGGAAATAGAAATTATATCTAAATCCATCTAATCTACTTACTTCGTTCCCTAATTTCATTCAAGAGATCCTGAGGAAAAGAATTGGGTTTCCACCGAGCTGAAACAATATGCGGATGGTTCTAGTAAACCAAAACTATCGTTTTTTAGCTATTTGGCTTCCTTATTCCTTATTTTAACAAAAGAAGATTTAGTTACGATTGGAAATCCACTTTTTTGGATCTTCATCCATAGATCCTTTACTCATATTTTCAAAATTGGAATACTTAATCCAATGCAAAATTATGCTTCGCGACTCTGTACTCAAAATCCTATTTTTATTTTGGATGCAATTTAGATTAGTCTTTGGATACAAATCGCCAGAATGTATATTATTCCTCAACATGCTATTGAGAGGAAAAGGATTTAATCCTTTATAAGAACTAAAGTTTTCATCGGAATATAAAAATAAAAAACTTAAGGATGCCTTAAGTATATCATTTCAAATTCAGTTATTAATAGAACGAATCACACTTTTACCACTAAACTATACCCGCTACATTGTAGATTATGGTATAAATGGTACCCTTTGTCAAGGATAGCCTTTTGACAAGGAGGTGAATTCCCCCTTATTGAATCAAATGGAGAAGGTTCATGACACTGAGTCGTTGCTACTTCTACTTCGATCGCTGACCTTTACTTTAGGATTTAGATAGCCCCTCTGGTCTGTAAAATAAATCTCTTCTTACCATGCCAATAGCGCCTGAACCAAATGTATTTATTAAGTGTGCCAGACTGCTGAATTATTTTATTATTCCTACAATATACACTAACACTAGGGGATATAGGGGGTAACACTGTCCCTATAAATTCCTTTTTTCCTTTTCTTTTTTGTTCAATTCTGAACAAAAAAGAAATTATCGAAGATGTTTTCTTCCCCCACTTATCATTAAGTCCGAGCCATAGAGTAAGAGTGAGATGAGTTTTCCAAATTCATCATAGACTTTCCCTATGGCTTGATAGAAGTAAGAAGCAGAGAGTCGTAACTTAAAGAAAAAAACGGACAGGGCTGACCGATTTACCTGATGTAAAGAAGATCCTAAAAGTCTCTGATTAGTCGATTCTCTCCATTTAAAACTTTCCTCTCTCTCCTTTTTTCCACTGATTCAATTCTAGTTTATTAGATTCTTGTTTAAAAGAATCGAAAAAGTTCAATAGAACTAAGAACACATAAAAAAGAGCATAGAGAATCAAGGCCATTAACAAATGTTCCTCCCAAGGATCCTACCCTATTGGGTATCTGTTCCCTGCCTTTTCCCGCTAGGATCGGAAATCTTATATTTTTCATATCCATATTTGAATCCTTGGGGTTCCAGAATCCACCTATTTTACTAGTCTTCGGAAACGGAAAACCCTGAACCAAGAAGAGTTGGGTATGTAGGGTATTTTTTTTTATTGTGTCAACTCTATCTTCACGTATTTTTTTATATAAAAAAACCTCTACTTTAGTTTTGTGCAAGTTATAAGAGAAAATATGCACTATTTTCTTTTTTTTTATTAATTTTATTTTGAGCTCTCAAGATATCGATATATACATATACAATCTCTACATAAATGTCTCTCTCTATATCTCTATATATTATATATAATATGTACATTATGCAGTAGACCGATAATGGGAAATCAAAGTGGCTCATTTTTGAATTAAGTTAAAAAGCCCTTTTAACTCAGTGGTAGAGTAATGCCATGGTAAGGCATAAGTCATCGGTTCAAATCCGATAAAGGGCTTTTTAAATTAGTGGTAGAGTAATCTCGTGCTAAGACATAAGTCATTGGTTCGAATCTGGTAGAATACTTTTCTACTAAATTGATTCACTTTTTTTCTTTGTTTTTGAAACTTTCTCTATATTTTTAGAGAATTTTATGACTTAGTGCGGGATGCATGCATTTTTGGTCTGAACACTAAATGAAGCACGGAATGGAAATATGAAGCACGGAATGGAAATTGCAAAAAAATTTAAATTGGACTCTTTTTCATCTTAGATCAATCAAATAACTACCTGTACTGAACTAATCTAGAATCCCTTTTAGTAATCCATTTTTATTTTTATTCTATATATTTTAAATGAATTTCCCTAAAAGGTAGAGGATGATCCATGAATTAATCTAACCATCAACTCAAAAAAGTAATAGATGAAAACATAACATAAAAATTGGAAAAACTCTTTGCTTTGGATCTAGTTATACTTTTCGAGTATATTGACAATTCGAAAAAACTGCTCATACTATGATTATAGTATAATTACGAGCGGTTGGATATGGCCCTATCGTCTAGTGATGCCCCTATCGTCTAGTGGTTCAGGACATCTCTCTTTCAAGGAGGCAGCGGGGATTCGACTTCCCCTGGGGGTAGGGAGTATTCTGAAAGGAGGTTAATCATAGATTATCAAAAACCCTAGAATAAATTCTTCCTGGGTCGATGCCCGAGTGGTTAATGGGGACGGACTGTAAATTCGTTGACAATGTCTACGCTGGTTCAAATCCAGCTCGGCCCAAAAATCTAAGGCTTCGTGAATATGAACTAGATCCTTTTGTTTTTCTTCCATAAAATAAAATGTCTGATCTATAGAAATAAAAGATAAAGAAAAAAGGGGGAAATTTTTTTTATCTTTTATTTCTGTCTCATTCCTTTCTTAACAAACAAAAGAGTTTTTCTTATTGAGGGGTCGATTATTATCTATTTTTAGTGATAAAAAATCACGACATACTAGTTATGTCACTCTCACTATACCCACGTATAATATGTGGGTATGTAGTATACGATTCGTCTATTTCTTAGAGTACGACAGACGAATCTAATCTTTTTATGGTTCTATTTAAGAATGGGTATGCCATACACCCCGGGGGGATTGTAGTTCAATTGGTCAGAGCACCGCCCTGTCAAGGCGGAAGCTGCGGGTTCGAGCCCCGTCAGTCCCGAACTAGGGTTCAATGAATGGAGAAATTCATATTTCCATGAAAAAAAGGGGCAGGGGGCAAGATCAAATACCCATAGGGCACCCTTACTTCACTTTTTTATTTTGCATCTCTCATTAAAGAGGGAGTGGAGGCGTATAGGAATTTTTTTCACTACTCCCGATCGATAAAGATAAAGAAAGACACACATACGATATGTGGATTAGTAGAATTTAGTATATTACTCTATCTTTCTTTATGATGATACAATCCTCATCTTAATTTCCTATTCCACTCTTATGGAATAGAGTCACGGTATTTTAGCGGAATCCATACATAAATCGTATTTCCTTTTTATTTCAGACCTCTTTTCCCCATCTCACTTCTACTGCTTATTTGGATGTCTATGTGACCCATAGAAAGTTGGTCATATAATACATACATAATTGTATGTATAACTATAAGAAAAAGGAAGGGAAATTGGATAAGATTAAGAAAGCTCGTGGGTTAGAGATATAGAAAAGAAAAAGTAGAAAAGGATTAAAAAAGAGGGAATTCCTAATTCAATCAAAAAACCCTTTTTTGTCTTAGTATGGATAGAGGATCTTCCTATGTTATACTATATAACTCTCATCCATGAAATATAACTCTCATCCATGAATTGATTTGATAGATCCGATATTCATAATATTAAATTGATTCAGTATTATCAGAATGCAAGCCCTACCCTTGAATTTACAAGATACCCCTTTCTCCTCTCCATGGGATTACATCCCGAGTTATTGTGAAAATAAAAAATAAAGAGGTTATGGAAGTCAATATTCTCGCATTTATTGCTACTGCACTGTTCATTCTAATTCCTACTGCTTTTTTACTTATTATTTATGTAAAAACAGTAAGCCAAAATGATTAATCGGAATTCCAATTAATCATTGAAGAAATGCAAAAGGGATTAAATAAAAAAAATCCAAGTCTTAAATGAAAGGATCTGGTTGGAATCTTAAAGTGTGGTAGAAAGAACTACATATAGTTTTTTCTACGACACTTTAGAGTCTTTCTATTATATTATCTTTGAATCTACATAGAATAGATTAGTAGATTGAAATAGTTAAGTAGTCTAATTCAATTTCTTTTTTCATTGCATCCACTTAATTTCAATCAGGTCAAAATAAAAAAATAGAAGACTTGACCAAAGAATCCATGGAAGGAAAGAAAAATAATATAAGAATAGACTAGTTAAGTAAAAGGAAAAAAGTAAAAGGAAAAAACCAGCGAATCTTTCATGCTTAAATATCCCGCGAGATGCTTCAAAAGACCTTCAAAATTATTCTAAGAATAAGGAAAGAGTATAAAACCAATGGAAAATGTGTGATATGCCGTGAATAGTTCCGTGGAAGAAAGTCTAATTTTCTTATGTATAGAAATTTTTTAACCATTTCGTCATTTCTAGTAGAAATTCTGAATTGGTATAATGGCTCTTTCTTACAGGAGTGAAACAAAAATAAAGAAAAAGATTAAAGAATAACGTTTGACAAAATGATTAATGCAAAACGATCCATTAAAGAAAAGAATTTATATAACAGTTCAATTACTTAATCAATTAGTAGTATCCCTAGAGTCCACTCCTTCCCCATACTACTAGTGAAAGAGAAAATGTAAAGACTACCATTAAAGCAGCCCAAGCGAGACTTACTATATCCATCTAAATTATGTCTCCTATTTCTATGAAGGAATTATTCTACTATTGATCAATAATCATAGTGGAATCAAGGGTACAGAGTCAAAAAGGGATTCCGCCCTAAGGCCATGGATCAATCAGTTCAAGGAATTTACTCCTAACAAATTCTTATAGGAATTCTGGTAGAATTAGAGAGCATTAAAAATACGATACTATAAGCCCTTTTTCCCTTAAAAAAGAGTACGGGAATGATGTCCTGAATAGAAGAAGCGTGAATAGGAAGATTTTGGATTCCTTTTGTTACTCTTTTTTTTGTAAGCAAAGGACGCCCGAATATGCCATAAAATTATCGATAGATAAATATTTATTGGATACCTACCTTATCCATGTTTATTTTTTACCTAAACCCTACAGCCCTGCTTTCTACCATTCTATGAAAGAATGAAGAGACTTTATCCATGTATTGTTTCGTGGAGTCCCTTCTTAAATCTTAGATTGAAAAAAAAAGAATGCCCCTTAGGGACCCTTCTTTGGATACCAAGATTTCTGACATCTTAGCCTCGTATTTTAAAATTCTCAAATCGAATCAATTAAGAACCAATTCAAATTCATATAAAAAAAGAATAAGGAAACACTACCTCACCCCTATTGATAACCATTTTGGCCACTACCGCCAAAACAAACCCTAGTTTGAGGATAGAACTATGGTATGGTTTCTCCAAACTCAGTATTGGCAAGCCTAGTTACTCTCTTGCCCGAACTTATGCAAAGTAAAAATTTATCGAATTCGAGAAGTACTATAAAAAAAACCTAAGTATTTTATTGATCAGGCGGCACCCAGATTTGAACTGGGGATAAAGGATTTGCAGTCCCCTGCCTTACCGCTTGGCCATGCCGCCAAAAAATCCGATCGAAAATCTAGAAAACAGCAAGTATTCGTCCACGTTTTCTTACGAAAAGCCCCTTTCTTTTATTTTGAATATAATTCTACTTACTTACTTTTTTCCAATCTTTTTCAAAAAATCTATTCCTGCTTTTTTTGACCGAGTTTCTATTATTCTCCTCGATAGATTCTATCTTAAAACATACATTGTTAACACAATAAAACTTCCTGTTTCTTTCTATTGAGATGAAAAAGGAGAAAAAGTGGATTTCTAGTCACAAGCTGCAAAATTCAGAACAAATTGGAACCATTAACTAGAATTCTCTTTTTTTTGCAGTAGTGAACGACTCTTAAATCGGTATTATCTCCCCCCTTCCATGGCATAATAAAATATTATGGCTTTATACTTAATCCGTGTATAGGTAAACTTTAGGTCCGAATAGCATTATTATCCAAAGATCCCCTTTATGTACATATATCTATGGGGAATCGTGCTTTAATTTTTCAAAGCATTAAATTAAATATCTTGAATAAAAAAAGGAAATTTGCTCTGATATAGAGTATAACCTGGCTATCTTGGCCTACCCAAGTAAAATTACGACAAAAGAAAAGCATAGATATGGGGAGAGGTGGATAACTAGATTGACATGTACTTAAAAAAGGGACTTCACTTTAACTTTATTTTGGAATTCCACAATGAAATACTAAATTTTCTAGCAATTATACTACTCCGATTCGAAATCAAAAAGAACCCTCAAATTATTTTGAGAAATTAAAGTAAGCACGCTATTCTAAATTGAAGTAAAGTCAAACTTTCTAGTGTATTATATTACGGCTTTATTCCATTCATAGAAAGTGCATAAAATGAGAAATCTTTGCCGTCCAATCTGATTAGAATATCATAAAATATAAGTGGCAGAATTTTTTTTGTAGGAATGTTTTATCAATTCATTTTCATTTCATTTGTACCCCTGGCAAACTAGAACTTTCGTGGAAATGGTCTCTATTCATATGTATGAAATACATATATGAAATACGTATGTGGAGTTCCCTAGAATTTCATGTGATTCAGTAAACAGAATATAGATTCCATGATTGCTAGATCGATCCGTAGCGATTGATGAAGAGTGAGCTGATAATGGAATTTTTCTTTGATAAACAGGAAACTTAAGATTAAGATGCTCCGGAATGGAAACGAGGGAATGTCCACAATACCCGGATTTAGTCAGATCCAATTCGAGGGATTTTGTAGGTTCATTAATCAAGCCTTGGCAGAAGAACTTGACAAGTTTCCAACAATTAAAGATCCAGATCACGAAATTGCATTTCAATTATTTGCGAAAGGATATCAATTGCTAGAACCCTCGATAAAAGAAAGAGATGCTGTGTATGAATCACTCACCTATTCTTCCGAATTATATGTATCTGCGAGATTAATTTTTGGTTTCGATGTGCAAAAGCAAACCATTTCTATCGGAAACATTCCTATAATGAATTCCTTAGGAACCTTTATTATAAATGGAATATACCGAATTGTGATCAATCAAATATTGCTAAGTCCTGGTATTTACTACCGCTCGGAATTAGACCATAAGGGAATTTCTATCTACACCGGGACTATAATATCAGATTGGGGAGGGAGATTGGAATTAGCAATTGATAAAAAAGAAAGGATATGGGCTCGCGTGAGTAGAAAACAAAAGATATCTATTCTAGTTCTATCATCAGCTATGGGTTCGAATCTAAGAGAAATTCTAGATAATGTTTCCTACCCTGAAATTTTCTTGTCTTTCCCGAATGCTAAGGAGAAGAAGAGGGTTGAGTCAAAAGAAAAAGCTATTTTGGAGTTTTATCAACAATTTGCTTGTGTAGGTGGGGACCTCGTATTTTCGGAGTCCTTATGTGAGGAATTACAAAAGAAATTTTTTCAACAAAAATGTGAATTAGGAAGGATTGGTCGACGAAATATGAATCGGAGACTTAATCTTGATATACCTCAGAACAATACATTCTTGTTACCACGAGATGTTTTGGCCGCTACGGATCATTTGATTGGAATGAAATTTGGAACGGGTATACTTGACGATGACGATATGAATCACTTGAAAAATAAACGTATTCGTTCGGTTGCGGATCTGTTACAAGATCAATTCGGATTGGCTCTTGGTCGTTTACAACATGCAGTTCAAAAAACTATTCGTAGAGTATTCATACGTCAATCGAAACCAACTCCCCAAACTTTGGTAACTCCAACTTCAACTTCTATTTTATTAATAACTACTTATGAGACCTTTTTTGGCACATACCCGTTATCTCAAGTTTTTGATCAAACGAATCCATTGACACAAACTGTTCATGGTCGAAAAGTGAGTTGTTTAGGTCCTGGAGGGTTGACGGGGAGAACTGCAAGTTTTCGGAGCCGGGATATTCATCCGAGTCACTATGGGCGTATTTGTCCAATCGACACCTCTGAAGGAATCAATGTTGGACTTACTGGATCCTTAGCAATTCATGCGAGAATTGATCACTTGTGGGGATCCATAGAGAGTCCGTTTTATGAAATATCTGCTGAGAAAGCAAAAGAAAAAAAAGAGAGACAG
>WUUC01229830.1_pt1 | contig 13615 bp, 6 predicted proteins | sample 6278441 | NCBI WGS metagenome assembly WUUC01 (sample SAMN13675441, study PRJNA597444) | soil metagenome | isolation source: soil | place: USA: Washington | collected 2017-10
ATAGCTCGGGCTTAACAACTCGCATAACAGGTCTCTGATTTGCACCTCATCGTCGGCAATCAGGATTCTGTATTTTCTATCATGTATGATTGACATTCATTCACTGTCCGGCTGATTTTGCTGATATTTAATGAACCTGCTTCGATAGTTATTTGAAGTATTCTCTGTCAGGCGCCCCGCATCGCCACCAAAGGCGTGTCCCTGAACCCGTGATTGCGATACTGAGCAATCTCTGCCGTGATTTCCGTCACGTGGCGAATCGTGAAGGGCTTGGACACCACCCAGTTCACCTCTGCAGTTCCTTGTTCATCCGAACTGACGGCTTCCCCCCATCCGGTGATCACTGCCAGCGGCACATCACGATCAAGTGCGCGAATGGCGCGTGCCAATTCCCAGCCATTCATCCCCGGCATTCCGACATCCGTGAAGACAGCGTCGAACTTTCCTGCTTCAAACAGCCTCAGAGCTTCATTACCGTTTTCCGCCAACGTCGCCTCACATCCCTCGAATTCCAATATCTCGCCCATCAATTCGCGCACCTGCGGCTCGTCGTCCACCACTAAAATCTTCATCTTGTTCGAGGTCGGAACGAGCACCAACCGGGAGTGCGCTTCGGTTTCGGTTTGTGCCGGGGCAGCTTCTAACGCGACGGGCAGACTGATTCTGAAGGTCGTGCCGCGTCCGACTTCGGATTCAACTTTGAAAGTCCCTTCGTGCCGCCGGATGATGCCGTAGCTCACGGCCAGCCCGAGTCCGACGCCGTCCTGCCCTTTTGTCGTAAAGAAGGGATCAAAGATACGTAAACGCACTTCCGGACTCATCCCGATACCCGTATCGCAGACGCAGATTTCGATACATCCGTCAATCTCTTCCGCCGAGAGCGTAAGACGCCCGCCCGTGGGCATCGCGTCCACCGCATTGAAAATCATGTTGACCAACACTTCGCGCAGTTCCGATGCGTCACCGTTAATCCACGCCTTCGAGTGAATTTGTGTTTCCAAACTGATATGTACGTTATTGGCTTCAGAGAGGTCTTTCCAGCGTGGGCGTGTCACCTCGGCCACATCCAATAACAATTGATCGACGGCGACGGGCGCGAAATCATGCGCACGGCGTTGCCGCGCGAAGTCCTGTATTCTTTTCACTGTCTTTGCTCCGTCCTCTGCTGCTTTAGAGATGATCTTGAGACCGCGAGTAACTTCGGGGTCCAGGGTACGCATCGCCATCAGTTGCGCCCGGCCAAGAATAGCGGCGAGCGTATTGTTGAAGTCGTGCGCGACGCCCGAGGCCAGTTCTCCCAGCGCGGTGAGTTTCTCGACCTGCAAGAATTGCTCACGGAGTCGCTCCTGTTCGGCGATGTAATGATTAAGCTCTTCCACATGGCGTTGAGCCTGTTCCGCTTGCTCTTCGGCGGTTTTGACGTTTTTGAGATAGGTCTGGTATGTGAAGTAAATGATACCGATGATCGGGGTGATGATTAGGACCGAGTAAAATCCGATGGAGTTAATCAGAGTAACGCCGATGCCGGCGGCTGAAGCGCCCGCCACATATGTAATCGAGGTCCACAGGTAATGTTTAACCCACGTCTGGGCGACGGGGCGGTTTCCCTTCAGAGCCTCGTAGACGGCTGCGAGGCCGGAATTAACGACGTACTGAACAAGTACCATCACGACCAGACCAGCAATGAAGTTGGCGGAGAGCCCGTGACCCGGCAAATCAACGATGCGCCTGAAGCAAAACCGCAGCACCTGAACGGTGAGAAAAGTCGCGCAGGCGATCTGCGCGCTGTTGAACAAGAGCGTGCGCGGCTTCTTGCTGATGCGGGAGGTTGAACTCAAACCTTCCGCCGCCGCGACTAAAATGGCGGCGTCGCCGCCGTAGAGCAGCATGATCAGGAAAACGAGGGTGTCGGAGACGGTGATGTGCGCTGTCAGGCGCGGGATTTGAATACTGATGCGCGAAGTGATGCTGATCGTAATGAGCGTGAGCAGCGCGAAGTGCAGATCAAGTTGCGCCACAGGTAAGTGATAAGCGGAATTGAGACACGCCGCCATGCCGACAGCCACGACCGACCAGATGTATGGTTGTATGAAACGCTCTCTGTTCATAACTTCGGTTTTCACGTTCTGTGTTCAGCTGCTTATGAGCGGCGTTTCATGGCACGGGTAAATCGTGTCGTAGTAGCTGGAGAATTGGTAGCCCGCCTGGCGATAGAAGGCTTGTGCCTGCCAGGCGCGTTGATTGACTAGTACCGTGATCGATTTCGTTTTAGTCAAAAGCTTCTCCGCGAGATGCGACATACACCGTATCCCGTAGCCTCGCCGGCGCTCTTGAGGGTTAATCCACACCCCTTCGAGGTAATTCACTTCCGGTGTGTCGACGATGATGTCGGCTTTGAAGATTAAACTCCCGCCCTCAACCCAGACCCAGATGCGCCCCTGTTCGATGCGGCGCGCACATCTTTGCCTAAATCCTCCCGGGTCACGCTGTAACGGATTCACCCCGCTCTCTTCAAATGACATCTGCGCTTGCACCTGCATGACCGGTGCGAGATCAGCCAGCGTAGCCTGCCGCAGGCCATTCACAGGCTCACGCCTCTCAAGCGGCTCGCGCTGCTCGAATAACAACTCGCGGCAGCGCAGGCGTGGGCGTTGCCTCCAGCGTTGATAGTATTCCCAGAAAAGCTCTGTTTGAGCGGTCTCGGCCAGAATGACGCGAACCTTCGCAGACTTCTGTGCGGCAAAGGCAAAAGCCTCCAGCGCGGCGCGACTGCGTGTCTCGACGAGCGTGACATGGCCGATCAACGCTACGCCTTCGAGGGCACCTCGCCAGGTTCGGTACGCATAAAACCAACCTCGATTGAGCGGGCTGACGATCCCGTTGTCACGGATCAGCCCGCTCATGATCGCGGTGTGCGTGGGACGCGCGGCGAGAAACTCAAGAACTTCGGCCTCGTCCCCCTGAGCCACTCCCATGGTTGCCGTCCCGCCCTCCGCCCGGCGAACGAATGCCTGGACCGGCGGGGCGACACTTCTCGTTGATTGTGCGATGGAAGCGTTTCTCACGATCAACCTTTCGAATTGGACCAGCGATCAAGTGAACAATCTGCAACGACCGGGACGCATCCTTAATATTCAGGGTAATCAACCCCGTCATCCACTTCTGCTTCCATACAGCTGGTGTCGTCACCGCCGGTGGTCGCCGACTGTCCAATGAAGAAAATATCTCCGACGATGACGCCGTCGCCAACGATGACTCCATCTCCGACGATCACGCCGTCTCCGACGATCACGCCGTCTCTCAGCAGAGAGCCGAGAAGCATGCTGCTACCGAAGAAAACAATGCCATCTCCGACGATGACGCCACTGCTGACCATGATATTGTCGCCCACGATGACGCCGTTAGTGATCATGGTTGAATCCCCGACGATGACGCCGTCGCCAACGATGACTCCATCTCCGACGATCACGCCGTGATTCAGCAAGACGCCGACCCCGTAAATTTTTTGATATTGAGTGATCAACTGGCTGCCGGTCACATAGTTGTGATTAAGAACCAGACCGCGTGCCCATGGAAACCACTGCCCACCGATGGCCGTCCATGGTGTCGGAGCTGTGGTCGTCGTCAACATCGGCGTGCCGACGGGCGTCGTGGCGGTTAAATCCGTGCGGACCAATTTCGCCAACCGCAGCGCGCCTTCGATGTTGAGTTGACCCGTGCCCTGCTCGAACATGTTGAAGCCCGCGAGCGGTTGCGCTGTATACATCAGCAGCGCTTTGACCATGTTCGGCGTCAGTTTCGGATGGGCCTGCAACATCAAGGCTGCCGCGCCCGCGACCACCGGTGCCGCCATTGACGTTCCGTTCATGCGCATCATCCTGCGTGAAGCGATCGGACTGACATGAGCATCCAAGAGCGGGTTCTTCAGGAGGAGGTAATTGTTTTTCGAGGCGGCGGCAATCAGTTTATTGCCCGGAGCGACGATGTCGGGCTTGATGAGGTTGTCGTAATGTTTCACGCCCGCCTCGTCCGTCCAATAACTGCGAGTCGGCCCGCGCGAACTGTAAGTGGCAATTTGATCGTCATGACGAAGATTCGTCCCAAAAGAATTGCTCGAGCCGACAGTGATCGCCGACGGCTCGTTGGCCGGCGAGTGGATCTGCCCGTAAATCTTTTGGTTGAGATTATCCTTGCCGTTGTTGCCGGCGGCCACGATGACGACAACGCCCGCATCCGCCAGTTGCCGCACGGCGAGGCAGACGGGATCCTTCATGTATGAATCAACGGCAGACATGCCCAGACTCATATTGACGACGCGAATGTTGTAGGTCGCGCGACGGGTCATCACCCAATCGAGCGCGGAGAGCACGCCGGACACCGAGCCGACGCCCGCCGAGTTCAGCACGCGGAGGTTGATGAGGTTGGCGTTCGGCGCGACGCCGCTATACATGCCATACGCAATTCTGCCGTTTCCGGCGGCTAAAGACGCGACGTGCGTCCCGTGGCCGTAAGGGTCGTCGGTGCGTCCTTCGCCCGTGAAGTCATGGCTCGCGATCACCCTGTGGGTGATGCTGGAGCTAAGCTTCAGGAAAGATTGGTGTGCGGTATCAATGCCGGAATCCACCACGGCGATGCCGACGCCGCTGCCGTCCAGCACCTGACCCGCGTTGCCCATCCCCCGCACCTGATCAGCGCCGGTCGTCGCCGAGACGTGACCTGCGAGCGAGAGCATCTCTCTGTCTGCGGAGATATAAGAGACCTCCTCGAAAGTCGCCAATTCTTCAACGACGCTGGCGGGTAATCCGACAGCCAGCGAGTTGAAGTTGAGGAACTGCTTTTTCACCCGGATGCCGTTGCGTTTGAGCAAAGCATTGAGCCGGCCGCTCGCTTTGCCGTTAAGGCTCAGGATGATGTCGACGGTATCCTCGCCCGTCTGTGTGTCACGCACCCGTCTGCCAAGATCGGTAGATACTTTGCGTGAGTTCGTGGAAACCCGATTTCGGGCACTGGTCTTTCCGCCGCCGGCAAAACCGATACATGTGGTGAGCAGCAGCGAGAAGACTGCCAACCATGTGATCGAGTGGGGGTATTTAATTCGTCTCATTTTCTTTTTTTCTTTTCCCTTTTCTACTGCATACATGCAGTGTTATCCCCAGTCGCAAGCACGGAGTTCGCTTGCGTTCTGGAATCACTGTTAATAAGACTGTCACCGACGATGATTCCGTCGCCGACGATGATCCCGTCGCCGACGATGATCCCATCGCCCACAATGATCCCATCGCCCACAATGATGCCATCGCCCACAATGATGCCGTCACTAACCATCGTGCTATCACCGACGATGATCCCGTCGCCGACAATAATGCCGTCGCTGAACAGGCGGCCCGTGCCGTAGATTTGCTGATACTTCGTGATGAGGTTGGTGCCGGAAGAGAAAGTCAGGCCCATGTTAACGCGTTGAGTCCACGTAAATTCATAACCCGCAATTCTCGACTCCGGTAGCGGAATCGTGTTTGCCGTTAACATCGGCGTGCCGACGGGCGTCGTGGCGGTTAAATCCGTGCGGACCAGTTTAGCGAGCCTGACCGCGCCTTCGATGTTGAGTTGACCCGTGCCCTGCTCGAACATGTTGAAGCCGGCGAGCGGTTGCGCCGTGTACATCAAAATGGCCTTGATCAGGTTTGGCGTCAGTTTCGGATTGACCTGCAACATCAAGGCGGCGGCTCCTGCGACAACGGGTGTTGCCATTGACGTGCCGCTCAGATACATCATATCGGTGTTTTCCCCGCTACCGGTACGAGCGTTTAAATAGGTGTAGGCACTGACGAGGACATTGTGGTCTGACTCGGCAGCGATGAGTTTGTTGCCGGATGCGACGAGATCGGGTTTGATTAAATTATCGTAATGCCTGACGCCAAGAGCATCTGTCGAGAAGCTGCGTGTCGGGCCGCGCGAACTGTAGGTGGTAACTGCATCATCGCTTCGTCCGTCCGTTCCGAAAGTGTTCGAAGCGCCGACGGTGATCGCGGACGGCTCATTACCCGGCGAGTGAATCTGGCCGTAAACTTTATTGCCATTGGCGTCCTTGCCTTCATTACCGGCAGCGACGACTACGACTATCCCTGCATCTACCAAACGACGGACAGATTTACAGAGCGGATCATCTCGATAAGAATCAACGGCGCGGGTGCCAAGACTCATATTGACGACACGGATGTGATAAGTCGTGCGATTGAGCATGACCCAATCGAGCGCGGCGAGGACGTTTGCAACCGAACCGGTACCTTCCCGGTTTAGGACGCCGAGGTTGATGAGGTTGGCGTTTGGCGCGATCCCTTCGTAATTAACCGGATTGTTATCGTAAATGTTACCGGCAGCTAATGAGGCGACGTGCGTGCCGTGACCATAAGGGTCAGTAATAATTCTCGCGCCGGTAAAGTCACGGCTGACGATGACGCGCGATTTACGGTTAGAGACGAACGCCTTGTGGCCGTTGTCAATGCCGGAGTCGAGGACGGCGATGCCGATGCCCGTGCCGTTGAGGGTGTAGCCCGTGCCGCTGGAATTGAACTGTTGACGCACCGCCTCCGCGCCGCTCGTCAGCGAGACATGACCCGCCGCTTCGACGTTCGCATCTTGAGAGAGAAACTCGACCTCTTCGTAGGAGGCCAACTCCTGAATGACGCTGGCAGGAAGTTCGACCGCGTACGAGTTGAGGCTGCTGAAATGGCCTTTGACCTGGATGCCGTTGCGCTGGAGCAAGGCGTTTAAAGCGCCGCTGGCCCTGTCGTTCAGTTGGAGAATGACTTTGACGTTAGTGTCATCAAGTTTCGCGCCGAGTACATACTCCACCAAGTCGGAAGATATCTTATTGCTCTGCTGGCGGGATTGCGCTGTGCTGCCTTGAGGGATGAAAAGGCAAACACTTAAGCCGAGGAATAGCGCAAAGGCTATTAGTCGGGAGATAAGGGGACGAGGTTTCATATTTTTTATCCTTATGTATATGGAATGTGCGACTATCGGGTAAGTCAGGGCATAACAGGAAAGTGGCTTCGGGCCTTCAGTCAATCATCCAACCGACGAATAGCAAGCCTTATGCCGTTAGTCTTTCATGAACTTGTGCAGATGTTCGACGCTGATCGAGAGGCGGGGCGTCAAAGAATTGACGCTTCAACCGTCAAAGAATTGACGCTTTGACGGTTGAAGCGTCACCGTGGGCTGCTGCCGTTGGCTGCCGACTATCTTTTCAGCCGGAGCCGACTATCAACTATTCGACGGTGTGAAATGAATTTTTCGGAGGATGTATTGCAAGCCGAAGGTGAGCCATCCAAGCCCCACGGCCGGTCGCGGTCTGGCTTGTGACTCTCGAAGTGAAGATGCAGCGTGAGGGTGAGTTCCGACGGACGCGCGCTTAGATAGTTGTATCTCTCTACGCCAGCCAAACTAAATCCGCCTCGATCATCGTCCCTGACGACGGCTGGCTGTTTTTACGTCCTCATGCTGCAAACGTTTCAGCTTCTCAACGAAGGTTGTACGTTTCATGTGGAGTAGCTTCGCGGCGTGGGTTTTATTACCGCCCGTTTTATCAAGTGATTGAAGGAGTAAATTACGCTCGACATTCGACACAACGGTATTGATGTTCAGCCCTTCGGACATAGCCTGCGTCGTCTCTGCACTGGAAAGCGGCGGCGCATCAGCAAGCGAGTTATCCCGTACTTCATCCGGGAAATCACCTGGGCGAATCACCGGCCTCAGGTTGGAAAGAGCGGCGGCGCGTTCCATCGCATTTTGCAGTTGGCGGACGTTGCCCGGCCAGGGGTAGGAGATGAGCATCGGCCATACCTGCTCATCAATGTTTTTGGCAGGCAGACCTGCGTTCGAGCAGAAGCGTGTGAGTAAGTGTTCGGCGAGCGGCTGAATGTCTTGCGTGCGTTCGCGCAATGGCGGCACGCGCAGGTGGATAACATTGAGACGATAGTAAAGGTCTGCGCGGAAATGCCCTTCTTCGATACGACGTCCAAGGTCAGCGCTGGTGGCGGCCACGACTCGCACGTCTACTTTCATCGTGCGTGAAGAACCCAGTTTTTCAAACTCCCGCTCCTGTAGCACGCGCAGCAGCTTCGCTTGCATGGCGAGACTCATCTCGCCGATTTCATCCAGGAAGAGCGTCCCGCCATCCGCCTTTTCGAAACGACCCTCGCGCGCGTTCTGCGCCCCCGTGAATGCTCCTTTAACGTGGCCGAACAACTCATCTTCAAGCAACTGCTCGGGAATGGCGGCGCAATTGAGCGTGACGAGCGCGCAGGCCTTTCGTGGGCTATGCTGATGAATAGCACGAGCGGTTAATTCTTTCCCCGTCCCCGTCTCCCCTGTAATCAGCACGGTCGTATTGAAAGGGGCAACGGCGATCACACTATCGAGGAGATGACGCATGATGGCCGACGTAGCGACAATTTGATTGTCGCTAAAATTGCCGCACGCAACCGGAACACGTTGAACGGTAGCTCGCGCGGCGGCAACGCGCAACGCACCCAGCAGATTATCGAGCGAAATCGGCTTGGTGAGAAAATCGGTCGCCCCGCGCTTCATCGCTTCAACCGCAATGTCAATTGTCCCATAAGCAGTGATGACAATTGAGACGGCGCGCGGTTGGAGCCGCGCTAGATGAGGCAGCAGATCGAGGCCGGACATGCCTGGCAGCGTCACATCCGTCACCACGATATCGAAAACTTCTCCGGCAAGTCGCTCAAGAGCGATCTCTGCGGTGGCGACACTCTCAGCCCGGTAGCCGTTTGTGGTTGCCACATCCAGCAGCACCCCTCGCAGGTTATCCTCATCCTCTACAAATAATATTCGAATAGTCATTTTAAAAATCAAAAACCCTCGGGTAAATAGGCTGCCCGGCTTGATGCTGACGACCGCCGAGCCATCGCCTCAATGAATATCCAGCAATTCGCGTACCTTGTGCGTAAGAGCCTTTGCCGTGAACGGCTTCTCCAAAAATGCGATCCCCTCATCCAGAACGCCGTGGTGGACGATGGCATCATCGGTGTAGCCAGACATGTAGAGCACTTTCAGTTCAGGACGGAGAAACGCCAGACGCTCGGCCAGTTCGCGCCCGTTCATTTGTGGCATCACCACGTCCGTCATCAGTAGCTGAATCAGGGCTTTGTGTTCACGGCAAATCATGAGAGCTTCGTCGCCGCCGGAAGCTTCCAGGACGCGATAGCCGTTGTCCTCCAGAATTTCGCGCGCAGCTTTCCGAATCATCTCTTCATCTTCCACGAGGAGTATGGTTTCGGTTCCCTGTGGCAAAGGTGTCGGTGCTTCTTCGGGCAGGCCGGATTCAACAGGCTGATCTAACCTCGGCAAGTAAACTTTAAACGTCGTGCCCAGGCCCTTCTCGCTATAGACCCAAATATTTCCCTCGCTCTGCTTGACGATTCCATAGACGGTAGAAAGCCCGAGTCCCGTCCCCTTGCCCAGTTCTTTGGTAGTAAAAAATGGTTCGAAGACGCGAGCTTGCGTTTGAGCATCCATGCCGGTGCCGGTGTCGCTGACGGAGAGCATCACATAGCGCCCCGGTTCGACGCTGACGTGGTGCGCCGTATAATTGTCATCCAACTCAACGTTGGCCGTCTCAATGATAAGTGTGCCTCCGTCGGGCATCGCGTCACGAGCATTGATGGCCAGATTCATCACCACCTGTTCAATCTGATTGCGATCAGCCTTAACCTGTCCCAGCCCGGCCTCCGGCACCGTCAGGAATTCGATGTGTTCGCCGATCAGCCGCCGCAGCATCCTGTCAATATCGGAGACGATGGCATTAAGGTCTAGCACCTTGGGTTGCAGCACCTGCTTGCGGCTGAAGGCGAGCAGTTGCTTTGTCAGGCCGGCGGCGCGGTGGGAAGCCTTGCAGATTTCTTCGATTCTCCGCCGCGATTTTTCGCTTTGATCTCGCTGGGTGAGCAACAGTTCGCTCTGGAGCATGATGACTGCCACGATATTATTAAAATCGTGCGCGACGCCTCCCGCCAACTGACCCACGGCCTCCATCTTGTGTGACTGTCGCAGTTGAGCCTCACGCTCCTGTTCGCGCTCAATGAGACGGACGTTTTCGATGGCTACCGCAGTGAGGTTTGCGGCCATACGCATGGCCGTAGCGTGCTCCTGTTTGAAGGCGGCCAACTCGGTGCTCTGCGCTTCAACCACGCCGATGACGCGCCCCATCGCAACTATCGGCACGGCCAGTGATGACTGCGGTAGATGCGCCCCACGCTCAAACTTGATATGGGGGAGCGGCTCATTGCCTATCGCCATCATGAAATCATCTGTGATGATGATTTGACCGGTGGACATGGCGCGGCTGTGTGGACTTTGATTCAGCGGCGTTGGCAGCAGCTTTGACAAGTCCACTTCTTGACCTTCACTCCAGGCATAGACTGTGTTTTGCAGCTTACGCTCTGCGTCATAGAGCGAAATGAAGAGTCCGTCGGACGGTGTGGATGTACTGGTGAATTCACACAGGGAGCGGAAGATCCTCGTCAGATTGCGGGCCGTGCCGAGCGTTTGCGCGAGCCATGCGACCCGGTCAAGGAGGCTTTCATATTCGGTGATGGCACGGTGATCTGCTTCATGCAGCGCCGCCTCCGCTTGTTTGCGCTCGCTGATGTCACGGAACCGGGTGAGCCGCGCATTCTGGCCTTTATAGTCGAAGCTTTTACCGATGATCTCTGCGGGAAAAGTCGAACCGTCTTTTCTGAGCGCAACGACCTCATAGGAATGCTCGTAACCGTCGAGAATATTTTTACGGATCGTGGTGTGCGATTCCGGGGTGGCAAATGTGAGCAACGGGAGGTTCAACACTTCCGTAGGCTCATAGCCGCACAGCAGGGCAGCGGTATTATTAAATTCGAGAATCCGTTCACGGTCATGGATGATGATCCCCTCGGAACTCGCTTCGGACAACATACGGAAGCGTTCTTCGCTCTCGCCGAGCGCCTCGCGCGCGCGCTTGCGTTCGGTGACGTCGCGGGCGATACCCTCGACGCCCACGACCACGCCGTGCTGGCTGATCGGGCGACTGTTAACTTCCAGCGCTACCCTCCGGCCATCTTTGGCAATGACCTCTAACTCATAGACGCTCTGCTCGGCACCCGCGAGTTTTTCGCTAATCCTTTGGCGGGCCTGATCCATGTACTCCGGCGCAATTACATCGGCGATATTCATCGCCAGGATTTCCTCACGGGTGTAGCCGGTAATTAGCTCACCACTCCGGTTGAGCGAGGTGAACCGTCCGGCGAGGTCATGGGTATAGATGCTTTCGATAGCATTCTCAACCAATTCGCGGTAGCGCTCCTCGCTTTCGCGCAGAGCCTCTTCCCCCTGCTTGCGCACCGTGATGTCGCGATTGATGCTCAACACTGCCCGCCGCCCTCGATACTGGATCACCGAGGCATTGATGAGGAGGTTGATCGGCGACCCGTCAGCGCGAAATTGCACCGTCTCAAACTCTTCATAGGTTCCCTGAACCAGCAGTTGTCTGACCTGCTCATCGCCCCGGCTGACATTTTGCGAGATGTCTCTGATACTCCGGCCAATGAAATCTTCACGCGTGAAGCCATATATCTCACAGGCTTTATCATTAATATCGAGGACGATCTCTCCTTCCGGCTCGAAGATCAAGATGGCATCGTTAGCCAGTTTGAAGAGGTTGATGTATTCCTCTCCCTTCCTGACAGCTTCCTCCGCTTCTTTGCGCTCGGTAATGTCTAACCCGTAACCCACGATCTCTAAAGGCTTGCCGTCCGGGTCCCGAAGTAGTTTCTGCTCGTCGTGAAGCCATCTGTAACTGCCATCGCGATGCAGGAAGCGGTAGTCGCAGATGCTTCGCCCCTGCTCAAACAGGGTGCGCATCGCATCGAGCATGTGCGGCCGGTCTGCGGGGTGAATGTGATCGCTCCAGAAGTGAGAGTTTTCGAGAAATTCGTGGGTTTCGTAACCGAGTGAGTTGAACACATTCTCGCTGATATAAGTCGTGGCAAAATCGCCCTCCGCTTGGCAGCTGTAGATGATCGCCGGGCTTGAAGAGAGGAGGTGTTGCAGACGCTTCTGAACCACCATCAATTGTTCTTCTGCGCATCTGCGTTCGGTGATGTCTCTGGCAACTGCCTGGAAACCGACGACCTGACCACGTTCAAAGAGTAACTGGACATTCTGCCCGAGCCACAATTCGGTGCCGTCTTTAGTGAGCACGGGTATTTCATGGTACGTACTGGGAATCTGTGCGAACAGTTGGCGAGTGTAAAACTTTTTGGCCTCCGGTTGCCGATCTGCTCGCATCACTTTCAGGTAATTGAGGCCGATCAACTCATCCTGCCGGTATTTCAGAACACGCATCATCGTAGGATTGACGAAGGTGAAATTTCCGTGCTCATCTGTCCTGTAGATAGTCTCGCTGGCGTTCTCAACGATCTGCTTGTAGCGTTCCTCCGATTCGCGCAAGGTTTGCTCCGCGCGCTTGCCCGCGGTGATGTCGCGAGCCACTATGACTACCGAATCGTTATGCATCGGTGAGATGCTCCCGGCAAACCAGATCTCCTCGCCACCAATGGTCAGATTGTATTCCATGGAAACCGTGCGACGCTCGGCAAGCGCCCGTCGCACGTGAGTCAGGAAGAAATCGGCCTCTGTTGGCGGGAACACTTCATGGAAGGTTTTGCCGATTATCTCCTCGGGAGGCCGGTATAAGAGCTTGTGATTTGTCGGAACTATTTTGAGATAGCGCCCGTCGGCATCAGCCAGGAGGATGACATCCGACATCGCGGCGAAGAGCGCACGCAGTTCAGCTTCCGAGGCGCGCAACCTGGCCTCCGTCCGTTTACGCTCGATGAATTGACCGATGTGGTTGCCGATGGCCGCCATAGCTCCCATCAACTCGGCTTCAGGAGTTCTCACCTCGCGGCTCAGGAACACCATCACTCCCAGCACTTCGCTCTTTAAGATAATAGGAAAACCGAATGCTCCATGTATCCCCTCCACTATCGCTGTTGGCATGCGCACGAAGATGGTGTCCTTGCTGACATCGGCAATCCACAGTGGTTTGCCACTCTCCCATACGCGACCCGGCAATCCGCTATTTCGATGAAAGGTCAGGCTGCGCGTGACCTCTTGAAACTTTCGCACTTTTATTGACGGCACATGCCAGAAATAGCTGCAACGCAGTACATCGGTCTGTTGCTCGACGCACCACAATTCCCCGATCTCCCAGCCGAGGGTCTCGCAGATAGTGCGCATAATCGCGGCTCCAGCATCGTCTAGCGTGCCCGCCTCGGCAAGAATTTGCGCGATGGCATACTGCGTTGCGAGCAGCTTTTCTGCCTGCCCGCGCTCGCCATACTCTGAACCGGATACTGCTGTCATGGACGAAGGAATTTTCATTACAATACTTACGTGGGTTGCGTTGCAAAGATTATTTTAAAGTGTGGAAGTGCTTCGAACGCACTTCGCTAAGCTGCTACTCCGAACAGACTCTCGACAAACTTTGCCTGCCCCTGTGAATCACTTCCTGCCAATCTTTTGACCTGTCCTTTCCTCATCATGTTCATCGCCTCAA
>WUUC01218671.1_pt1 | contig 13613 bp, 9 predicted proteins | sample 6278441 | NCBI WGS metagenome assembly WUUC01 (sample SAMN13675441, study PRJNA597444) | soil metagenome | isolation source: soil | place: USA: Washington | collected 2017-10
AGGCAGACGCGCTAGGTTGAGGGCCTAGTGTCCGCAAGGACGTGGGGGTTCAAGTCCCCCCTCCGACACCGGAGCGAAAGAGCAGTTCAGGGGCGGTTTCCGGAAGGACTCGGAAGCCGCCTTCTTCATTGGTCGATCAGCGCGTGTGCCGGATCGTGTGCCAAACCGCCCGGAACGCGGCACACTGGTCACCATGCGTGGCTCGATCACGGCACACAAGTCGGGATGGCGGGTGTGGGTCGATGCCGGGGCCGATCCGATCACCGGGCGCCGGCGGCGCCTCAGCCGGGTGGTCGACGGTTCCCGTAAGGACGCCGAGCGGGCGCTGACGGCTCTGCTGGCCGAGGCCGACGGCGGGCGGGCACGCTCCGGCGCCAAGCGCACGTTCGGCGAGGTGGTCGAGGCCTACCTCGACCACAAGACGATCAGCCTGGAGGCCACGACCGCCGCCACCTACCGGGCGCAGGTGCGCTACCTCCCTGACCGGCTCCTGGCCATGCCCGTCCACAAGGTCGGCGTCGAGCACCTCGAGGCGCTCTATGCCCACCTCGCCACCCGCGGCAACCGCCGCACCGGCGAGGGCCTTTCGCCTAAGTCCATCCGCAACGTGCACGCCGTTGTCCGCGGCGCCCTGGAGCTGGCCCGGCGCCGGAAGTGGATCGTGGCGAACCCCGCCGCCGAAGCCGAGCGACCGGCCATCCGCCGGCGGGAGCCTAGCCCGGCACCCGCCGGCTCCCTGCCCGAGTTGCTCGTGGCTGCCCAGGCCGAGCACCCCACGCTGCCGCTGTACTTACGGGTGAGCCTGGTGCTCGGCGGGCGCCGCAGCGAGATCCACGGGCTCCGCTGGTCGGGTGTCGACTTCGACCGCGGCTGCTTGGTCCTTCGGGACACCGTAGTGCGTGCGGGCAGCGAGCTGGTGATCAAGCCGCGCCTCAAGAGCGGCGCCCACCGCACCGTCCACGTCGACCCGGGCACCATCGAGCAGCTGCGCCGCCACCACGCCGCCGCCTTCGAGTTCGCCCTCGCCGCCGGCGTGTCCCTGCCCAAATCGGGCTTCGTGTTCTCCGACGAGCCGGACGGGAAAGTGCCGTGGATGCCCGAGACCACCGCCCGCCGCTTCCGCCGGGCCTGTGTGGCGGTCGGACTCCCGGCGGCCACCCGTCTCCACGACCTTCGCCACCTGGCCGCCACCTGGCTCCTCGACCAGGGCGTCCCCCTGCCGGCCGTGAGCGCGCGGCTCGGCCACGCCACCAACAGCATCACCCTCGACGTCTACGGCGGGCGGGTCGAGGACACGGACCGGATCGCTGCCGAGGTGATGAGCAGGCTGTTCGAAGCCCCGGAGGCGCCGGACCTTTCTAGACTGGACTAGGTGAGCATGACCGTGAACGTCCCTGACGAGTTGGCGGAGCGCCTCGCCGCAGAGGCAGCCCGGCGCGGCCAGACGGTTGACGCGGTCGCCGCTGAGCTCCTCGCGGCCGGCCTGGAGGATCCTCTCGCCGCGTTTATCGGCTGCGGGTCCTCCGGCAACGATGAGCCGTTTGAGCTGCGCGAGGCCCGACGGGACCTCGCCGAGCGCAAGCTCGCCGAAGGCGCCTGAGTCCCGGGGGTGCCGATGCTGGTCGACACCGGCGCGTGGGTCGCCGCTGCCGACACGGCGACTAGCGCTCTCGCTGATCGCAACGACGCTCGCTCAAGCGCTGCCTACGTCTTCTGGGCTGCGCGACCGCGAGGTTGGCGTCGTAATCGGACATAGGCACAACGCTTCCGGGCGGCGATGAACACGGTCCACCGAACAAGAACAGGCGGCCTGGCCGGAACGGGCTACGCCGCCTCGCACTTGGAGGCCGTCTGGACGTTGTTCTCCGCCGCGGCGGAGCACCACACCGTCTCGGACCGGCCGGCGCCGCCTCGGCCGCCACCCCACGCGCTGTCCACGGGACGTTCTGCTGCCCGCTTCCTCTCCCCCGTGGCGCAGGTGTCGCTCGTCGTCAGAGCCGGGACGAGCTTGCTCGCTGCGCCCATAGTGACTCCAGGCGAATGTTGTCAGCGTGTGTTCCTCATCGGGTCGTGGGGCTGAGGACGTCGCCGTCGAATGTTGACTGCTCCGCGCTAAGGACCGGCTGGAGAGTAGGCATCTCGTGTGAAGATCCCGGGGCGAGATCGCCGATGGGCAAGACCGTCTCAAACCCAGCGTCGGGCGAGGCAACGGGACCTGCTGGAGCCGGCGGGTCGACGGACACCGTCGGAGTAACCTTCGTGTCACCCGGCGAATCTGAAGCAGGAGAGCCGTCCCGTCCCTCGGGACCTTGGGTCTCCCCCGTCCCGTGTCCAGGGAGCGGTGACGTAGAGCGGCCCTGATGAGTCGCGTCTTCGCCCCCGCAGGAGATGCTAGAGGCAAGAAGGATCACCCCAATTGTTACCGCTGCTGTTGGGAAAAGTTTTCGGCGGCGAGGAAACATCGAAAGACTCCGCTCTTTAGCGATAGGGCCATCGTGCGGGAAATATTCTTGCCCGCGGGCCAGGCATCGGACGGGTCATCCCTTTAGGGCGAAGCGTCCTTTCGGATCGGCGCACCGTTGCCCCCTTTCGCGCAACTCGTCACGAACCTGGCGAGCAACGGTCCAGTAGGCGCTCAGCCCGGCCGGCCGCCCGAAGCTGGCTGCCGCTTTGGCAGGTAGAGCGTCTCGGCCGTAGCACGATGGTTGGCCACGCCGACGTAGGACGTCTCACCAAGAGCGGGATCCCCTGGAGTGCAGCTACGGGGTGAATCCTCGTTCCCACCGACAGCCTTGGGAGATCGCCCGTCCCTCTTTCCCCGTTGTCACGGATCCAAGAAGGTGGCCATGCCCGTTTGGTCCTCCACCTTGTGAATTGGCTCAAAACAGGAGTAAGCCTGTCCAGCTCGATGGTTGAGCGCGAGGAGACCCATCGCTCGTGCACCGGTACCGGCTTTTTGGAACAGTGGGCTACCGCTATCGCCGAGTAAGGTCTTTCCATTGAAGCAAGAAAGGCCCTCATATTTGCGAAGGTAGGACTGCCCAGTCCGCACGTCGTCAACTTCAACGGTATAAGTCTTGTTCACTGCTACGATCTTGTGAACCTCGGAAGTCGGCGAATTCCCTGCACTGATGTGGACAAACTTCGTCCGTTGCTGAAGCTGGTACTCGCTCGAGGCCGCGCTGCGGACCCTCCTGGTCCGGTCTACACCAAGGTAAACTTCGGCCGCAGTCGTCCCTCCGTTGGTGAAGATCGCCGCATCGACTCCCGTGGGGTAGGTCCGGTACGGGTTGATGGAGGTCTTACCAACGGCGGTGCCTCCGATCGCCACGTTATCGCCTGTGACGGTGCAATGCCCAGCGGTCGATCCGGCGCGACTCGTTCCGGCCGCCATCGTGAAACCGGTTGTGCATTGGACAAGATTAGGAAGGTCAACCAGCAACCCTCCGATCAATGGGGGATAGTCAAACCGGTGCCCCGCGGCTTGGCCGAGTTGAAAGGTCGGATCTACCAAGAACCGAAGGGCATAGGACGGCACCGCGGCACGCAAATTGCTCTCGAGGACGGGATCGCTGACGTCAACTTTTACTGCCACCGTGTTGGTCGGGTGGTCGACCCCGATCATCATGGTCGAGTACGGCTTCGGCGTGTGGCTATCAATGATTCCGGAGAGTGTCGCCTTGTAGCTGTCCAGCTGGGCCTCCGAGTATGTGACGGTGACCAGGACGAGACGATCGGGCGGTCCCGCGAACAACCCAAGCAGAGTGTTCCGGTCTGCGGCCGTCGCGTTGACGAGTGCCACACAGAGCTTGCTGGGGGCCGTTGACGTGTCGAGCCATGTGCCGGCATAACGCCCTGGCAAGTTTGCCTTGATGTTCGACACGAACTGCTCCGTCTGGAACACGGCCTCGACATCCTCGTCCGCCTCCCAGTCCGCATCGAAGGACTCCAGAGGCCCCCCTTGCTGAGCCGTGAGTCTGACGTCATCAACGAAAACGGATCTCGATCCACCCGTTCCGTTGTGGTGCAGCTGCAACAGCCCGGAGCCGGCCAAGGGTGCCGCGTCAGCGTACTCAAGGGACCATGCACTCGGCTCGGACGTTCCGAGCGGCCAGATCTTCACCTTCACAACGCCCTCATTAACCGAGAAGCGAAGCCGCTGGGGGAGGGTGTCCTTGGAGTACGTGAAGGAGGCAGTGTCGGTCACGGCGCCACCACTCAGTCGGCGGAGCTTGACGGTGGCCGAATCGCTCTGCACTTCGAGCCTGTATCCGGAAACCAACGAGGATCCGCTGGTCTGAGCGCGAAGGGTCGTGCGCAGGCCACTCCTGTAGTCGCGATTCTCGAACTGGTAGGTCAACCGGACCTCCGCGTTGCGGAGCGGATCCATCCGGGAAAGCGCCTTGGCGTCCGCGGCGCCGCTCACCGAGAGACGACCCGCGCCGCTGACGACGTCAACATCGGCTGTCGATGCCGTCGAGGACGTCCACTTCGAGGAGTCCCAATCGGCGCCGTCCGCGGCGCTGAAGGTTTCGCCGACTTCTTGGAGTTGGAGATTGCTGGCGATGACCGCCTCGGTACCACTCTCTGCATCGAGTGCTCTGAGTTGGATGGTGTGCGAGCGACCGTCCAGGAGGTGGGACGGCGGAGACCATTCAAAACGGTCACTGTTCGGCGGTGCGCACGGCCCTCGAAACATGTCAGCGAGAGCTGATCCAGTGCTCGTTGCCGCGCCGTCAACGTATGCCTTCACCGTCACTGGCCGGCGCCTGTCATTCGGGTCATGAGCCCAACCCTGGATCAGTTCGCCGCTCATCTCTTCTATGGCTCCAATCGGGGGGAGCTGGCGTTCTCTCGTGAATACGTCGGCGGACCCGTTCGTGTCACCGCTCACGAGGTTGGTCGCCCGCGACCAGAACGCCACCAGGAGGCCGTCGTCGGAAATCCCTGGACGCAAGGCGCTGGTTTGGTCGCCTTGCGCGCCAGCGGAACTGACGCTCAGGCGCTCGGTGCTGCTGCTCACAACGTCTCGGAGGAAGACATCCTGAACCCCGTTGGTGTCAGCGGCCACAAGGTTCGACGCTACCGAAGAGAAGGTGACGAACCGGCCGTCAGGCGAGATATCGGGGTCAAGACTCTGGCCATTGGCCTGGGCCCCGCTCGTACCGACGCTCACACGTAGGGTCGTTGCGAGTTGGCGGTCTCGCAAGAAGACGTCGTTGCTGGCGTTCGTGTCCCCTACGACGAGGTTCGTCGAACCCGAGTAGTACGTCACGTAGCGACCATCGGCAGAGATGCTTGGCAGGACGCTGCCGCCGTTCCCCTGAACGCCACTCGAACTCACGCTGATCCGCTCGATGGTGCCCGCCACCCGGTCGCGGAGAAAGACATCCCAGTTTCCGTTGCTGTCGCCGCTCACGAGTGTCGAGGCCCCAGAGAAAAAGGTGACGTAGCGGCCATCGGCAGAGATTCCGGGATTGGCGCTCTCCCCGTTACCCTGAACTCCCCCAGCGCCAATGCTGACCCGTTCGGTGGTACCGGCCACCCTGTCCCGTACGAACACGTCGGTCGTCGCGTTGGTATCTCCTGCGACGAGGTTCGTCGCCTTGGATGCGAATGTCACGTATCGGCCATCGGGTGACAGTCGAGGTGCATAGCCGCTGATGTTGTTGCCCTGGACGCCCCCGCTAGCGACACTCATCTGTTCTGTCGTGCCCAGGATGCGGTCACGGATGAAGACGTCCCAGGTCGCGTTGGTGTCGCCAGGTGTTACCAAGTTGGTCGCCATGGAAGTGAAGACGACATAGCGGCCATCGGCCGATATCGCTGGGTCCTCGCTGTGTCCGTTGCTTTGAGTGCCGTTGGTCGCGACAGTGATCCGCTCGGTCGTGCCGACGACCAAGTCTCGGACGAAGATGTCTGCGACCCCGTTCGTGTCGCCACTAACCATGTTCGACGCTAACGACTCGATAGCCACGAACCGGCCGTTCCCCGACACGGCAAAGTTGTGTCCGTCGGCGTTCGCTTGACTGCCGTTATTTGCCACACTCACCCTCAGCGTCGTATTTGCAGCAGCGACTGCAGGCGAGGTCATCCAAAGCGTATTCACCGAGATCACGGACGTGGCCGTCATTGCGGCAAGGACAAGGACTCGCGTGCCGAGTAGGCGGCGACGAAGCATCACGGACTTCTCCGATTCTGGGGTGTGATCCATGAGCGTGGCGGAAGCGAGCCAAGCCCCGGACACTCCGTCAGACGAGTCACGCCTTTTGTGGCAACGCGTCTTTTTTGCTCTACGCATCGTTGTCTGATTCGGCCTGATAGTGATGGGTGAGTGGAGTTCTCACCGCTCGCCGGAGCAGGCTCCAGTGACCCCGCCCCGACCCTCGCGTGATACTTCGGTCGAGCCCCTCCCCTGGGGACTGCCCCCCAGTCGAGCGCGGCCCAGCCGCCTCCGGGCATTGCTCCGGCGGGGCCTACGCTCGAGCGTGGAGTCATGCCTCCGCGGTTGGGGTTGGGAAGGTATCTGGTCGCGGCGCCTAACCAGGCTGCTGGGCGGCGCGATTGAGCGCGAATCCGCTGTGGAAGCGAACACTGTGGGGTCGGTCGTCCGCTTGGCAACGGGCGACCCGGCGCAGTTCGGTCCTCTCCAGCTCGGCGGTCTTCGTTGTCGAGGGGTGGAGGGGCGGGCCCTTGGCTCTCGTGGTGGCGCCCGCCCCGGGGGGGGGTGCGCTCAAGCACTCGTGCTTCAGCGGGCGCGCCCGGGGTGTGTCAACACCGGCTGAAAACTGGCTCCTCCACCTGGAATGCGCCCGGTGATAGGGGGTCGGTTTTCACCCGGCGCCGACAGGCTGCTCGCTTGCATTCCCGCGCTTCTCGCCGTCAGCGGTGAGCCAGGTCGACTGCTGGCGGCCCGATAACCGCGACCAGCCGACTTTTGGCGAGATGTCGGCGGTCGTCTTGGCCACCGTCGAAGACGGGATGTGAAGAAGTGGACGGTCTTCACCCCGGCGAGCCAATCGCCCGGTGGCAGGCGAAGGACTCGAGTTCTCTACGAACCGTCGCGAGTGCTCGCCCCGTCCCGGAGGCACCGGCCTGCGACCGGAGCCTCAAGGTGAATTCTCACCCGGCCGACTTTGAGAGACGGCTGCACGAGGAAGCCCGTTCGCCCGGCGTACTTCGGGAGCTCGCCAATGCGTATCGTCACCGCGATTTCTTGACTCGTCTCGATGACGTCGACGCTATGAAGCCCCTCGATGGTCCCATGTCCGAACGTGATCAGGACGGCTTTATCGTCTCCCCGCAGCCGTTCGACACCGGTCCACGGAACGGGGCGAGGGTCGCTGACCTTCGGATTGGGCACTTCGAGGGGCGGAAGGGCTCTCCTCGTTGCCTCGGACGGCGCGACCGACATCGACACCGCCCCAGCGTGGTGGAGCGAGCCCACTTCAGTGATGACGACCGGATCGCCCAGCTCCTCAACGAGGAGATGCAGCTCGTGACCGTCGTCGGAAATCCCCGTGGCCAGGACGTGCGCCCAGCCAGCAGCGAGTCTCTCCGTTAACTGGTCTATGTCGGGATGGCCCGTCCGACCACTCACCTCGTCGAACTGAAGTGGGTCGTCGAGGGCTTGGTCAGACCGGTAACGGTGCAGCATCCAGACGATGGACACGGCAACTCCTCCAAGGGATCCACGCTGCTCTGAGACTGGCGATTACGAACTCATCCTTGCAGGGGACGGGGTCCCACGGCTCGAGTACCTCGCCCGAGGATTCTCAGTTGCAGAGCGTCCCTGGGCCGACAGGAGCCTGCTCTTGACGGCTTTGTCGACAAAGGCGACCGCAAGCCAGATGTTTGGGTTGCAATTTGGTTGCAGTTTCTGCCGTGGGAAGCGTCAAGCGCCGTCTCAGGGCGAAGGCGACGCGGCAAAACCGCTGATCAGGAAGGGTGCGAGCGGAGGGATTTGAACCCCCAAGGTGTTGCCACCACCGGGACCGCACCCCGGTGAGGCGATGGACGATGCCGTTCTCCCGGCAGATCCGGTCGAAGAGCACCTCGACGGGATGCGGACCCAGCCGGCCGGTGAAGACCTTGCCATTGTCAGTGAGCACCTCGTCGGGAACGCCCCAGCGGCGCATGGCCTCGGCGAAGACGGTGCACACCGGTCGGGCCGTGGCCCGCTCCACCAGTCCGGCCGCCACGCAGAAGCGGAGTGGTCATCGATGCCCGTCACCACCTTGAGCTCCCGCTCGTCGAGCAGGAAGACCCCGCCCATCACGTCCATCTGCCACAGCTCGTTCGGTCGAGACCGCTCCCAACGCACGTAGTCCTCCCTCCTCCGCTTGCGCCGCTGACGGTCCACCAGGTTCCGGCGGACCAGCGCCCGATAGATCGCCACCCGCGACGGCACCGGATCGATGCCTTCCTTGGCCAACTGGGCGATCCGCAACGGACCCCAGCCCGGATGCACCATCCGGATGGCCACGATCCGCTCCTCCACCCCCGCCGGCGTCTGATGGGGGCAGCTGATCGGCCGGTGCGACCGGTCAGCCAGCCCCGCCAACCCGCCCGCCTCATAGCGGCGGATCCACCGATGCACGCTCTGACGGGCCACTCCGAACTTCTCGGCCACGTCCACCACGGTGTGCCCATCCCGCAGGACGGCCATCACCGCCTCGTATCGCTGCTCGACCACACCCATCACCACCAGCACGGCCTCGGCCTCCCTCCTCGCCCGGACGCGAAGAAGCAGATCAACCCGCCTGTCACCCATCAACCGCGACCGGTGTCACCCATCAGCCGAGATCGCGTCACCGATCAACTGGAACCGTTTCGTCCAGCATCACCCGAGCCCGCACATTGAGGTTCGCGTTGAGCCGTGTGAGGTCGCGTGTGAGGTTCCGTGTGAGTTCCAAGCGGTCAACTGCCCCGAAATCTCGAGCGTTCAGACTTTCAAGCTCCGGTGTCAAGGTCCGGCTGCGTTGAGGTTCGCGTTCAGACGCGCGTTGAGGTTCGCGTTCAGCCTGCCCGTGCATGTTGAGCGCTGATTCCTGCTCCGGCTGGCGTCGCGAAGTCTCGCCTGGGACGCCAGTCGTCCGAATGAACTCGTGCATGCGACGAAGGAGGTGGGCGCTGGTGGACGGACCCAACCGGTTGGTGCTGTCGGTCGCCGAGGCGGCCGAGATGCTGGGTATCTCCAGGACGCTCGCTTACGAGCTGGTCGCCCGGGGTGAGCTCCCGGCTCGTCGCTTCGGGGGGCGCATCGTCGTTCTCCTGCGACCTCTGGAGCGCCTTCTGGATGGCGGACAGGCGGAAGAAGACTCGGGCCTCACCGCGAACTCCGCTACGGGTGGAACAGAGCCACGGCCGTCGATCCGGGCATTGTGACCGTGGACCGTCCTGCCGTCCGGTTCGCCATGCCCGCACGGGGACTGGCCGTCGTCGCCCCCGGGGCGATCGCCTCACCTGAGGCGCGGACATCCTCGCCGGCGGCCTTTTTGTCCCGAACCCACTACGCGGCGAGCTTCCCCTCGATGAACCCCAATCCCAGTACTGATTGCCGAACTACTCCCGACCCCGCCCCTAGCCCTCCGACCACCCCCTCGATCCTCCCCAACTCCACCACCCAACGAACCACAGACAGTTGCCAGCCCTTCGGGCGGGCGTTGCCCACGTCGGCGTTCAGGGTGGGGCCTCGCCCATGTTGAGGATCGCGAAGTTGTCCGATGCCGAATATCTGATCGGCCAGGTCGCCTTGGGGATCGACGACTACTACGTGGGGGTCGGGGAGGCCCCGGGGGTGTGGCAGGGCGCCCTGGCGGGCGAGCTGGGCCTGTCGGGTGTGGTTGACGCCGATCACCTGCGGGCGCTCGTGGTGGGCGACCATCCCCTGACCGGCGAGGCGCTCCTGGCCGGCCATCGGGCCCGGAAGGTCGCGGCGTTCGACGTCACGTTCTCGGCCCCGAAGTCGGTCTCGGTGCTGTGGGCGTTCGCCTCACCGGAGGTGGCGTCGGTGGCGTCGATCGCCCACGTCGAGGCCGTGACCATCGCCCTCGCGTTCCTGGAACGGCGGGCGGGCAACACCCGCCAGCAGGTCGACGGCGAACGTGAGCTGATACCTACCGACGTGGCGGCGGCGACCTTCGTGCATCGCACCAGCCGTGAGGGGGATCCGCAGATCCACACTCATGCGGTGGTGCTGAATCTCGGGGTCCGGCCCGACGGAACCTACGCGGCGCTCGACGCCACCTCGCTCTATGACTGGGGGAAGGCTGCCGGGTCGATCTATCAGGAAGAACTCCGGCGTCGCGTCACCGAGCGGCTCGGGGTCGAGTGGGGCCCGGACCGGCACGGCTGCCGGGAGATGGTCGGCTTCGACCCGGCCTGGCTGCGGACGTTCTCCAAGCGGACCGTCGCCATCGAGGAGCACTTGGCCGGGGCAGGCCCTGAGAACCCGACCCCGAAACAGCGGATGAAAGCGGACGAGGCGGCATCACTGGCCACCAGACCGCACAAGGACGGCTCCCTCACCCCCGAACTGCTTCGTCATCGCTGGCAGGCCGAAGCCGACCAGGTCGGATTGGCGACCGGCCACGCCCTCGAAGCCCAGGTCTGCAACCGGGTCATCCCCGAGCTCCGGCCCCGCCTGGAGTGGGTCGACACCGTCACCCGACTGACTGATCCGGAAGGGGGCCTGTGCGCCCACCGGGCCCGTTTCAACGAAGCCCACGTGATCGAACACGTCGCCGCGCTCGGCGCCGGCCGCCTCCACGTGGACGCCATCGAAGACCTCGCTTGGGGTTTCCTCAACTCCGACGATGCCGTCTTCCTCCTCGACCGAAACGACCGGCGACTCCCGCTGTTCTCGACCCGGGATCACCTACGCCTCGAGGGCCGCGTGCTCGACCACCTCGACCAGCTGGCCGCCAACCCCGTGAGCGGGCTCGACCCAGCCGTCGTCGACCAAGCCATCGCCGGCGAAGCGCCCGGCCTGGGCGACGACCAAGCCACTGCGGTGCGAGCCCTGTGTGACGCCGGGCCCGCCCTGCGCAGCCTCATTGCCCCCGCCGGGTTCGGCAAGACCACCACCATCCATGCCGCCGCCGTCGCCGCCACTGCCAGCGGATGCCCGCTGGTCGGCCTGGCCGCCACCAACCAGGCCGCCGGCGAGCTCCGCCAGGCCGGTGTGCCCGCCACGACCATCGCCCGATTCGCCCTCGACGGCGCCACCCTCCCCGCCGGCGCCGTCGTGGTCTTGGACGAAATCTCCCAAGTGGCCACCGCCGACGCCGAGATCGTCCTCGCCGCCGTGGCCGCCACCCCAGGGGCACGGCTGTGGTGCCTCGGCGACCCCCACCAGGCCCAGGCCGTCCGGGCTGGCGGCATCGGCCTCGAACTCGCCCGCCTCGGCACCCAAGATCGGATCCCCGCCCCCCAGCTCACCGAGAACCGCCGCCAACGCGACGAGGCCGAACGCCAAGCGCTCACCGCGTACCGGGCCGGCCACGTCGCCCTCAGCCAAAACACCCGCTCGCGGCACGGCTGGGAACACGACCTCGGGTCCCCCCACGAGACCCGGGAAGCCCTCGCCGATGCCGTCGCGGCCGATCTCGCCGTCCACGGTCCCGGCGGAGGGATTGCCCTGGCCGTCGCCCATGCCGACTGCGAAGATCTCGCCGACCGCATCCGCACCCGACTCCGCGCCGCCGGGCACGTCCACGGGCCTGAGATGACCGGGCCGGCCTGGCGCCACGGAGAACGGCACTACGCCGCCGGTGACCGGATCCTCGTCCACGGCACCCTCCGCCTCGGCGGGCAACGCCTCCACAACGGCACCGTCCTGACCGTCACCGGAATCGCCGAGCACGAACTCGTTGCCGCCGACCAGTCCGGTCGCCAACATGCTCTGCCCGCCTCCTTCGTCGCCGGCCACCGGGGCGATGGCTCCCCCAACGTTTCTCACGCCTGGGCCCGCACCATCGACGGGATTCAAGGTGGGACCTGGGCGCAGGTCCATCTGCTCGGCACCGCCGCCCTCGAGCGGTACACCGGCTACACGGGCCAGAGCCGCTCCCAGCACCCCACTCACACCTGGAACGTCACCCGCCTGCCCGAGATCGACCACGGCGGCATCCTCGCCGACGACCGGACCCCCGACCGGGAAGTCCTCGACGCCCTCCTCCGCGTCCCCGACCACAGCTTCGCCACCCATGACGACCCTGCTCGCATTCACGGCCTCCTCGCCGAGCGGCGCGAGCACGAAACGGTCCTCGCCGGTGCCCCGCGCAACCGAAGCGCCGATCTCCAGCGGGCAGAACAGGAACTGCGGGCAGCCCGCATCGAACGAGACGGGGCCCGATACCGACTCGACCGCGCCCAACACCGCCTCGACCAGATCGGCCCACTCTCCCTCCTCCGCCGCCACGGCCGCGACGAGAAGCACGCCGCCCTCGAAGCCATCGAACGCTCCCAAGGTGACATCAACCGGTCCGCCGCGAGAATCACCGCGGCGGAAGACCGCCTCGACCGGGTTGTTGACCAGGTCGCGGAAGCCGGCGCCTGGCACGCCGAACACGACTGGCGCCAGGCGCGTGTAACGGCAATCGAACGCGAACTGACCGGCGCCGGCCACATCGACCTGCGGCGAGACGACCTCGGCCTGCGCCCCGACAGGTCGCACCCCGACCCGGCGCGCACCAGCGGCCTCGGATCCCGGATCGAACGAATCCTGTCCAGCGCGGCGGGCGAGCACGGCATGCCATCGTGGTCGGATCGCCTCGCCGAGGTCGCCCGCCCGCCAACGCCGGCGCCGGACCACGATCTCGGGATGGATCTCGGGCCCTAACCCGAGTGCGCCTTCAGCTGCTCCCGCCTCCATCAGGCGCGGCATCTGCCTCGTGCAGCCTTGCCCTGACTAGGAGCACCGCGGAGATCATCGTCGAACGTCCGAAGGATGGGGCGTCTGGCCGCTGCTGTGGTCACCAAACGCTCATAGGAGCGGGCGCAAGTCGGACACGCCGCCCGAAGAAGGAGAAGCCGTTTCGCACACGGTCGTTGGGCGGCCTTGTCTCCTCCATCCTCGCTCGGAACTCGACCGTCCTCATCTTTCGGAGAAGCGGGTAATGAACCTTCGTCGCAGCCGCGCGCGCTACGCGCTCGCCTTCGTCAGTCTGCTGATGCCCGTTGGGCCAGCAGTCGCCTCGGCCGCTCCGGCCGATTCTGGGACTGGGTCAGCGGCCGGGACCGAGCCGGCCTTCGGCGATTCCTCTTCGACGCAGACTCAGGCCGGCTCGGCTCAAAAGACTCAGGGCGACAGCCCCGACTCACAGGGGCCCCACGAGAAGCGAGACAAGAAGAAAGACGAATCCGCCGATGGTGGGATCAGCATCATGGCCTCGTCTCTGTTCTACGTCGGCGTAACCTCGGCTGGACCCGCTGGCGACGGTTACTGGTCGGTTACAGATGGCGGGGTGGTGACGCCTCTTCGCGAGGCTCCGGACGACCCATTGCCGACCCACTACGGAGAGATCTGCGCTCCCTGCGTACTCAATGCTCCGATCGTCGGTATCGCCGGCCGCCCGGCCGGTGGCGGCTATTGGCTCGCAGCCAGCGAC
>WUUC01233972.1_pt1 | contig 13612 bp, 29 predicted proteins | sample 6278441 | NCBI WGS metagenome assembly WUUC01 (sample SAMN13675441, study PRJNA597444) | soil metagenome | isolation source: soil | place: USA: Washington | collected 2017-10
CATATCCGCATGCTCCTCCCCAGGGTCGGACCCCGTTCTCAAAAATCCGCTGGATATGGGAGGTCGCCTAATTGGATGCGTATGGGGCTCCAGATAGCCTGCCCCGTCCCTCCACGATCTATTTATCCATGGTACAGGAACAGCGCACCTGTGTTTACTGGGATCCCCGTTCGCCTTCATCGCGCACGTTTTCTCACACATCGGGCATCGTTCCACACCAACCGGATCGGCTGCATAGTCAACCTCTCGCCAAACCCGCACGCGCCAGCCCACGATCGTTGGTCGCCGTCCAGAGACCGGTACGACGCCGTAGGCTGGTCTCAGCTCGATGTACGGATGCGCGGTAGATTGCCACGCGTCGGGGACTGGCACGACGCTCACGGGCCAGCCTCGAAGCCGGCCTCTGTCTGCTCGAATTCGCCGGCTGTGATCTGTCCGTCGCGCATCTCGTCGGGCGTGTACATTCCGCCCACCACGTCTGGGAAATAGGCGCGCGCGGCCTCACGCATAGCAGCCCACCGAAGCATCACGCGAGGTTGGCGCCCCCAGGCCGACTTTCGGTCATTTTCGCTGTAGAACCCAGCGCGCTCGGCCTCTTGCAGAGTATACTTGAACATCTGCTCAGGGCGACCGACCCGCTTAAACCGGACCACCGCGTAGGTCATCTCTGTTTCCGCGATCTCGAAATACTCGCACACGTGTTTGGCGCGTTGCACCTGCCCGACAAGAAAATAAGCATACCAGGTGAGCGTGTTTTTCACGAAGATGCTCGCACGTAGTGCCGTCGCGTACGGCACCATTCGTTCGCGCGCCTCTGCAATCACGAGCATCCTGTCCACCGTGATCACGGCCGCTGTGTTCGGACAGTCGGCCCCCCAGCACTTGACCGTTTTCACGCCTTGTCGCTCGGCTCTTCGTCGATGCCGAGACACGTGTTGTCGCTGCAACTCGCACAATGAGACATGTCCACTCCCTCTCTTAAGACCCTCGGCGACCCCGCCGCGCACCGTCTTACTTCAGTCACGCGACGGGGAGGTGCGGCGGTAGTGCATTACCGTCCGAGCCCTTGCCCTCGGATTCGCACCTTGCTTCCAAGAACCGGACGGTTCGCTACGCCCGCCGTGGTGTCCCGATCCTGCTCTGGTCCACGGAAGAAGCCTCGCCAGAATTAGCGATGGTTCGTACTACGGCCATTGCATACCACATAAAGCGGGCGCTCCGGCTTCGGTTCCGAACCATCTCCGAACACCCTGCCACGGCCTGCGCCGCACGTCAAGACTTTCTTGATCGGTCTTGACACTGGGCCGTTAGCCGCGTAGAACGAAGCCTGATGAGGACAGAGCAGCGAAGAGATCATTACGTGCGAATCGATCCCAGGTCGGACCTTGGGCGAGACCTGGCTAGGTACATCAAGGCGGAAGAGCGCGCCGGGGGGACAACGAACAAGTCGCAAATCATACGAGATCTCATCAGGAAGGGACTAGATGTCAAAACGTCTCTGCTTGCCTCTCCGCTCGCACCCTTCGCGGCAACGTCAGTCTATGACGGTCGATCGTGACGTGCGGCGCGCCCATTGCCGCCGCCGCCGCCGCCCGATTTGGGCGTACGAATGATCGTCTTCATCCTTCTCGCGGCCGCCTCAGCGTGGCTGGTCACGAGGCGCGCTCCGCAGCACAGGCCTATCGCGCTGGCGCTGACGATCTGCGCCGGGCTGGACGCCGTGAGGCTCTTGCCGTTGCCCGCGCGGATTGACATGGCGCTTTGCCTGGGGACGCCGGTTGCGAGCCGCTGGGCCTACGTGAACGCGCTACGGTACGGCAACGGTCGTGAATGGCAGGTTGCCCTGATCGCGTGGCTTCTGTGCGTGCCGCTGTTGTGGCTCGCGCCGCCGGCGCACTGGCATCTAATCCTTCCGTGCGCCTACCTGGGGATGCCAATCCTAGGCGGCGTAGCGGGGGCGCTCTCTGCAACGGCAATTGGATATCGATGGGGCATGACGCAGCGGGTTGCGCTCATTCTGCTCGCGGGCGACGCGCTGGCGGTCGCGTCCCTGTGTGCGCGAGAATGGATCTCAGACCAAGCCGGCGTGGTGCTCGGACTGGTCACGGTGTATCAGGTGGCATGGCACTGGAGGTGGACGCGTGCTCAAGGCGACTAAGAAACACGTTCAGCATACGGGGGACCATCGTTTCGAAATGACGCTGCAATTGCCGTTCTGGACGAGAGTAAAGATCCTTTTCGGATGGGACCTGCTGATAACCTTCGAGCCTGGCGTCGGATACTCTATTGGTCGAGTGGTGTGGCGCCTGCCAGAAACGCCTGGACTGACGCAACATGACATGCCGGTGAACCTGTGAGCGACGAGAAGTTCAGGCGCGAGGCAGCCGGCCGGCCGCGCCCGGGCATTACAAGCGCCTCTACGGTGCCAGTCTGCCGATGTATGACGAGCTCGGATCGTGTCAGGAGGTATGGAACGCCACGGCGGTTGACCTGGCGAAAGGGGACGAGGATGCGCTTCGAACACAGAGACTCTGAAGACGACATGCTGACAGCTCAGACGGTTGCAATGGGCGGAGTGTTGGTTTCAACATCCGCGCGATGCGGCGTTTTGCTAACGGTAGAGAAGGCGCGCGAGTTGGCTCATGCAATTCTGAACGCCACGGCGGTTGACCTGGCGAAAGGGGACGAAGGGCATTACCTAATTCGATATAAAGGCTATTGCGGAGACGCTTGCCTCTGGTGGTGCCCGAACGGCGCAGGCTACACGACCAATATCGATCTTGCTGGACGATTCACGAAGGAGCGGGCGATGTCTCAGGAGGGAATTCGCGCGCTCGATCAGGCCGTGCCGGAAAGCGTAGCCCTCGCGGCCGTTACGCGTCACGTCATGGCTGATGCGTTGTTCAAGGCACAGAGGGACTTTGCGGCGGTTGAAACCCAACCGGCTTCCGCTTCGGTCGAGCCTGCGCAGCGGCCTTGAGCCGAGCTTCCTCGCGCATCTCTCGCCGCACCCTGCGCTCGATTCGCAGGTAGCGCCCCACCGTCATCACAAGCACCACCAAAGCCAGCGCAAGCGCCGTCAGCGCCGTGACGTAGTGGCCTAGCTCGTCCGTGCTCGGGACGTGACTCACCTCGCGTTGGCGATGGTATGTGCGAAGATCTCCGAGAGCCTCTGCGGAGTGATCCCACTGGTCTCGCATTCGGCCGCCAGCTCTACGATGCGCGCGGCGGCGTTCAGCTCTGCGCGACCCGCAGGAGGCTTCGGCGGTGGCGTGGTGGGGAGGATCGGCGGGTCGGAGGCGCCCGCCGCCGTGCGGCAATGAGGCAGCGTCTATCCCGAGCAAGGGATGGTTTATCTAGCACGTCACCGCTCTCTGCTCCAAGCGGAATGCTGGATTCCCGCTACGCCACCGCTTCCCCTCAACAGGCACTCTAACCCACCCGTGGTCCACCATCCAATCCGGCACCTCCGACGGCTCGCACATCTTGTGCTCCCACCGCTGGATCCAGGTGTACCCAACGAATGTGAGCCCCCGCCCTCCGCTCACACCGTTCGAATAGCTTGACGTTCGTCGACCGGTTTCATCCTCGTAGCATCGCGCACGTCTACGTTTCGTTGGCGTCCACCCGCTGCATTTATACACGTGCCCAGTGTGCCCTTGCCCTTCATCGCTGTAGGTCACCAGAATGGGCCAGCGTCCGCGATCGATGAGCCGGCGCATCTGTCGTTTTAGCGGCTTGGCGACGTGGTTTAATTGACGCTCATCTCGTGGCGTAGCGACCATCCTTGACAGCGCCAACACTGCCCCAGGCTCATCTGGACAGACGCTCTTTGCGGCGCCAAACGGCGGCGGTTGCCACAGATACCCAGCTACGACGCGCTGTCCTTCCCACACGGCGAACCCGTACGTGGCCGAGTTCCCAGCGCCGCCGTATCCATGGTAGGCTTCGCAGAGCGCCCTCACCTCGTTCACTCCGCATGGCCGCAGATCGTAGCTAAGCCTGGGCTTCACTCTGGTATCCGCCACGGATGCGTGTGCGGCTCCTGATACCCTGGCAAAGTCCCGTCAATACTCGCGTTCCAGGGCACCCGAACGCGCCAGCCCGTGATCGTTGGCCGTGGACCCGAGACAGGAACGACCCCGTAGGCCGGTCGCAACTCGATATGCGGGTGCGCGGTGGGCTGCCACGCGTCGGGGACTGGCACGGCGCTCACGGCAACTCTTCCATGGCCCGGGCCTCCGAAATGAATTCCTCGTCCGTAAGACCGCCGCGGATCTCGTCTGGCGTGTACAGGCCTCCCACAAGCTCAGGCCAATGCAACCGAGCGCATTCTCGCATCGCAGCCCACGCCTTCATCACATGGCGGCTTTTTTTCCAAGGTTCCCCTTGCGAATTGAGTTTCTGCGCCATCTGCTCGGTGAACGGGTACTTCGCTGGCTTCTCCATCGTCGCCCGCTGGTACTCGACCACGGCGGTGTCATCCTGCGGACCAGATATCAGTTCGAAACGTTTACACGTCTTCGAGCGTCGCACCGTCGCGACCAATAGCATTGCAGAAAACCCAAGCGTTCCGTTGACGTCATACAGATGACGCAAGGCGCTCATCCCGTATCCCATCTCCTGAAGGATGACGATCCCGGTGGCGATCGCCGCCTGACTCTTGAATCGAGGGAACATTCGCGAGTTGTAGATCATCTCCGCACGGTTCCACAATGTATCGGTATCGCGTGGCTGCAATGCGTAGCGATCAATCCGGCTCGAATAGCTCACAGTCATTGCCGTAGACTCTTGTTGAACGTGGGCCGACGTAGGAATCGACAGCGGCGCGGGGTGAGCCTCTGGACGCCGCTCTTCTGTCAGCGGCTGTACCTTCGGCTCTGCCAGGATGCGCTCGAAGCAGAGCGGCAAATCCGAGAGCATGCGTGCGCACGCGTAGCCCATGTCCAGGGCTGCCTGGCCACCTGCTAAGATGCACCGACGTTCGTGATTGTCAGACCAGTCGGTCCCAGCAATGGCTGCGTTTAGGACGTCCTGTGCGGTGGGCCCTGCCAATTGCAACAACCTGGCCGCCTTCCCCTCTGCGATGCCACCCTTCTTGACGGGAACGTAATGCGGAAACGGCTTGTATCCGTCACCGTCGTCGCCTCCCAACGCCTTGACCTCGGCTATCCAGTCACCCACACCCTCGAAGCGCTCTCTGACCTGCGTCTCGGTGATGAGTACGCCGTCTTGCAGACGTAAAACGGCGACCTTGGTGGCATCGTCCACAAGAGCCCAGACGTCCGTGTCCCCGGACAGGATCGTGAGCGCCCAGTCTCCCGGGTTCTGCCGATGGTACCAGGCGACCAGCGAAGCGATAATGTCGTCTGCTTCTGGATAGAAAAACGGCGCAGACGCGTCGGATGTAGACGGCAGTGACTGGGCTATCTTGCCCATTTCGCCCCGATTAGGGAACGCCATAGCGCCGTCCTTCTGGAGACGTTCCACGACGTCGCGCACCATTTTGCGGTACGCCTCACCAGGGTCGGGTCGGTTAGCCTTGTAGGTGGGGCAGTGCAGCTTCCGGAAGCTTGGGCCCACGTCGAGGGCGAGGACAACGCGATCGTGGCCATCCGCCGCCTTCGTGATCTTCGCTACGCTGTTCGCAAAGGCTTCGCCGTCGGAGAGACGCCCGCTCTGGTACATCTCCCATTGCGCGCGGCAGACGCCGCTCACGTCGACTGCGAGGATTCGGAGTTGACGATCCGCAGGCTCACTCAGGTCACTCATTGATGTGCTCAAGCGGATTATAGCCGTGGTCTGCGACGAACACGCCCGTCACGTTGCGCCGATGTGGCCATTCAAACCGGTAAATCTTTCTCACGTCGCCCGTCCCTTCGCAACGGCGTCGAGGTCCACAGGATACCCGTGCCGTTGCAGCGTATCCGCTATGATGCGCGCAAACCTGGGGCTTGGATCTGTGCCTTGGCCCAGCTTATCGAGTACCTTCAAGGTCACTGCACCGTTGGTCATCTTGACCAGTTGGCGTGAACCGAACCGAACCTTAATCCGTTGCAGCCACGTAGCTATTCGCTGAGAGCCTTCCGCGCCCCACTCACGCAGCGCTTCCGATCCTTTGCCGCCTGGCATAGCCCTATTGTGATCGGCCATCTTCCTCAACCTCCGCGCTGACACCCGTAACGGTACCAATGATCTTTATTGGGGACACGAACTGGTCGCCAGCCTGCGGTCCGTGGGCCATATGGCATAGCCCGCACAGGAGCATTCTGTCGGACGTGATCGCAACGGCCACATCCTGGCAGTCGGCGCCCCAACACTTGACCGTTTTCATAAGCCCCTCGGCGACCCCGCCGCTCACCGGTATGAGTTCAGTACCGCGGCGGGGAGGTGCGGCGGTAGGACAAGTACCGTCCGAACGTTGGCAACCGAACGGATTCGCACCTTGCTTCCGCTAGTCGGACGGCAACCCGTCGCCCGCCGTGGTATCCCGAGCGCGATTGCTAGGTCTGCTCTGGTCCACGGAAGAAGCCTCGCCAGAATTAGCGATGACGCAATCTGGTGTCGTGCAAAGGCCTAGACTCGCCGCTTGCAGACCGCGCCACCACGAACACCATGCCACGGGCCGCGCTACACGTCAACATTTTTCTGCACTGTGTTGACAGGCGCTAACGCCAGGTGTAGGTAGAGGCATGGCTGTGAATTGGAAGTTCATTGGGTTCAGGCTCGACATGTCGAGCGAGCTGGCCCAGCAGATCGAGCGTCACGTGGAGGCGGAGCAGAAGGTTCGTCCCGGCATCGGGCGCTCCCAGGTATTCAGGGAGCTTGTGTCGAAGGCTCTGGGAACGCAGAAACTGCCTCGCGAGCGGAGGACGGGGCGATGAGCGCCCCTCGCGTGCTCGTCTGCGGCAACCGGACATGCCTAGAGGCCGACTGGCGGTCAACGATTCACGCGTGGCTCCGGCGCATGCCAAGCGGCACGACCATCATTCATGGCGCGCAATGTACAATCGGTCCGGATAAGCGGCCGATTGGTGGCGCGGACTGGATCGCGGGAGAGGTCGCCAGGTCACTAGGATTCACCGTTGAAGAGTATCCGGCCGACTGGAAGCAGTATCCGCGCACGGCCGGCCCAATCCGCAACGAATTGATGGCGACCATGGACATCGGTCGCGGGCTAGCGTTTGGAGCGCTTCTGACCAGCGCGACGGCTAAGATTGCGACGGCGAAGGATTGGCAGCACCTGAAACGAACAGGCACGGGCGACATGGTGCAGCGATTGCTCGTCCGCGGGGTTGCTTGCACGGTCGTGCCAAGGCCCGGGGTGTTGCCGTGACACCCGCCGAGCACGTGACGGTGTTCCTGCTCCGCACGATTTCGACGGCTTGTCGTTCTCGTATTCAAAGCGAAGCCGCAGTCCATCGCCGTAATTCTGATTTATCTGCCAGGGCTAGCGCCGCCAAGTACGAGCTGTGGCTTGCCTGGTCTAACATTCAGAATGGGATCGACTGGTGAGCGCCTACCGCACAGGGCGCCCGCAAACCAAGGTCGCGCCCAAGACTCCGTGGTGGCGCATCCTGCGCGCGTGGCTGGGGATGCGAGGCACGTTCACGAAGCTCGCGCGGAAGCGTCGCGGCGTTGGGTGGGCGTACATCCGCAACGGTGAGGTTTGCTACCACGTCCGGACGCGTCGATTTACAGATGAAGAGATTGACAGGCACCTACCGAAGTCGCTCCGCAAAACGCAGTCGACGGGGCCGCGATGATCACCTTCATCTTGCTCGCTGCCGTCTCTGCGTGGCTGGTCACGAGGAGCGCTCCGCAGCACCGACCCATTGCGTGGGCCCTGACGGTGTGCGCCGCTCTCGACGCCGTGAGGCTCCTGCCGCTGCCTGCTCGGGTCGACATGGCGCTTTGCGTTGGCATGCCAGCGGTGAGTGTATGGGCTTACGGAAGAGCTTTTTGCGGACCTGTTCGATTCGTCAACACGGCGGTCAATATGTGGGCGCCTATGGTCGCATGGGTCATATTTTGCCCCGTGCATCTGTGGCACTGGACGCTCCCTGGCGCGTTCCTCCTTTCGTTCGTCGCTGGCTTGGTGGCTATTACAGTCCGCTGTCACTTCCCAATACGAGGTGAGCCGTGGGGACTTACTCAGCGCGTTGCGCTCATCCTGCTCGCAGGTGACGCGCTGGCGGTGGCGACCCTGTGTGCGAGAGAGTGGATCTCGGACCAAGCGGGCGTGGTGCTCGGGCTGGTCACGGTGCATCAGATGGCGTGGTATTGGAGGTGGAAACGTGCGAGTAACATTCGAGTTTCTCAGGCAGATCAATAAGCTTCGCTGCAAGACTGCGTTCGGTAGGGACGTTGACGATTGGTCGCCCGCGGAATGGGCTTGCGCGCTCGCTGGGGAGGTTGGCGAACTGTGTAACGAAATAAAGAAACGCTTCCGTGGGGACGCGGACGCACCGACGACGGAGGTCATTGCCGACGAAATTGCCGACGTTTTAACCTACCTGGATCTTCTCGCAGAGCGTCACGGGATCGATCTTGAACTCGCTCTCGTCCGCAAATTTAACCGCGTCTCAGACAGGCGCGGGTGCGACGTCGTGATCCGAAGTTCCTCTCCGCGGATCGGTGGCAGAACTCAGGAGTGCATGGTTTTGATACCACCATCTGGACTGTGCATAGGCGCGTGCGGCAACGCTCGGATGGATGGCACCCATATGCGGACGTTCGATTGCGAAGGTCCGAAGTGAGCGACGAAAGGTTCAAGCGTGAGGCAGCCGGCCGGAAGGCCTACGACCTGTTTGCAAGCCACTACCTGCGCATGTATGGCGCCAGCCTGCCGACGTATGACCAACTCGGTTCGCAGTCTCAGGAGGTCTGGAACGCTACGGCGGCGGAGTTGGCGAAGGGAGACGACAGATGCGCTTTGAATACGTAGATTCAGATGGTGACCGCTTCACGGCGAAGGGGTCCGCCATGGACGAAAGCTCGTGAATTAACTCACGCCATCCTCAACGCGACGGCCGATCCGGCGGCTGAAACCCAACGGGCGGTCGTTTCATCCGAGCCTGCGGAGCGGTCTTGAGTCGAGCTTCCTCGCGCATCTCCCGCCGCACCCTGCGCTCGATTCGCAGGTACCTGCCCACCGTCATCACGAGCACCACAATAGCCAGCGCTAGGGCCGTCAGAGCCGTGACGTAGTGGCCTAGATCTTCGGCTGTCACCTCGGCTGAGCTAGCAGGTAGGCCATCAGCTCGCCTATCCTGGCATCTAAGACGCCATCGCTCCTGCACAAATCCGCGGCGCCGCGGAGGTGAAAGACGGCCTGCTCCTCGGCTCGGCCGCCTGGAGGCTTCGGCGGGGGCGTGGTAGGGAGGATCGGTTCGTTGCCAGCCCCGCCGAGGAGCGCCAGCAGCTCGTTTCCGCCATCCCTGGTAAGGGATCCCGTCTCCATCCGAGAGGTGATGAAGTTACGAACCAGATCGCGCTCGACGCCCGTGGATTCCATGCGCGCATGGCCGCATGGCTCGGCACAAAAGTCAAGAGGCGTCAAGCGGTATGACCCACAAGACGCCTCTTACGGGCGTGCCACCCGCAGCCTGTTTGAAACGGGGCGGCTGGCGGGATTCGAACCCGCCGCCCAGTGCTCTTTCGAGTCCGGTCTCCACACGTACGGTCGCCTTAGTCTGAGCGCTCTGTGCGGGGCAAGTGGCGGTCTCTCCCGCCCGTCACGCGTATTATCGGCATGCGTTCCCGTGGTGCGACTCCGCGGAGTACCAACCCGCGGATGTGCCCTCTGGCTCCTACGAGGGACATCACCAGTGGACCCTGACGGAATCGAACCGCCACACTCGCGACCAATCCCGGGATCGGTCGTCCGCGCTCCAGTGGGCCCATTAAGCCGCGGGACCTCCCGGATTTTAAATCCGTTCAGATGCGGCACCCATCCTGACATCTGGCCCAACGGTTGCCCGTCCTTCCAGAGCCGTGACGCGCAATTCACTACAGAAGGCCTTCTCGCTTTTGCTTCGCCATCCAACCTCACGCGCCCCGCAGGGGCCCCTGCCCATCTAAGGGCAATATGTGGAGCCACGGCCTCGTGGCCCGCGCACCGAACGTCAATCCGGTGCGCGGCGCTGCCATTACATCGCAGCTTCGTTATTCCGGCATCATGCCGGTCGGGAGTCCACCGGCTGGCCCTGTTAACGTCCGGCGGACGCGCGAACCGTGAGTGTGCGCCGGTTCGCGCTACAGGTCTGATGGTGCCGCAGAGCGCAGCGGCCGTCAAGATATTTTGGACAGGTTAATGCCGAACATCGCGGCCAGTTCATCCGGGCTCTTCAGAGATAAGCGGTGCTTGGCCATCGTGACCTTTAGCCTGTTCCAATGGCACAGTCCGCATGCCGGCGTGTCGAAGGCGCCCAACTCGCAAGCTTTGCCGTGCTCGCATCTGTGAGGCGGACTGCTAAGCGCCACCTCTTTGCCGCACCGGTCGCATTGGCGAAGGTCTTCAGGCATGACTCTTTCCTTTGCGCGGTCGCTCCGGCCGTTCTACCACGGGCCCAGCGATCATCGCCGCATTAAATTCCTGTCGTGCCTTGGCTGCCACTCGTCGTTCAGCGCGCTCTTTGTCCAGACGCCGGCCTCGCCAAGCGGCGAGTTGCTCGACGGTCGGCGCTGGGTACTCGTAGTCCCGATACCATGTGCTCTGCGATTTGGTACCGTCCTGCTTATCTGCGACCCGCCTTTGGATCCGCATCGGTTCGCAAAGCTCCGACCCGTCTGGTGTCTCGTAGCCCGCACATAACCCATGCTCAGGCTCGACGCGGAACTTCGCGCTCGGGCATTTGCGGCACCACCGTTTATCGCGTCGATCCGCTGGGCCGTGGACCTCTGGCGGACAACCGCATAAACACACCACGCCAGCCCCGTGAACTCCACGGGGGGCTCCGCACGGCGCGCAAACCGTCGCGTACATACGCAGGTGGTCGTCGAGTCTATTCTGGATCAGAACGACGTCACGTGCAGGCTCCGGCTCGGCGAATGCATGATCGCGTGGGTGGTCGCAGCGAGCCTGGGCGCATTGGACGCATAGGTCCATAGTTCGCGCCCGCTCCAACTCCGTCGCTATGTCGCGAAGCTTGGAGCGGGCGGCGTGGGAATACTCAGCCGGAATCACCGGCGAAGCTTGGCGAAGTTCACGACGCTCTCGCGATGAGCGCGTCGACGGCCACGAGCGCCTGCCGATCTTGCGCCGTCGCAAGGGGATGTTCGGCGAACTTCGCAACCTGCGCACGGCGACGCCTCAAGACCTCCGGCCTGCAGATCGCGATCTGCACGAGCTCCTGATAGCCGGCCTTATCCAACACGCGAACCGCTGTAATCTCTTTCATCATGATCTCAACCTCCGAGACCACCCTACGCGAACGATGTAAACATCACCAGCCACGGGAGACGCGCTATGCCGCACGATCGTCATGGTGAGGCAGTGCAGACGTCTCGGATGCAAACATGTCCTGGCGCGCACTTGCCCGGGGATCCCTCATTTGCTGTCCGAACCCCACAGACCCCCTCTATGCAGGCTCCGAGCTTGCAACTGCTCTGGTCGGGACACTCGTCGTGTGCCACGCATTCGTGCCTCGTTTCGTTACACCAACACCCCGATACGGCGGCAAACGCAACCATCGTAACCACCTGCCTCAGTTTCATGTAATTCTCGTTTCATGCGAGCGTTAACGTGTCCACCCACGCAATCCAGTCAACAAGCTCCGCGCCGGCGTCAACCTCCACAATGACGTCTGTTCCGGAAACGGACGCTCCCACGGCCCACGTCGTTGCGCCAGCATCACCCAACTCGATAGGCAGCATGTCCACCTGATTAATAACCACGGCGGCGCCGTTGCGCCGAACCACAACGGCGAAGTGCCATGCCCGCACGACACTGCCAGCCACCTTCGAGGCGACGACCTCGAAGGTGCATTTGCGTCGGCCGCCGTCAGGGATCTCTAGGGTAGCAACCACCCCAGATATTGCACGCAGCGGATTGAAGAGCTGCCTGAAGGACGGGCCCGCTTCTCCCGCGGGCCCGACCCCACCGCCCACCCACGTGTTCATTTAATACCTCAGCTCCCACGTTCCCGCGGTCGAGTCGCCGTGGATGTGCGACGCCTGGATAAATTGAGATTCATACTGCGCAGCGAAGGTCGCCTTGATGTAATGTGTCGCTTTGGGCGTGCCCATTATTGTTTCGTTCGCAAAGTACGCTTTCCTGCGCGTCAGAGGCCGATACCAGAGCGTGGCCACGCCACTCCCCATCCAGCGGATCATCGCCGCCCCCTGACAGCCATCCGGGCCCTTCGGACGCAGATCCAGCTCACCCCCTGCCTCGACATCGCCATCCGGACCGACAACAACCGTGGCGGAGCATGTTGGCGTCCTAGCCGTGTCCTCGATCGGGGTCTTGCCTGACATCGTGATAGGACCGCACATATTTTACTTGCAGTCAAGCTCGCCATGTGGCGAGCCTCGAAGATGACCGCTGGCGTCTATCTCCGATCGCTACGTCGCGCGGCTCATATCCCCGTGACGCACATGGCGATCCGGTTCGGCCAGGGCATCATGGTCGTGTGGGAGATCGAGAGCGATCGGCGCGCGATCCCGGCGGCGTGGATCTCGCTCCTTGCGCTCTGCTACCGAGCCGACAGTGGACATCTAGCGACGCTTCTTGCCGCACAAAACGCTATACTTGAAGGCTAATGTTGTTCCCCGTCCACTGTTTCGGTGGGTGCGGACGGGTGTTGTCCACACCGTTCGGATGCGTGATGGTCGCGATACCTGGAAGCGGCGCACATGAGACGCGGCGGTTTACCTGTTCCCGGATCTGCACGTCGAAAGCGCTGCGCCTACTGGCGACGATGGTTGATACGAAATTTGACGAGATGGGTCAGGAGCGCCTTGCTTCGTCGGGCACCAAGGACGTTCGGTCGAGGAACAGCTCTCCTGTGTCTTCGTCGTCGACGGAAGCACCACCGTCGTCGAATCGAAGAGCCTCCCGGCTGCGTTCGCGGAGCTGAGCTGACCTCGCCATCTGCGCGTCAGCGACGAGCACAGTGACGGCAACCATGCCCCCGGTATCCGTCTGTTGGCGTAGGCCCATTCTGCAATGGGCACTGAGGAAGGTGGCCGTGTCAAGCTCGGCCGCGATAAAACGCCACGCGCAAACGTCCGACGCGAGTTGGGGGAGGTTGAGCCGCTTGCTCGTGGTCATGGCGGTAGACCACGCGCAGCGCGCCCGGTCAAGGCCTGATGACACCCGCCTCACCGAGGATCCATACGGTCAACGCGAGGCAGATCGCGAGGACGACCAGAAACAGGCAGCCCCACAGGATGCCGTCCAGCGCGCTCCCCTCATCGCGAAAGTGACTCACGGAGTAAATGTAGCGTCCGGATCCAGTCGGCGCAGCATGGCCATGACGTCCTCGAAGGGACGCGGCTTCCATCCGCGTTTGGCGTGATGCGCCCCTATGGCTACGGTGGCGATCCAGAGACCCTCCTCGCCAGAAGTCGGGTCGTTCGCGGTGAGAGGAAGTCCGTGGGCAACCGC
>WUUC01005842.1_pt1 | contig 13611 bp, 14 predicted proteins | sample 6278441 | NCBI WGS metagenome assembly WUUC01 (sample SAMN13675441, study PRJNA597444) | soil metagenome | isolation source: soil | place: USA: Washington | collected 2017-10
TGCGTGCAGAAGCGCGTGTTGGCGTCCGCGAAGTCGGCGCGCGCATAGGCGGCGACCTGTTCGGGCTCGGTCATGAGCTCCTCGGGCTCAGGCGTGCGCTGCATGCGGTCAGCCTAGCGCACGCCGCGTGCAGCGCAGCGACCCAGGGTGCGCTTGCGCATCCGCACGGGGCATGACTTCGTGCGCATTGAACGATGCACATCACGCTCTACCACAACCCAAAATGCTCGAAGTCGCGGCAAGCACTGGCGCTGCTCACGGAGCGCGGCCTAGAGCCGCAGGTCATCGAGTACCTCGAAACTCCGCCCAGCGCCGCCGAGCTCGACGCGCTGCTCATGCTGCTGGGCATGCAGCCTCGCGAGCTACTGCGCACCGGCGAGCCGGCCTACCGCGAGCGTGGCCTCGACGATGCGAGCCTCACGCGCGCCGAGCTGATCGCGCGCATGGTCGACAACCCGATCGTGATCGAGCGCCCGATCGCCGTACACGGCGAGCGCGCCGTCGTCGGTCGACCGCCCGAGCGCGTGCTCGAGCTGCTCGTGCCCGTCGCGCCTTGTCCGTGAGCGCGCACCGCAGCGAGCCCGTGCTCGGTTCGCAAAAACAGCAACACGGATCGGTTCGCGGCCGGGCATCTCACTGCATGCAAGCAACCGTTGTCGCGCTCGTCATCGGCTCGCTCGCGCTGGCCGCCTGCTCTTCGGATGCGAGTGCGGGGCGGCGCGGCGAGGTCGGCGTGTTCGAAGACGCAGGCTCGGGGGCCGCTGGCAGCGCGGGCTTCGATAACCCTGCGCCCGGCAGCGGCGGCGTCGTGAGCTCGGTCGACCACGCGCTCGAGGTCGAGGTGCAGGACATCGAGGGCATGACGATCGAGATCGTCACGTTGAGCTGTGCGGGCGACTGCGCCGACATCGAGGCCGTCGCGCGGGGCGGTCACCCGCCGTACAGCTTCGAATGGGAAGACGGCTCGCGCGATCCGGCGCGCCGCGTGTGTCTGAGCGAGGACGCGCAGCTCGCGATCGAAGCTACGGACACCGCGATCGTCGCTGACGAGCACGCGTACGAAGCCCGAACGGTCCGTGCCGAGGTCACCGTCAGCGTGCTCGATTGCGAAGACGGCGGCACGCCCGAGGATGCTTCTGTCGCGCCGCTCTGCACGGAGCGCATCACCGGCTCGCCGCTCGGGTGCTCGAGCGCGAGCGACGTGGTGCTCAACCCGATCGAAGGGCTCACCTTGCAAGCAGGTGTGCCCGCATCGATTCGCGTCGACGGCGAAGGGATCTACGCGCTCGGCGAAGGTTGGCACTACGAAGTGTGGGGCTCGATCGACGGGTGCAGCCTCGACGAGCAACTCGACGCGTTCCAGTTGCAGAACGGGCCGCTCAATATCCGCAGTTGCGTGACAGCGTCGCGCTCGTTCGACCACGTCATCTTGCTCTACCGCTTGGCGCCGACCGACGGCGTCTCGGCCACCGTCTGGGCGATTTCGTCGTGCGACAGCTGCGACTGAGCAGCTTCGCGCTTGTTACAGCGTTTGACGCGCACGGGCATCCGGCGTAATAATACGACATGCTCCCCCGGGTGAACCCGCGCCGCGTCGTGTTGAACCTCGTGCGCGTGACCCAGCGCTCGGTGTCGGTGCGACACCTGCTCGAGATCGGCGGCTTATTCGGCTTCAACGCCAACGCCATGCGCGTTGCCATCGCGCGCCTCGTCGCCGATGGCCGGCTCGAGAGCGACGAGCGCGGCTCGTATCGGCTCGCGCCCGCGGCGAGCATCCTGCACGAGCACGTTGAAGCGTGGCGACGCGGGGAAGCACGGCTGCGTGCGTGGCGCGGTGAGTGGCTCGCGGTTGCGCTGCCGGTCGGCGCCGCGCGCGCGACGCGCCGCAGCTCGCTCAGCGCGCTCACGCGCCTCGGCCTGCGAGAGGGTTTGCCTAGCGTATGGGTTCGCCCCGACAACCTGCGCCAGCCGTTCGAGTCGATCAGCGAGCGCCTCGACGCGCTCGGCCTCGAAGAAGGCGCCGAGCTGTTTCGCGCGCGCGACTTCAGCGCGCCGACCGCGGAGCGCTTGGCGAGCAAGCTGTGGTCGGTCGGCGCTCTGCAGCGCGGCTACACGTCCGCGCTCAAGAACCTCGAGCGCAGCCTGCAGCAACTCGACGGCATGCCGCGCGACACCGCGCTCGTGCAGACCTTCTTGCTCGGCGGCGAAGCGATCCGCGTGCTCGCCACCGACCCGCTGTTGCCTGAGCAAATCATGGATGGCACGACGCGCGCCGCGCTCACCGAGACGATGCTGCGCTACGACGCTGTCGGCCACGCGCTGTGGCGTGACTTCGCGCTAAAGCCCGATCTCACGCTCGTCAAAGGAGCGCGCCGTGCTGGTTGAGCCCACCGATTATCTCAGCCGCGAGCAGCTCGAGCGGCTGCGCCGCATCTCACCGCTGCGGAGCCTCGGCGCAGTCGCCTGGACGTGGGCATGGATCATCGCTTGCTTTGCGCTCTACGCCGCCTACCCGTCCGTGCTCACGGTGGCGCTCGCGTGGCTCGTGATGAGCGGCCGACACCTCGCGCTCGCGATCCTCATGCACGACGCCGCGCACGGCTTGCTGCTGCGCAACAAGGCCTGGAACGACCGCATCGGCCAGTGGCTCACCGCGTACCCGACGCAGGCCGACACGCTGCTCTACCGTCGCGCGCACTTCCAACATCACAAGCACACGTGGACCGAGCAGGATCCAGACGTTGGCCTCGCAACGGCCCTGCCCGTCAGCCGCAAGAGCTTCTGGCGCAAGATGCTGCGCGACCTCTCCGGACAGACCGCCTACAAGCGCCACCGCATCATCACGCGCTATGCCGCGGGCCTTACGCCCATGGGTAACGGCCTCGAAGGCCAGTCATGGCTGCGCGTCGCGCGCACCTTTGCGACCAACCAGCGCGGCTTCTTGATCACCAACGCCGTCTTGCTCGCCGGCCTCACGCTCGCCCGCATCCCCGAGGCGTATCTCTTGATCTGGTGGTTGCCCACGTGGACCGGCTATTCGGTCGTGCTGCGCATCCGCAGCATCGCCGAGCACGCGTGCGTCTCGGATCCGAGCGACCCCCTGCGCCAGACGCGCACCACGCTCGCACCCGCATGGCTGCGCTTTTTGGTCGCGCCGCACCACGTCAACTACCACCTCGAGCATCACCTCTTCATGACCGTGCCGCACTACAACCTGCCCGCGGCGCATCGCTTGTTGGCAGAGGCCGGAGTGCTCGCGCGCGCTGAGGTCGCGCCGAGCTACTTGCACGTCTTGCGGCGCGCGACGGCTGCGCCCGAGAGAGCGGCGCCGGCTGCGAGTTGATCGCGCGCGCACTCACCTGACAGCGACTACGGAATCCAGCCGGGCAGCGCAGCGGCCTGCTTCGCCCACGACATCAGCTGCTTTTCGTCGAGCGCATCGCCCTCGTGGATGTCGAGGTAGCGCGCGTTCTTGTCCTTGCTCGGGCCGGGCGGCAGCGGGCGGAGCTGCGCGCCGAACAGGAACGCCACTTTGACGTAGCGCGTGAAGACGTGGAACGACATGAAAAAACCGCGGCCCTCGATGCCGTAGAACGGCGAGTTCCACTTCACGGCCTTCTGCACGCGAGGCACCGCGCGCACGATGAGCGCGTCGAGGCGCTTGCCGACGGCGCTCTTCCAACCCGGCATCGCGGCGATGTACGCCTGAACCGGCGCATCACCGTCGCCCTTCGCGATTTGCGGGTTGCCGCCCGAGAGCAGGACGCCGCCGCCCTTCTTGCGCAGCGTGCTCGGCTTGCCCGGCGTGGGCTTGCGCTTGCTCGCCTTGGGCTTGGGTGTTTTGGGCTTAGGCGTTTTGGGCTTGGCCTTCGGGGGCGACTTTTTCTTCGTGGGCGGCACATGGCGACGCTCTCACGCGTCCCGGGCACGCGGCAAACGCTCGACCAGCCCGCTCACCCATCGAGCTGGTACAAGGACGCATGCGCCTCATCCTTGCGCTCGCGCTCTACGCATTGCTCGGCTGTCGGGCGGAGCGCATCGATCCCGCACAGGAAGAGCGGGCGGACGAACCCGCGGCCACTTCGAACAGCAAGATGGCCTGGGGCGACAAGATCACCTGGCACAGCTGGGAATCGGCGCAGGCCCTCGCGCGCTCTGACGGCAAGCCGATCTGCGTCGTCGTCTACGCGGAGTGGTGCGCGCGCTGCAAAGAGCTCGCGCCCGTCTTCGCAACACCCGAGGTGGCGAGCGCCGCTGCCGGCCTCGTGATGGTGCATCAAGACCAAGACGAGCCCGCCGCGTGGTTGACCGAAAAGCTCGGGGCGTACGGCAACTACGTACCGCGCGTGCTCTTCCTCGCGCCCGACGGCAACGTCCGCACGGATCTCACGAGCGGTCACCCGCGCTATCCGCACTTCTACGCGCCGATGGTGGCTGACCAGCTGGTAGCGAACATGCGCGCAGCGAGAGCTCGCTGACGCGCCTTGGCCCAGCAGCGCGCTATCGAGGATAGATGTCACTCGGCAGCAGGAACTCGAGCGGCGGCGGCGGACCCCAGGCGTACAGCTGGCCGCGTCCGTGGAAGTCGCCCGGTTGCCAGAGCGCGTCGTCCGGGATGGTATCGACGTCGCTCGAGTACTCGACGAAGTTGCCCGCTGGGTCGCGCAGGTACCAGAAGTAGTTGCTGCCGACGAGGTGGCGGCCGAGCCCCCAGACTTGGCTCGCCGGGTCGCGTTCCAGCATCCGCATCGCCGCGCGGCCGACCTCGTCGACGCTGCCGAGCTCCCACGCGGTGTGGTGCATGAAGGCACGCGGCGCAGGCTGCACGAGCACGTCGTGATGATCACTGCCACAGCGCAGGAACGTGGCGTCGACCTCAGGCAGTCGGTCGCTCACGCGAAAGCCGAGGCCCTCGCACAGCAAGCGGCAGGTCGCCGCGGCATCCGGCGAGCCCAGCACCACGTGGCTGAGCTTGCGCGGACGGGGTGGCTCGCCCTCTTCCGGCATGTGAGCGGCCCGCGCGCCGTCTGCATGCGGCGCGACGACACGCGCCGCGATCCGTGGCGCGATCGAGATGCGCAAAGCGATGTCGAGCGCCGCGTCGCGGGCCTCGAGCCCTGCGTCGCCTCGCTCGCACGGCACGCCGAGGCTGTGCAGGCTCTTCGCGATGCGGTCGAGGTCACTCGCGTTATCGACACCCACCTCGAGGCTACGCACTGCACGCGCAGGCCCCGCAGCGAGCACGAGCTGCACACCACCGGCCGTCGAAGCCAGCTCCCCCGGTGAGACCTCGTGCAAGCCGAAGTCGCGATAGAACGCAGCCGTCGCGGCAACGTCGGGCACGACCAACTCGAGACAGCACAGGCGATGCAGCATGGGTCACTCCTCACGCGGGGTTCGGGGCTTCGCTCAAATGCACGCGGTGTCGGCCGGCTCGTCGATCACGTGATTCTCGAGCGCGCCGAGGCCCTCGATCTCGACGCGCACGCGATCACCGGCGCGCAGAAACCGCGGCGGCTTCATCGCGATGCCTACGCCCCCGGGCGTACCTGTCGTGACCACGTCACCGGGCTCGAGCGTAAAAGCCTGCGAGAGGTGCTCGACCAAGTAGTCGCAATCGAACACGAGCTGCGAGGTGTTGCTGTCCTGTCGCAGCTCGCCGTTGACGAAGGTGCGCAGGCGCAGCGCGTGCGGGTCTTGCACCTCGTCGCTGGTCACGATGAACGGCCCGAGCGGGCCGTGCGTATCGAAGGACTTGCCCATCGTCCAGGTCGGCGTGCGCAGCTGAACGTCGCGCACCGAGACGTCGTTCATGATGCAGTAACCGGCGATCACTTCGCGGGCGCGCGCGCGTGGCACGTGGCGGCAGCGCCGGCCGATCACGAAGGCGAGCTCGCCCTCGTAGTCGAGCGCCTTGGACACGCGCGGCAAATGCACCGGCGCGAACGGCCCCGTGATGCACGTCGACTGCTTGTTGAACACCGTCGGGTGCTCGGGGCGCGGCAGGCCGGACTCGGCGATGTGATCGGCGTAGTTGAGCCCGATCGCGAGCACCTTGCGCGGTCGCAGCACCGGAGAAAGCAGCGTGACCTCCGCGAGCGGCAGGAGCGTCTTGGCTCGCGCCGCTGCGTCGCGTGCCTTCGCGAGCGCTTCGCTGCCGGCCGCGAGCAGCGCCGTCATCTCGGTCGGCAGCTCCGGCGCGAGCACGGACAGATCGGCGATGGCGTCTTGCAGCACGACGCCCACGCGCACGTGATCCTTCGTCGAGAACGTTGCGAGCTTCATGGCGGCCTCCTCACAGCAGTTGGAACACGGGCGGCAGTCCAGCGAGCGCACGACCGTAGGTCTCGTAACTCGGTGAGGTCGCGAGGAAGGCGTGACGCGTGGCTACGCTCAGGTCGCGCCACAGACGCTGCATCGGGTTGCTCTCGGCGAAGCACGACGCGCCGGCCGCCGAGACGAGCGCTTCTGTTGCATTGCGCAAGAGCTCGGCGGCATGACCGCACGCGCCGCGCACCCATGCACGCTCGAGCTCGCTGAGCTCGCGCCCTGACGCCGCAGCGTCGATCTTCTGCGCGCAGTGCGTCGCGAGCAGCCGCGCGCTCTCGATCATCATCGCTGCCTTGCCGAGCTCGTGCAGCAGCGGCCCCGAGTCCGCCTTGCGCGCGTACGACGTGTACGAGACGCCGCTCTTGCCGAGGCCCGCTTGCACGGCCTCGAGCATCGCTGCCGCCATGCCGAGCGACGGTCCGAGCAAGACGAGCGCCAGCACCGAGATCACGGGCCAGCGATCGGACGGCGCTGCGGGCAACGGGGCGGCGCGCGGTTCTTCGTGCTGCGGCGCGCCGCCGAGCGCGCGGTGGTACGGGACGAACACCTCGCGCGCAATCAGCGTGTGGCTGCCGGTGCCGCGCATCCCTGCCACGTGCCAGGTGTCTTTGATCTCAAGCTCCGACAGCTTCATGCACACGAGGCCGTGCTCGCTCGGTGCATCGGGCTGACTCGAAAAGAGAGCCCCGACCGTCGCCCAGCTCGCGTGCAAGCAACCGGACGCGAACGCCCACGTGCCGCTGACTCGATAACCGCCGGCTACCGGCACGGCCTCGCCGGAAGCGGTGAGCACGCCGCACACGCGCGAAGGACGCAAGCCATCGAACACCTCGCGCTGCGCGGCGGGCGGCAAGAGCGTCGCAGCCCACGCCGTGACGTTGAGCAGCGTTTGCACCCAAGCCGTGCTCGCGCAGCCGCGGCCGAGCTCGGCCGCGACCTCCAGCTGCGTGACCATGCTCGCGCCCTGGCCGCCAACGCGTTCGGGCAGCAACACCGAGAGGAGCCCAGCGTCCTCGAGCGCGCGAAGGTTTTCGTCCGCGATGCGCCGCTCGCGCTCGCACTGCGCGGCGTTCGTCTCGAGTAGCGGGCGCAGCGCCCTGGCACGTGAAGTCAGCTCCATGAGTCGCACCCGATTCAGCGTCTAGCCGCAGTTGAGACTTCTGTCAATTCATGACACGAATCTCATATGCCAGCACGACAAGCCCGCGCAGCGCTGCGACCGGTCGATGGTCCCGACACCAAGGTGCGAACGCGAACGCGCGCGGCTTTGCTCGACGCCGCGCTCGTGCTGTTCGCTGAACGAGGCATCGACGGCACGGCGCTGCACGAGGTCGCGGCTCGTGCCGGCGTCTCGAATGGCACGTTCTACAACTACTTCCGCACGCGCGAGCAGCTCGTGCAGGCCGCCAACGGCCTGCTCGCGCAGCGCCTCAACGAGACCGTCGCGGCGGCCTACGCCGACGTGCGCGATCCGATCGAGCGGGTCAGCATCGGGTGCCGCGCGTTCCTCTTGCACGCGCAGCGCGATCCGACCTGGGGTCGCGCCGTGCTGCGTGGTTGGGGCACGAGCGAGCACGTCAGCGAGCGCGCGATCGAAAACCTCATCTCGGACCTGCGCGCGGGCAAGCGCATGGGCTGCTTCTCGTACAAGCAAGAGCGCGCGGCGCTCGATCTCGTGCAAGGCGCGGTGCTCGCAGGCATGCACAGCCTGCTCGATGGCCGCGTGGACGCGGGCCACGCCGAGGCTGTCGTGCATCACGTGCTGCGCGGGCTCGGTGTGCCGAACCGCACCGCGGAAACGACCGTAGCGAAACCGCTGCCCTCGCAACTCGCACAGCCACCGCAACGGAAGCGCTAATGGGCGCCTACGCAAACGCCTTCGGGCCGCATGCGCCCGAGCGCACGTACGTCGCGCATGCGTACCCAGAGCAGCGCTTCGATACGGGCGAGGTCGAGCTCAACTACGTCGTGGTCGGTCGCGCCGACAAGCCGGCGCTGCTCTTGATCCCCGGACAGACCGAGTCGTGGTGGGGCTACGAAAAGGTGCTGCCGCTGCTCGGCGAGCACTTCCAATGCTACGCGGTCGACCTGCGCGGCCAGGGGCGCTCCAGCCGCACGCCCGGCCGCTACACGCTCGACAACATGGGCAACGATCTCGTGCGCTTCATCGACGGCGCGATCGGTCGCGCCGCGTTCGTGAGCGGGCTGTCGTCGGGTGGCGTCCTGTCGGCGTGGTTATCGGCCTACGCAAAGCCGCGGCAAGTGATCGCAGCGCTCTACGAGGACCCGCCGCTCTTCAGCTCCGAAGTCGACACGTCGACGGGCCAGTCGTTGCGACAGGCGGTCGGACCGATGTTCGCGCTGTCGTCCAAGTACCTGGGTGACCAATGGAGCATCGGCGACTGGGATGGCATGGTGGCCGCAGCACCGCGCGAGCTGCCACCGTGGCTCGCCGGGATCTTCACGCAGCGCATGGCTCGCGCGGAGCCGCCGCAGAATTTCAAAGAGTACGACCCCGAGTGGGCGCGAGCGTTCTGGACGGGCAGCGTCTGCGCGAGCTGCAACCACGCGCGCATGCTGGCAGCGGTGAAGGTGCCCGTGCTGCTCACGCACCACTTCCGCGCTGTCGATGACAAGACCGGCCAGCTGATCGGCGCTCTCTCTGACCTCGCGTGCGCGCGGGTCCGAGAGCTGATCGAAGGCGCGGGCCAACGCTTCGAATATCGATCGTTGCCGAGCATGGGCCATTCCCTGCATGCGCAGGACCCAACGCTCTTCACCTCCATCCTCGTAGCGTGGGTGCAGGCGCTCGCATGAGCTTCGACGCTCCCGTAGTCATCGCTGGCGCCGGGCCGGTCGGCACGATCTTGGCGATGGATCTCGCGCGATGGGACATCCCGTCCATCGTCGTAGAGCGCCGGCGCGAGGTGCTGACGAACCCTCGCTGCAACACCACGAATGCAAGATCGATGGAGCTGCTCCGGCGCCTGGGCTGCGCGGACGCGGTGCGCGCTGTCGGCCTGCCCGAAAACCACAGCACCGATATCGTTTACCTGACTCGCCTCAACGGCCACGAGCTCGTTCGCTTCGAGCGCTCGACTCCCGCCGAGGTCCGTTCGGGCGAGCAACATGGCGTCGCCGCCAACTGGCCGACCCCAGAGCCGCAGCACTTCGTCTCGCAGATCTACCTCGAGCCCGTGCTTCGCCATCATGCTGCGACGCGCTGGGGCGTCGACTTGCGCGCGGGATGGGAGCTCACGTCGTTCGCACAAGACGATCACGGCGTCACCTGCGAGCTGCGAGACGTAGACAGCGGGCAGGAGCGCACGCTGCGCTCGCGCTATCTCGTCGGGGCCGACGGCTCCGCCAGCATGGTTCGTCGCGCCATCGACTCGCGCCTCGAAGGCATCCCGAAGCTGAGCGAGATGTGCTCGACGTATTTCCGATCCGCGCGCGTGGGCGAGCTGGCCACGCGTGCGCGCGGCTGGATGCTGCGCTTCCTCGGTGGCGGCGTTCTCGTCGCGATCGACGGCAACGATCAATGGCTGCTGCACCTTCCCGTGCCTGCGGGCCAGGATCCAACGAGCTGGGATCCCGAGCCGGCGATGTTCAACGCCATCGGCGAGCGCTTCGCCTACGAAGTCATCGAACGGTCTCGCTGGACGCCGCGCGCGATGGTCGCGAGCAAGTGGCGCGAGCGCAGCGTGTTCCTCGCCGGCGACGCCGCGCACGTCTGGGTGCCCATGGGCGGCTTCGGCATGAACGCCGGCATCGCTGACGCCATCTCGCTCAGCTTTCGCCTCGCCGGTGTGCTGCAGGGCTGGGCCTGCGACGCGCTGCTCGACACGTACGAGGCCGAGCGCTCGCCGATCGGCTCGGCGATCGCCAACCAAGCCGTCACGTGGGCGATTCACAACGTCGCGCTGATGGCGGATACGCCCGAGCGTCGCAGCGAGCTCGACCGTAGCGAGGACGCGCGCCGCGCGCTCGGCGAGCAGCTCCATACGGCCATGCTCAGCGAGTTCGAGTGCCCCGGATTTCAGCTCGGCTACTTCTACAGAGACTCAGCCGTCATCTGCCACGACGCGCTGACGCCAGCGCCTACGCTCGACGTCGAGAAGTGCATCGAGAGCTCGTGGCCTGGCGTGCGCTTGCCCCACCGTTGGCTGGCCGACGGCTCCTCGATCTACGACCGGCTCGGGCTCGGCTTCAGCTTGCTTCGCGTCGGCGACAGCGGGCGAACGGGCAACGCGCTCATCGACGAAGCTGCCAAGCGCGGCGTGCCTTTGACCGTCGTCGAGATCGAAGCGCACGAGGCAGGCGACGCATACGACGGGTTCGAGCTTCTGCTAGTGCGTCCCGACCAACATGTGGTGTGGCGGTCCAACTCCGAGCCTTCGTTGCACGATGCTCGCGCGGTGCTCGACCGCGTCACCGCCGCGAACATGCGCGCAGCGAGCGCGCGCTGAGCTCGGCCCTTCCCCACGGAGCCGCGCGTCAGAGCACCGTCGCTGCTGGCAGCTTGCGGCGAGCACCGATCGGCGGCGGCGTCCACGTCGCGACGTCGGTTCCCTCCCAAAGCCGAAACGTGAGCCCGGGATCGTCGAGCGGGCGATCGAACGTGAACCTCGCGCGCGTCGGCGCACCGCTGGCGTCGACCTCGCGTACCTCGACGGTCAAGTGTGCGAGCGCGATCCGTTCGCCGACACGATAAGGGGAGAGCGTGAGGTTGCGCGAGCGCTCGAACGGCGTCGTGAACCAGCTGCGCGCTGCGTGCACGTCCAACGTGCGCTCGTCGGGACGCTCGACTTCCAGCGACTGACTGCCTGCGTACAACGTGAACACGGGCGGACGGCGCTCACCGCGATACGCGCTCATCGCCGCTTGGAACCACGGCACGTACCAAGTCGGCGGGTTCACGACGATCGTGATCGGCGCGGACGCGCGCGGCATGACGCGGTCGAGCGCGTTCGCCCCGCCGCCCGCGAAGCTCGCGAGGCCAATCGAGAAGAGCACGGGTACGAAGAACAGCGCCGAGTACACGCCGTGGATGCGCCACACCGAACGCGCTGCGATGCGGCGGACTCGCTCACGCGCATCGAAGTCTCTCACCACCCACGCCGCGAGCACCCCGTAGACGCCGAGCGCCACGAAGAACCTCAGCCGTTCCTGCGGCAGCACCGTCGCGAGCGGCACGAGGCTCAAAAGCGCGCCGACGCCGAAGACACGCGTCGCCAGCTGCTCGCGCAAGCGGCTCAAGACGAGCGGCAGGAGGAACGCGAGGACGACGAGCGAGCCGATGAGGACGGGCATGCGAGTGCCCGGCACGATCAGCACGAAGCTGGCGACTGGAACGGTCGCCGTGGTCGCGAGCCACACCGGGATCGACTCGAGGAACGCTAATACAGCCGCTCCCGGTGCTCCCACGACGTCGCTGTAGATCGCGCTACCGCTCACGCCGTAGCCCGCGCTGACGTAGTGCACGAGGTACGACGCGCTCAGCACCGCGTACGGCGACAACACCAGCACGCGCCGCCAAGCTGGCGCGCGATCGACGGCGAGCGCGTGGGCCGCGATGTAGCCGAGCGTGCACAGCCCGAGCTCCCCGCTCAGCAGCGACAGCGCAAAGCACACGCACGCGAGCGCGAGCAGCGCGGGTCGAGCGCTGCGCCGCGCGCGGTCGTGCAGCAGGATGCAGGCGAAGCCAAAGCACGTTGCAAGCAGCGTGTTGCGCGCCGAGATCCAGCCCACCGACGTGCCGAAGCCCATGTCGAGGGCGAAGAACACCGCTGCCCAACCGAGAGCCGCGCCCGAGAGACCGAGTTGCCGATAGATCGCCGCAGCGAGCCAAGCAATCGCCGCGTAGAGGACGCAGTTCTCGAGGTGCATCCACCACGGCGGCGCCCCGTGCGCGAAGCCCAACCACAAGCTCAACGAAGACAGCGGCCGAAAGAAGCGCGCCTGCGCGTGCTCATCGGCCCACCACGGCATCTGCCCGGCCGTGCGTTCTTCGAGCAGCTGCTCGAGACGTGCCTGCGCATCGCGCGGATGGAACAAGTACGCCGACAGCGGCCCGCCCTTCATCAACTGCCCGTGCAAGACGTAGTCGTCTGCTTCGAGCCCGCCCGCGAGCGAAGGCAGCGCGAACAGCAGCGCGAGCAGCGCGATGCGCCGCTCCAGGTGTTGGACACAGAGCCAAGCTGTCGCGCGCGCGTAGAAGCGCAGCATGCCGCCCAGACAACGCAGGCGCGCGGAAGTTGCGGCGCGGGTGTGCGGTGTTCGCCGAGCGGTGCACGCGACTCATCGCGCGCAGCTGCCTAAGCTCGATGCGAACGACGCTCAAGGCTCCAAGGGCGGACGGACGGCGACGGAAAAGCAAAACGCCGCAAGCACGGAGGCTTGCGGCGTTTCGTCTTCTTGGTTGCGGGGGCCGGATTTGAACCGACGACCTTCGGGTTATGAGAACGGTTTCGCTTACTTACGACGCTTGGCATCCTTGTGTTCTGCGTCGTATTTGAGCGTGCGAGTGCTGTCAACCTTGTCCAGCTTGGCCAGCTTCAACATCCTGTGGCCACGCAATGGCCATCACACGCCGCGCGCCCTCCCCGCGTCGACTCCCGCACCGCACCGAGATCTCGCGTGCTGCCTCCGACCTTCTCCTGATCGCTTCGGCGTACGGCATAGAGGGCGACCTTGGCGCGCTCGCGACACACGCGAGCAGGCGCGCAGCCGACAAAGCAGCGAGCCTGCTCAAGACGACCGTGAAGTCGATCGATCGCCTTTACGAGCACGTCCGCTTGCTGCATCGCGACACGTATCTAGCCGGCCTTCTTACGGACGCGCTCGAACGCAACGAAGACATCGGCGAGCGCTTCCAGCACTACACCGGGCGGGAGCTCACTCCCGGTCAACGCAGCGCTATCGAGAAAGCACGCGAGCGCGACGCACGCGCGCGAGCACCGCGGGACAGCGCGGCCGTTCGCGCCGTAGCCAAGCTACTCGGCATGACCGAGCGCGCTGTCTACAAGGCGCGTGCTCGCGGTCGGATCGATAAGTTCCAGTTCAGCGGCATGTGGCCATGGGTCGGCCATGAAGAACCGCTCAAGAGCGATGATGCGCAACGCGCCTTGCTGCGGTTCGTGATCGTTCACGTGCTGGAGCGAGCCGAAGCGGACTACCACCGCACGATCGAAACGCTCGGGTTCACGTCAGAGGATGACGAGTAGCGCGGAGTGGGGCTGGCGCGCCGCGGAGACCGGCGCACCCGTTGCTATCGCTAGG
>WUUC01125368.1_pt1 | contig 13603 bp, 8 predicted proteins | sample 6278441 | NCBI WGS metagenome assembly WUUC01 (sample SAMN13675441, study PRJNA597444) | soil metagenome | isolation source: soil | place: USA: Washington | collected 2017-10
AGTCCGGATCGTCGCCACCAAGCAGTACGCCTCCTCCCGGGCCGTCTCCGGCGAGGCCACCTTCACGACCGCGGCGGCGCCGCTGGAGAGCGTCGAGACTCTGCCGGCGTCGACGATCCGCAGCGAATCGGTGCAGCTCAACGGGGCGCTCAACCCCAACAACGAGCCCAGCACCGTCTACCACTTCGAGTACGTCGACGACGCGAGCTTCCAGAAAGACGTCAGCGAGGCCGGCGCCGGCCACGGTTTCGACCACGCGCTCAGCATTCCGCAGCCGCCCGCGGCCATTCTCAGCGGCAAAAGGACGACGGTCTCCGAGACCGTCGACGGCCTCGAGCCGAACACGGTGTACCACTTCCGTTTCGTCGCGCAGAACGACCTCGGTCCGGCGGTCGTCGGCGCCGAGAAAACCGTGCTCACGTCGGCGGTCCTGCCCCTCGACGATCGCGGCGTGGCCCTGTCGCCGACTGGGCGCGCCTACGAGATGGTGACCTCACCCCTGAAGTCGATCCGCTCGATCGGCAAGCCGGGGGGCTCCGTCTATCGCAACGCGAGCATCGGTGTCGCCGCGCCGACTGGTGACGCCTATCTCGACTTCGTCAACATCTTCCCTCTCAACGACGAAACGGTATTCCCCTTCACCGGCGACATGATCCGGATCACCCGGGGTCCCGACGGCTGGCAGGGTAAATCGATGCTGACCCTGCCGCCGCTGGAGGGGGAAACGTTGAACAACTCTCCGTCCGCCCTGAACGGTGCGTCCAGCGACTTTTCGATTAGCTCCTGGTACTTCCGGAATTCCGCCGTGCTTCCCAACGCCAGCCCCCTGCCCGGCCACCTCTACACCTTTAAAGAGGGAACCGGGACCAGCGGCTACTCCGCCTGGCTCAGCAACGTCGAAGACGCCAGCATAAAATTCGGATTCGCCCAGAATCCGCCCTCGGACCAGGCCCTCTTCAACGACGACGGGTCATGGATGGTCCGGTGGGGGCGCTACCGCGGTCTGCTTGGCTCCACGGTTGCCCAGGACCCCAGCGTGGCCCAGCTTCCAGCAGAGGCGGGCGGGTCGGCGGTCTATTTGCAGGGCGGTCCTCCTAATGGTCCGGTCGAGCTGGTCAACGCCTGCACCGGAACCGGGGCAGGAGCGACGCAGGTGCCGCTTCGCTCAGACAACGGCACGCCTGCCGACCTCACCGACGACACGATCGTCTCCGGCAGCTGCGAAGCGGGCACGGTCACCAACCCGCAGGGGGCATCGATCGGGAGTGAAGGCGCAACTTCGAGGGCGATGTCGAATGACGGCCGCCGCGTCTTCTTCCTCAGCCCCGACCCCAAAGCCTCGGCGCCCACCGCCGCCTGTCCGATGACCACGCTGAAAGCCGTCTGTCCGGCGCAGGTCTTCGTGCGCCAGAGCGACGCCTCCCACGCCAACCCGCAGGTGCGTTGGATATCCCACTCGCGCTCGAACCCGGTCGGTGAAAACGGCTACGGCGGGGCGATGATCGCGGGCCAGCGGGCCGAGCTGTTCGGCGCCGCGGCGAGCTTCGACGGCGCTTCCCGCGACGGCTCGATCGTCTACTTCCGCAGCACCGCGCCGCTGACCCCCGATGATCCCAACGGGACCGGCGCGACGCCGCCCCCGGGCGGTGTCGTCACCGGTGCCGCGGCAGCCAACTCGCTCGACCTCTTCCAGTACGAGCTGCCGGCCAGCGGCGACCCCGACAACGGCGTCCTGACCCGGGTCAGCGGCGGTCCGAACGGCACCGCCGATCCGAAAATCGGCGGCGCCGTCTCACCCCGGTTCCTCTCCGACGACGGCAAGCGGATGTACTTCCTCACCACCTCGCCGATCGCCGGTGCCGACACGACCGAACCGCAGGGTGGCATCACCGCCCCCGGTGGCACCGTGGGGAACACCACCACCACCAACCTCTACCTCTTCGACGACACCGAGACCGGGGCCGCGCGTTACAGGTTCATCGCGCAGCTGCCGTTCTTCGCGAGCGGAGTCAGCGGCATGGCAGGCTGCGCGACGGTGGGCAAAGAGAACGGCGGCGACCTGACGATCATGGGGTTCAACGCCGAAACCAACGCGATCCTTCCGGGCGGTAAAAAATGCTTCAGGGGGACGCCCAGCGGCAGCGCGGTCGCCTTCGGCTCTGCCGCCAAACTCACCGCCGACGACACCGACTCGGCCTACGACATCTACCTCTATGACGCCCGCAGCGACAAGCTGACGCGCGTCTCGGCACCGCCCCCCGGCGTCGCCGCGTACGGCTGCAAGGAGGCCCAGACGCCCGCCCACACCGCGAGCGAATTCTGCAACGCCGACTTTGGCTTCGGCTCTGGCGCGTACACCGAAACCGAAGCTCTGGGCGGCTGGCGCGGCGGCTACAACTTGAACATGGGCGAAGATGCCGAGGGCAACGTCTCGGTCTTCTTCGAGAGCCGCGCCTCCCTGGTTCCCGGTGACACCAACGGCGACTACTGGGATACCTACCAGTGGCACGAGGGAGTCCTCTCGCTGGTTTCGCCCGGAGACACCGACGACGACGCCTACTACGCGGGCAACAGCGTCGACGGCCGCGACGTCTTCTTCAGAACCACCCGCCGAATCGACCCGCGCGAGCTCGACGTTGGCGATATGGACACCTACGACGCCCGCATCGGCGGCGGCTTCCCCTACACGCCGCCAGTGCCTCCTTGCGATCCGCTGGGGCACGAATGCCGCGGGCCGGCCAGCCCCGCACCGCCGCAGCCGGCTCCGGCCAGCCGCGACTTCACGGGCGGCGGCAACGCCGCCGAGAGCCCACCGGCGCCGAAGAAGAAGTGCCCGAAGGGCAAGGTGCGCAAGAACGGCAAATGCGTGAAGAAACCTCATAAGAAGCAGGGGCGCAAGCACCAGCAGGGAGCCCGCGCCAACCAGGGGAGGGGCAAGTGATCCGGCCAGCCGCAGACAGGAAGAAGAACACGATGACGAGCAAGTCGAAGATCACCGCCACCCTGGCCGCCGCAATCTGCCTGGCGCTGGCCGCGATCGCGCCGGCGTCGGCCCTCGCGGAGTTCGGCATCCTCGATATCAACGACGGCTCTGGGCCGGCCGTGGAGGCGCCCGCTTTCCCGGGGACGAAGGCGATCTGGGCCGGCACCTGTGACCTCGCCAGCGGTGAAACCTCGCACGGCGGCACCGGCGCTGCACCGGCGCTGCGCCGGCACTGCATCGACTTCGGCGGGGTTGCCTCCGTCCCGGAGAACGACGATCCGTGGGGAACCACTCCCCATCCGAGCTGGCGCCTGGACCCCGTCGCTCAGGCCGGCGCCCATCCGGATGCGAGCGCCGCCTTCTTCTTTGATTTCGAGGACGCGCCCCGCGACATCATCGTCAGGCTGCCGCCGGGAGTGGTCGGTAGCCCGACCGCGGTGCCTCAGTGCTCCGCCGTGCGCTCGCAGTTCATCCCGCCCGAATGCCCGGCGGAGGCGCAGGTGGGCGTCAGTTCGCTCTCCCTGTTCGTCCTTGGTGCTACGGACAACTACCTGCCGGTCTACAACATCGAGGCCCGCGACACGATTACGGCCGAGTTCAGCATCGCCAACGCCGGCAGCCTCTTCAACGTCCCGGTCACGGCCCGCGGCCGGACCAACGGCGACTACGGGGTCGACACCCTGGCGCTGCTGGTTCCCGCCTACGCGAAGCTCTACGGCCAGGCCTTCACCTTCTGGGGGGTCCCCTGGTCCGCTTCCCATGACGCCTTCCGGCTCGAAGGAACGCAGGTGGGCCGTCTCAACATCATCCCGCTGAACGGGCTGCCCGCCGCCGAGCGGCGGCCCTACCAGGCGAGCTGGGGACCGATCAAGCCCTTCTTCACCAACCCCACCCGCTGCCAGCCTTCGCCGCTCACGGTCGGCATCGACATCGATTCCTGGGAAGACCCGGGTGCGAAGACCCCCGCGGGTTCGGCCGATGTGTCCGATCCCAACTGGAAGACCGCGAACATCGCGCAGGAGCTGCTCACCGGTTGCGACAAACTGAAATTCGATCCCTCGATCGAGCTGCAGCCGACGGTCGCCGTCGCCGACAGCCCCAGCGGGCTCGACGTGACCCTGGCGACGCCGCAGAACGAAGACGCCCCCGATGCGGTCGCCTTCAATTCGAGTGAAGACACCGGTGCCCCGGCCTACTGGAAGACCGATGCCGGCCTCGGCGCCGCGCATCTGCGCAACACGACGATCCAGCTGCCGGCGGGGACCTCGTTCAACCCGGCGGCCGCCGACGGGCTCGAAGGCTGCACGACGAAACAGGTCGGGCTCACCGCGACCAATCCGACCCGCTTCGACAACGAGAAAGTCACCTGCCCGGAGAGCTCGAAGATCGGCACCCTGCAGATCGACACGCCGCTCTTGCCCGATCCGCTGCTGGGGGCCGTCTACGCGGCACCGCAGGACGACAACCCCTACCCGGGCTCGCTGACCGCGATCTACCTGGTCGCCCAGGACGACGAGCGTGGCCTCTCGGTCAAGCTCTCCGGGAAAATCGATCTCGATCCGAAAACGGGTCAGATCTCGACCACCTTCGTCGACAACCCGCAGCTGCCGTTCGACGACTTCATCCTCCACCTGGAGACCGGGCCGCGGGCGGCGCTGAGCACGCCCGCAACCTGCGGGCAGTTCGAAAACTCGGCCGACCTGGTCCCCTGGTCCTTCCCGGACTCCGGGCCGCAGCCGAGCGTCCACGACCCGTTCGCGATCAACGCCGCGCCGAGTGGGCTCGCCTGCGTCCAGCGACCGCAGGACCGGGTCTTCAAACCCGGCTTCAGCGCCGGCTCGAGCTCGCCGCAGGCGGGGGCTCACACGAGCTTCGTCCTCAACGTCACCCGTAACGACGGCGAACAGGAGATCTCCGGGATCGCCCTCGACATGCCCCCGGGCCTGACCGCGAGCCTGCGCGGCGTCGCCTACTGCACCGAGGCGCAGATCGCCGCGGCCCGGGCGAAGACCGGTTTGCAGGAGACCAACAGCGCCAGCTGTCCGGCCTCCAGCTACATCGGCAAAGCCGACACCCTCGCCGGCTCCGGCTCGCAGCCGCTGCATACCGGCGGCAAGCTCTACCTGGCGGGGCCGTATGACCCCGACGGGGTCGGGCCGAAGCCGCCGGCGCCGCTCTCAGTGGTGACGATCGTGCCGGCGATCGCCGGCGGTACGCCGGGCGACCCCACCTTCGACCTCGGCAACGTCGTCATCCACACCGCCGTCAATCTCGATCCGAACAACGCCCAGGTGAAGATCGACTCCACCCAGGTTCCGTACATCGTCGGCGGCGTGCCGTTGCGGGTGCGCCGGGTCTCGGTCGCCCTCGACCGGCCGGGCTTCATGCTCAACCCGACCAACTGCGCCGCCGCGAGCGTGGGGGGGACGCTGACCGGAGCGGCCGATCCGCTCAACCCCGGTGACGACGTCGCCGCCCCGGTATCGAATCGCTTCGAGGTCGGCGGCTGCCGTGAGCTCGGCTTCGGCCCGCAGCTCAGCGTCACCCTCAACGGTGGGACCAAGCGCAGCCAGTTCCCGGCCCTGCGGGCGGTCGTCCGGGCCGGTGCCGGCGAAGCGAACATCGCCGGGGCGGCGGTCCGGCTGCCGCACTCCGAGTTCCTCGAACAGGGTCACATCCGCACCGTCTGCACCCGGGTCCAGTTCGCCGCCAAGCAGTGCCCCGAGGGGTCGATCTACGGCTCGGCGACGGCGATCAGCCCCCTGCTCGACCAGCCGCTGACCGGCCCGGTCTACCTGCGCTCCAACCCCGAGCACGAACTGCCGGACATCGTCGCGGCGCTGCACGGCCAGGTCGACATCAACGTCGTCGGCAGGATCGACTCGGTCAAGGGTGGCATCCGCAACACCTTCGAAGGGGTTCCGGATGCCCCGGTCTCCGAATTCATCCTCAACATGCAGGGTGGGAAGAAGGGGTTGCTGGTCAACAGCCGCAACATCTGCACCCGGACCAAGACCGTGCGCCGCCATGGCAAGAAAACGAAGAAGACCGTGAAGACGAAGAACTTCGTCGATGCCGTCTTCTACGGCCAGAACGGCAAGGTGACCCACAGCAACGTGGCGATCAAGGCCACCGGCTGCGGCAAGGCGAAGCAAACCGCCAAATCCAAGCGCTCGCACCGAAAGGGCTGATCGCGGGGATGGGGAGATCGAGGCGAGCGAGGCTGCTCCACCTCGGTGTCCCCTGCCTGTTTGCGCTGACCGCGCTCCTCGCCGCGACGCCGGCGCCGGCGGCCGACCTCAAGGTCCGGGAGGTGTATCCGGGCTCCGCCGCCCACCCGGCGAGCGAGTACGTAGAGCTGCAGATGACGGCGAACGGTCAGGGCTCCGTCTCAGGGCGTGAACTCGTTCTCTACGACGGCAGCGGGACCGCCACGGCGACCTACACCCTCTCCGGCAACGTCGCCAACGGCGACAGCCAGCGCACGATTCTGCTCGGCACTCCACAGGTGATCGAGGACTTCGAGGTCCCGGCCCTCGATTTCGAGTTGCCGGAAGACGATGCGCTCTCCGGTGCCGCGGGCGCCGCCTGCTTCGTCGGCGGCGCGCCGTCGGACTGCGCCACCTGGGGTCCCTTCCCGCTCTTCGGCCCGCAGGGCTCCTTCCCCAACTGGCAGACCACCAACGGGCCGGCGATCCCCGACGGGATGGCCCTGGGACGCTCGATCTCGGCCGGATGCCCGATCATGCTCGACGATCCCGACGACACCAACTCGGGTTCTGCGGACTTCTCCACGGTAACGCCGAGTCCGCGCACCAACGACGGCTTCCCGAGCGAGTTCCCCTGCCCGCCCGACACCACCGTCACCGCTTTCCCGGCCAATCCTTCCAACCTCGCCGCGGCGACGTTCTCGTACGGGGCGCTTCCAAGCGGGGAAGCGGGGGTGACCTTCAAGTGCAGCCTCGACGACGCCAACGTCGCAAACTTCACCGACTGCACGCCGGGGGCGACCAAGGTCTACCCGGGGCCGCTCGCCGACGGCCAGCACGTCTTCCGGGTGTTCGCGACGGGCCCGGGCGGCGCCGATCCGAGCCCGGCCTCATACACCTGGACGGTCGACACGGTGGCGCCCGAAACGACGATCGACAGCGGCCCCGCCAGCCCCTCGGGCGGCTTCAGCGCCACCTTTGCCTTCCGCTCCTCGGAGCCGAGTTCGTCCTTCCGCTGTCAGCTCGACGATGGCATCACCCAGTTCTGCTCGGGGTCGAAGACCTACATCAATCTCGCCTCCGGATCGCACCGCTTCCGCGTCTGGGCGGTCGACAACGCCGGTAACCAGGACCAGACGCCGGCGCTCTACGACTTCGTCGTCGACACCGCCCTCGAAGACGTCACCGCTCCCGATACGGCAATAGTCACGGCGCCACCCGGCCGCAACGCCAGCGACGCCGCCGCCTTCACCTATCGCGCCAGCGAGGCGGCGGCCGGTTTCGAGTGCTCTCTCGACGGCGCACCCTTCGCCGCCTGCTCGGCGGCCGGTGTCGCCTATTCCGGCCTGCCCAACGGTCCGCACAGCTTCAGCGTGCTCGCGATCGACCTCGCCGGCAACCGCGACCCGGCTCCCGCCACCTACACGTGGACCGTGGCCGCGCCATTGCCCGTGGTGCGCATCCTCGCCGCCCCGGGCGGTCAGACGACGCTCAAGGGCGCCGGGGTCAAGAGGATCGAGGTGACCTTCAAGCTGGCCGCCAGCAAGCCGGGCTCGAGCTTCCGCTGTCGCCTCGACAGGCAGCCGTTCAGAACCTGCCGGTCGGTCACCAGGTTCAAGGTGGGAGTGGGGCGCCACCGCTTCGAGGCCTATGCGGTGGACGCGCTCGGCAACGTCGGCACGGCGACCACGAGGCGCATCTTCCGCGTCCAGCGGCCACGTGCCGGTGGCCTCTTTTGAGCCGGGTGGGCCGCTTCGGGGCCATATTGGCGGTGGCGCTGATCTCGGTCTTTGCCCTGAAGGGCGCTGTGGTCGAGGCTGACTTCGTCCGCTCCGGCGATCTCTTGGTCTCCTTCGACGCGGACCTGGCGCCGTCGAAGCTGCCGCGCTCGGGGGTCGCCCCGGTCAAGGTCGGGTTCAAGGGCAGCTTCGAAAACCTCGATGCCTCCGACACTCCCGCCCTGCGGACGATGGAAGTCCGACTCTCGCGTGGCGGCAGGATCGAATCCACCGGTCTGCCGAAGTGCTCGCTCGAGAGCCTGAGGGACCGGACCACCGCCGAGGCGCTCTCGAAGTGCCGGCGTGCCCTGGTGGGCACGGGAACCGTCGGGTCGGCGCTTCGTTTCCCGGACGGCCGCCGGGTTCGCTCCCGCTCGAAGCTGCTCCTCTTCAACACTCGCGGCGGCATCGTCATGCATGTATTCACGACCGAGCCGCTGCGAGGGACCTTCTTGATCCCGATGAAGATCAGCGCCGGGTCGGGGGGCTTCGGGACCGTCCTCACCGCCGAATTCCCCCGGATCGCGGCGGGGTACGGCTACCTGACCGGCTTCTCGATGGTGATCGACCGCAGCTATTCCTTCGGCGGGGCACGACGCAGCTACGTGGTCGCCGGCTGCCCGGCTCCCCCGGGGCTGAACAGGGTCACCTTCGAGCTCGCCCAGGTCACCTACCGGTTCGACGGCGGCATCACGATCAAGAGCGGCGTGCTCCGCTCCTGCAGCGTGCGGGGGTAGCGATGCGCGCGATCAGTCAACGGTATCGAGAGGGAGTGGGGATGAAATCGAGGTGCGTGCTGGCGTTGGTGCTTGCGCTGCTGGCGGTAGCGGCCGTGGGCGGCTGTGGCGGCGGCGACGGCGATGCTTCCAGCGGGACCGAACCCACGGTAGCGCCGGATGGTGGGACCCGAGATGCCGCCCCGGACGCCGAACCCGGCGTCGAGGGCGGCGAGGGGCCTAGCACCGGTGGCACCAAGGGGCCCGCGTCTGGCGATGGCGGGGGCAGTGCGACTGGCGCCGGAGAAGAAGGAGACGAGAAAGTTCGTCGTGTCGCGGCCGAGCCCCCCACGGCACCGGGTCAGCGGACCCTGCCTTCCGGTGAGGTCCAGAGCTTGCCGCCATCGCCCGCAGTGCAGGAAAAGGCGCTCGAGAACACCTACGGCTCGATCAAAGCCTTCGGCGCTGAGGCGGCTCCCGGCGCCGAGACCACCGCGGTCACCGGCGCCCTCCAGGGCTACCTGGCGGCGACGGCCGCGGGCGACTGGGCGGCGGCCTGCTCACTGCTCTCCTCGCGGCTCGATCCGGGTCTGCGCAACTACGCGGCGCTCGCCAAAGAGCCGAATCCGAGCTGCGCCCAGATCCTCGGTGCTCTGCTGGGCAAAGCACCCCGGGACGTGCTCGCGCGCCAGGCGAAGATCGACGTCGCCGAAGTCCGGATCGACGGGGACCGTGGCTTTGTCGTCTACGCCACGCCTGAATCGATCTCGGTCGACATGCCGATGTACCTCGAGGGCGGCGCCTGGAAGGTCGGCGCGCTCGAAGCCTACGCGCTCTAAAGCAGCCACACGACAAGGAGGAACGAAAGTGGAATCAGGGAAAAGGCGGCGTTCGTTTGGAATCGGATTTGCCGCTGCGGCGCTATTGCTGCTGCTCGTGCCCGCCGCCTTCGGCGCCGAACTCAGTCGTGACGAATACGTCGCCAAGGTCGAGCCGATCTGCAAGGCGAACACCCAGGCCAACGTGAAGATCTTCGCGGGCGTGCGCGAGATGGTGAAAGACGACGAGCTCGGGGCTGCGGCGAAGCGATTCTCGGCTGCGGCGACGGCTCTCGAAAAGGCCGTCAAGCAGCTGAAACGCGTTTCGCCGCCAGCGGAAGACAAGGCTGTGCTGGGCAAGTGGCTGGCCGCCGTGGAGGAAGAGGTGGGCATTCTGCGCAAGGTCTCCAAAGCGCTGAAGGCGGATCAGAAGGGGAAGGCACAGACCGAGGTCGTGCGCCTGAAATATCGCGCCGACATCGCCAACAACATCGCCTACCAGTTCGACTTCGACTACTGCGTGTTCACGCCGTCGCGTTACTTTTAAGCAATCATGTACCGTCCTTGACACAGCTCATACACCCTGAATAAAGTGGCTTTGCTCGTTCAATGGTTCGAGCGGAAAAGGGAAGCGATAAAAGGGGAGATATGACTGCTGTTGATAGAGATGTAAGCCTACGATTCGTCTGGAGTTCCGCGAGTCGCTGGATCGTTTTGGGGGTCGCGACGCTGCTGATCGCCCTCGCCTGCGGTGCGAGCGCCGCTGCCGCCAATGCTGCGCCGACGTACGACTCCAGCATCTCCGGGGTGGTCGGCGAAGAAGTGCAGTTCATGTACAACACCGGGGTCGCCACCGACCCCGAAGGCAACCTTTGGGTCGCCGACCCCGGCAGTCGCCGGATCCATAAATACAGCCCTTCGGGCGAACATCTGCTCGAAGTCGGTTCGTCGGGCCCGGCCTGGAGTCAGCTCCTGTCTCCCCAGGCCATCGCGGTTGACGCCGAAGGCGATGTCTGGGTGGCCGACGAAGGCACCAATCGAGTCCAGGAGTACGGACCCGAAGGCGAACTCATCCGCCAGCTCTTTTCCGGGGGCGGCCTCAATGGGCCCACCGGCATTGCCACGATCGCGCAGTACGTCGTCGTCGCCGACACCGGCAACAATCGCGTGATTGCGTTCGACCCTGGGGGCGGCTACGGCCGACTGATCGGTTCGAAAGGCTCGGGTAACGGTCAGCTCCTGAACCCGGTCGGCGTTGCGGTCGATGGCGAAGGCAACATCTGGGTCGCCGACACCGGCAACAATCGGGTCCAGAAATTCGCCTGGAATGGCTCGTACCTGGGTCAGTTCGGCGGCGAAGGCTCCGGCGATGGCGAGTTCACCGGCGTTACCGGCATCGCCCTCGATCCGGCAGGCAACGTCTGGGCGTCCGACCGCTATGGCTGCCGCGTCCAGGAGTTCACTCCGGCCGGTGAATACCTGCAGCAGTTCGGCGAATGCGGCAGCGAAGAAGGGCAGCTGGGCTACATGATGGAAGGCCCCGGCCTCGCGATCGGTCCCGAAGGCGAGATCTGGGTTGCTAACGGTGGCAACCACGAAGTCCAGAGGTGGCTCCCCTAACCCTTGACAGGGTTGTGTACCACCCTTTACAGTAGTCCGGCTGTCGCATCAGACGGCGGGAACGAGCGCCCTAATGGTTGGGGCATCGAAAATTGGAGGTCGTCCGCTCCCTGTGGCGACTCCAAGGCACAAATGGCTGATCGGCGTCGGGGGCTCTCCCAGCTCCCGGCGCCAAGCCTGCCTGCGAGGAAGGACCGGATGAATCGGACGCAGTTGGCAGTCAACGCTTCCACCGAGCGCGTGCAGCTCATCTCCGCCCAGGCCGAGGCCCGCGCCCGCCTTGCCGGGGTGCTGGCCGAGACCTGCACCAAGGCCGGCTCGGACTGGGCGGCGAAGCTGGTCCTCTCGGTCGGGGCGGGGATCGAGTTCGCGGCCCGGGCGCCGGAGGAGGCGCGGCTGCTGCTGCCCGACGCGGTTGCGATCGACCCGGCGCTAGGGGCCGGGGCGGAGCAGACGTCTGACTTTCTCGCCACCCTGCTGCGTCGGGGCCGCGAGCATTTCCCGCTGGCCGCGACGATGCCGGAGCTGACAGAGCGGGCGATGGTCGGCTCCGTGACCTCGTTGATCGGCGTCAAGCTGCTCAACGGAGAAGCGGCGTTGCTGCCGACGCTGAGGCAGCCCCTGACCCAGCTGCTGCTCACCCCGTACGTTGGCCGCGAGCGCGCTCGTGAGCTCTCGCTTCGCCAGTAGGGGCCGCAGCGCATAGCCTCCAGCCCGTGATCCTCGCGATCGACCAGGGGACTACGGGAACCACCTGCATCGTCTTCGACGGCGATGGCCGGCCGGCCGGCCGCGCCTACTCGGAGTTCGAGCAGTTCTTCCCGCGCCCGGGGTGGGTCGAGCACGACGCGAACGAGATCTGGGCGGTGACGCGGCGGGTCGCCGCCGACGCGATCGCCGCGGCCGGGATCGAGGGCTCGGCCCTGGAGGGGATCGGGATCACCAACCAGCGCGAGACCGTGGTCGCCTGGGACCCGGCCAGCGGCGAGCCGCTGCACCGGGCGCTGGTCTGGCAGGACCGCCGCACCGCCGAGCGCTGCGGCGAGCTGATCGCCGCCGGCCACGAGCCGCTGGTCCGCGCGCGGACCGGGCTGAAGATCGACCCCTACTTCTCGGCGACCAAGATCGAGTGGCTGTTGGCCAACGTCGAGGGGGCGGAGCGGGCGGTGTTCGGGACGATCGACGCCTGGCTGCTGTTCAAGCTGACCGGCCGCCACCTCACCGACTACTCCAACGCCTCGCGGACGATGCTGTTCGACATCCGCCGCCTGCGCTGGGACGAGGAGATCTGCGGGTTGCTCGGGATCGACCCGGCGCGGCTGCCGGAGCCGGCCCCCTCGGGCGGGGTCTTCGGCACCACCTCCGAGTTCGGCGGCGCGGTCCCGGTCGCGGGGGTCGCCGGCGACCAGCAGGCGGCGCTGTTCGGCCAGGCCTGCCACCAGCCGGGGATGGCGAAGAACACCTACGGCACCGGCAGCTTCGTCCTCCTCAACACCGGCGCCGAGGCGCCCGAGCCTCCCGAGGGCCTGCTGACGACGGTCGCCTGGGGGCTCGGCGACGAGGTCGCCTACGCGCTCGAGGCCTCGATCTTCGTCACCGGCGCCGCCGTCCAGTGGCTGCGCGACGGGCTCGGGATCATCGCCGAGGCGGGGGAGACGGAGGCGCTGGCGGCCTCGCTGGACGGCAACGACGGCGTCTACTTCGTGCCGGCGCTGACCGGGCTCGGCTCGCCGCACTGGGACCCCTACGCGCGCGGGACGATCGTCGGCCTCACCCGCGGAAGCGGCCGCGCCCACCTGGCCCGGGCGGCGCTGGAGGCGATCGCCTACGAGACCGTCGACGCGGTCCGCGCCCAGGAGGCCGCCGCCGGCGAGCGCCTGGCGGTGCTGAAGGCCGACGGCGGCGCCGTCGCCAACGCCTGGCTGATGCAGTTCCAGGCCGACGTCCTCGATACCCCCGTGGTGGTGCCGGAGATCGCCGAGACGACCGCGCTCGGCGCCGCCTACCTGGCCGGGATCGCTACCGGGCTCTGGACCCGCGAGCAGGTGGGGGAGATGTGGCGCCAGGCGGCGCGGTACGAGCCGCGCATGAGCGCCGACCAGCGCCAGGGCCTGCTGGCCGACTGGGGCCGCGCCCTGGAGCGCTCGCGTGAGTGGGCAGCCCCCATTCGGCGGGTTTGACTTCGCGTAACCGGCCGGGGATGGAAGGGTTGTCCTTACCGATGGCCGAGATGAAGCCCCAGGTCTACAAGGACCCGCGCCCGGCGGAGTACTTCGACCAGTTCCACGAGTCGGCCCGCAACGGGTCGACCTGGATGTACTCGATCGCGCGGGCGGTGCTGAGCCTGCCGACGATCCTGCTCTACCGCACGCGGGCGATCGGGGTCAAGAACGTGCCTCGCGAGGGCGCCCTGATCCTCGCCCCCAACCACTTCAGCCAGATGGACCACTTCTTCGCCGGCGTCTACCTGCGGCGGAAG
>WUUC01049488.1_pt1 | contig 13601 bp, 15 predicted proteins | sample 6278441 | NCBI WGS metagenome assembly WUUC01 (sample SAMN13675441, study PRJNA597444) | soil metagenome | isolation source: soil | place: USA: Washington | collected 2017-10
ACTAGAGCCTGGTTGTACTCCTTCCAGTTGCTGATCCTTCTGATGCTTTTACCCACGACTATTTCCATCCTGTGCATTCCGGCCTGCTTATGGGCAATCATGCGATCATTTGATGATTTATTCAACAACGCCGCTCAGGGATAAAAAACTGGCATGGGGAGAAAATTGATGCTAAGTTGGTTATTAGCTTAGTCAATTACCCCATAGAGCCTGCCAAACTAGTCAGGCAGTGGTTATCCCAATAGGAGCTTTATAGCGATGGAGTCGCAACGCAGTCCCCACTCTCTACCGCTCTCCTCCCCCACGATTGAGTCCGATCGGCTACTAAACCGGGCGACTGCTGTCAGAAATGGCCAAGATCAGAACCCAGCATTGCCAAGCCTAGACTGGCCCCTCGCCTTGCAACGCGCAGCTAACCAAGCACCATTAGCCCGCGAATTACTCCAATTACTGCTTAATTTCCTACCGCAAGTCACCCAACGGGTCACACGGTTACTCCAGGGTATCGAGGAGCCAGAGATCCTGGATTGGGTTCATAAACTACACGGCGGCACTCTCTGTAGCGGCGTTCCTAGGTTAAGTGCACTATGCCACACCCTTGAATCTCAGCTACGACAAGGCGCTGCTTATCATGCCTTGATCCCAGAGTGGTTAGCGCTATTGGATGAGTTCACAGCCATTGAACAGGCGGCAGTCCACTGGTTAACTTAACGCTCAAATAGTACCGTAGCAATGGCATAGTGCCGTTCATCAGCAATAGAGACCCAATGCCGCGTGATCCCTTGCTGTCTGGCGACCTCTGAGGCCTGTCGGTGTAGCACCAAACAGGGTTTACCCAACGTATCGTTCTGTACTTCAAAATCACAAAAAGCAATCCCCTGTCGAATTCCAATGCCTAAGGCTTTAGCAGCAGCCTCCTTCACGGCAAAGCGCTTTGCTAGAAAGCGGATCGGCTGATGACACTGTTGGTAGTAGTTCCATTCGTGCTCACTTAACAGCCGCCGCGCTAAACTGGATCCGTAACGTCGGGACAGCGCTTCAATGCGAGCAATCTCTACAATGTCAGTGCCTAATCCCATCACACTCACAGGGTTAGGCTTCCTGTATTAGGCGTTTCATCTCTGCGACAGCACTAGCCAGACCCTGCATCACTGCACGAGCCACAATCGCATGGCCAATATTAAGCTCCTGCAGCGTTGTAAGCGCCGCAACGGGTTGTACGTTGTGATAATGGAGCCCATGACCAGCGTTTACCCGTAAACCCCGATCGACAGCATAAGCAGCCACTTGCGCTAATAAGGCCAATGCTAGCGGACGCATTGCTAAGCTGCTGGCAGCATAGGCACCGGTGTGCAGCTCAATCGCCGGAGCCCCCGTAGCCAGTGCGGCCTCCACTTGACGCCGATCGGGATCAATAAATAGGGAGACTTGAATGCCTGCTGCCGATAGCCTCTCGACTGTCGAGGTGATCGCTGCTAAGTGGCTGATCACATCTAAGCCACATTCGGTGGTCTGCTCCTGACGCCTTTCTGGAACCAAACAGCAGTGGTGGGGCTTTAGCGCACAAGCAATCGCTATCATCTCTTCCGTGATAGCTATCTCTAAATTCAGTCGCGTCTGCACGGTGGATCGGATCCGAGCCACATCCTGATCAGTGATATGACGTCGATCTTCTCGAAGATGCACCGTAATGCTATCGGCACCCGCCTGCTCGGCGATGAAGACGGCCTGGAGTGGATCAGGATAACTGCCTCCCCGAACATTGCGCAGCGTTGCGATATGGTCAATGTTGACCCCTAATAGTCGATTCGCCATCAATAGCTCCTATCCTCAATGCTCAGTCAAGCTGCTCGGCTCCATGAGTCGTTCATCAGTATTGATGTGCTGCTCCATAAAGTGTCTACTCTACAGTGACTGATTTAGCCAAATGACGGGGTTGATCAATGTCGGCACCTTTCAGCAAGGCGATGTAATAGGCTAGCAACTGCAAAGGGACCGTATAAAGTATCGGTGAGATCAGGGGCTCAACTGCTGGTAACGCTATCCGCGTGAGTGCCGGGTGATCCATGATCGCAAGCCGCTGATCAGCAAACAGGTAGATCCGACCACCACGGGCACAGATCTCTTCAATATTAGATTGCAATTTTTCCGACAGTTCATTATAGGGTGCTAACGCAATCACTGGCATCTGTGCATCAATCAAAGCCAATGGCCCATGTTTTAATTCGCCCGCTGCATACGCTTCGGCAGGCAGGTAGGCCAGCTCCTTCAGCTTTAAGGCACCCTCCATAGCAACCGGATAATGTACCCCACGACCGACAAAGAGCATCTGCCGATCCTGCACTAATTGGGCGGCTAGCGCTTCCACCGCTTGATCCAGTTGGAGCAGCTGTTCCATTCGCTCTGGCAAGCAGTGTAATGCCGCTATGACTTCCTGCTCCTGCTGTAAGCTCATCCCACTTAACCGCCCCATTCGGGTGACCAACAGCAGTAATAACACCAGCTGCGTGGTAAAAGCTTTGGTGGAAGCAACCCCTATCTCTCGCCCCGCATGCGTGATCAGAGAAAAATCGCTCTCTCGGACTAAGGTAGAGCCTGCATTGTTACACAAGGCTAAGCTTCCTAAATAGCCCATGCTTTGGCTTAATCGTAAAGCCGCCAGCGTATCGGCGGTCTCGCCTGATTGTGACAGCGAGATGAACAGACTATTTTGACGAGCAATCGGCTGGCGATAACGAAACTCTGAAGCTATCTCCACATCACAGGGTATTTTTGCCACCGCTTCAAACCAGTACCGGGCAATCAGTCCTGCATGGTAAGCGGTGCCACAGGCAACAATCTGCACATGCTGGACTCGCTGCAAGCAGCGCTCTGCTGCATCCCCCAGTTCACTTAAATCAACGCAATCAGCAGCCAGTCTTCCAGATAACGTGCGACGAATAGCCGATGGCTGCTCGTACAGCTCTTTCTGCATGTAGTGTTGGTAGGATCCCTTACCGATCTGCTCTTCTAGGACGGCTTCTACTGGCGGACGCTCTACTGGCTGCCCCTGGTGATCCCAGAGGGTGAGTTGTTGATCAGTGATCTCGGCCAGATCCCCCTCCTGCAGGAAAACAACTTGGCGCATCACAGCGGGTAAAGCAAATTGATCCGAGGCAATACAGTGGGCTGTTTCACTACACCCAATCACCAGGGGACTCCCACAGCGTACGGCAACTAAGCGTGTTGGATCCTGGCTATCCAGGACCACAATCCCATAACTACCCCGTAATTGTGGGATCACACGCTGAACAGCTGCTCGCAAATTCATGGGAGAGGCTGAAACAGCAGCCTCGGAGTGCTGAGCAGACTGCTGCTGTCGCTCCCAATGCACTAAATGCGCGATCACTTCAGTGTCAGTGTCTGAGGTAAACTCATAGCCCCGCTGTTGTAATTGAAGTCGCAAGGCTTGATGATTTTCAATAATGCCATTATGGGCCACAGCAATCGAATGGCTCAGGAGCGGATGGGCATTCGCTTCAAGCAATGGACCGTGGGTAGCCCAACGGGTATGGGCTACCCCACAATGACCTTGCAGTACGGCCTGCTCAACGGCAGCGATCAAGGATTGAACCTTGCCAACCCGCCGGAGCCGTTGTAAGTCACCTTGTGGATCGACGACCACAATGCCAGCCGAATCGTAACCGCGATATTCCATGCGAACCAAGCCGGCCAATAACCAACCGACGACATCCCGTTGCGCTACGGCAGCAATAATTCCACACATCGCTTTGACTCCTTTAATAGGAACAGCAGTAATGAGAAGTTAGAAGGAGAGAGCTACTGATCATCTTTTTTTACCAGAGCGTCCTGGACGCTGCCAGCCCTGAATATGTCTCTGGCACGTCCGGCGAATCACCAGCTCCTCTTGGGCAACGTCATGTGTCACCGTAGTCCCCGCACCAATCGTGGCATAGTCGCCAATGCTGACGGGGGCCACCAATTGGCTGCCGGCTCCAATAAACACCTCGTCGCCCAGTACCGTTTTCAATTTATCAGCGCCGTTATAGTTACAGGTGATGGTCCCAGCCCCAATATTCACACCCGCCCCAATCTCAACATCGCCTAGGTAGCCGAAATGACCTGCCTTGGAGCCCGCTCCGATCTGACACTGCTTGAGCTCAATAAAATTGCCAATGCTGGCGGCTTTCTGCAGTTCATTACCTGGCCTTAAACGGGCAAAGGGGCCTACAGTACAGCCGTTGCCAAGACGACTCCCTTCAATCAGCGTGTAGGGTTTGATCTGGCAATCATCACCAATCGTGCAGTTCCTAAGGATAGCGCCAACGCCAATGGTGACTCTATCACCTAAGCGAACCTGGCCCTCTAATAGGACATTGCTGTCAATGACGACATCCTCACCATGGATCAGCTCTCCTCGGAGATCAAATCGACTGGGATCACAGAGCGTGACCCCAGCTTGCAACAGTCGTTCAGCCTGTAATAATTGATAGCGACGTTCTAACTGAGCTAATTGCTGCCGATCATTCACCCCACTGATTTCCCACAGCGCCGCCGGCTGAACCGTTTGAATGCTCTGCCCCTCTGCATGAGCTAAGGCAATAATATCGGTGAGATAGAACTCTTGGGCAGCATTATGATTCGACAGCTGTCCTAACCACCGCTGTAAATCCGCCACATCGACGACCAGTATGCCGCTATTGATCTCGCTGATCTGCCTCTGCTGCGAATTCGCTTCCTGGTGTTCAACAATCCCCACCACCTGTTGATCAGAGCGGCAGATCCGACCATAACCCGTGGGATCAGCCACTTCAGCAGTCAGTAGGCTGATTCCACCCTCTGGTTTAACACGTAATAGCTGCTGTAAAGTCTCGGGAGTGGTTAATGGGACATCCCCATACAGGATGACTAGGGCCTGTTCTCCCTGCACATAGGGCAGTACCTGGCGTACAGCATCGCCTGTACCCAGCGGCGAGGTTTGCTGCACCCATTGCAACGGCTGCGAACCTAAATATGCCTGTAGCTGCTCAGTTGATTGGCCAGTCACCAAATAACAGTGTTCAATAGGCAATTGACGGGTAGTATCAATGACATGCTGGAGCAATGCTTTGCCAGCTAAGGGGTGTAGAACCTTGGGCCGTGCAGAGCGCATACGGCTGCCACGGCCAGCTGCTAAAATGACTGCACTCACCGTGTAAGAAATGGCTGGCTGCATGAGGGAGTTACTGCCGCGTTTTTTTGACTAGCTCAATCACTCTTAATTGAGCCAAAGCTTTAGCTAATTCAGCGGTCGCTTGCACATAACTGCGATCACCGTGGAAACAATGGATCTGTTTTTCTGCCTGTTGCTTCGCCTTTAGAGCTCTCGCTTCATCTAACTCTTCACCCCGAATAGCAGTATCCGCCAGAACCATCACCATCCACGGTTGTACCTCCAGCAAGCCTCCGGAGAGATAGATAAAGCGCTCCTCTGGACAGTTAGGGATAGATAGCGCCACCATCCCAGGCTTGATGTCCGTTAATAACGGGGCATGATTCGGATAAATCCCCAACTCACCTTGACTCCCCGTGATGCGGATCTTATTCACCAGACCGGAAAACAGCTGCTGCTCCGCACTCACCACCGCTAATTGAAACGTTGCCGAGACCATAGATCCTCTTCAATTCGCCGCTTACAGTCGCTGTGCCTTGGTAATGGCTTCATCTAGGTTCCCCACCATGTAAAATGCCTGTTCGGGCAAATGGTCATACTCCCCAGATAAAATGGCATCAAAACCATAAATATTCTCTTTAAGCGAAACGTAGCGGCCGGGGATATTTGTAAAAATCTCTGCCACGAAAAAGGGCTGCGATAAGAATCGTTCAACTTTACGAGCACGGGAGACAACTAATTTGTCCTCTTCGGAGAGCTCATCCATGCCTAAAATAGCAATCAGATCTTTTAACTCTTTATAACGCTGTAGCATCGCTTGCACACGTCGCGCCACCTCGTAGTGCTCACTGCCCACGATGTGAGGATCAAGCTGTCGAGAGCGCGACTCTAGCGGATCAATCGCTGGATAGATCCCTGAGGCAGCCACGCGACGACTTAATACGACAGAGGCATCTAAATGTGAAAAGGTCGTGGCTGGTGATGGATCGGTCAAATCATCGGCCGGCACATAAACCGCCTGAATCGACGTAATTGAACCCTGTTGGGTAGAGGCAATACGCTCCTGTAACACCCCCATCTCTTCCGCTAAGGTCGGTTGGTAACCCACTGCTGAAGGCATACGGCCTAACAGTGCTGAAACTTCAGTACCTGCCAAGGTATAACGGTAAATGTTATCGATGAATAACAGGACATCCCGACCCTCATCGCGAAACTTTTCAGCCAGTGTCAACCCCGTCAAAGCAACCCGTAGCCGATTGCCCGGCGGCTCATTCATCTGCCCATACACTAAAGAGACTTTGTCGAGTACTTGAGAGGTTTTCATCTCATGATAAAAGTCATTACCTTCTCGCGTGCGTTCACCAACCCCGGTAAATACCGAATAACCCGCACTTTCGACTGCAATATTACGGATCAACTCCATCATATTGACTGTCTTGCCTACTCCGGCTCCCCCAAATAGCCCTACTTTGCTCCCTTTGGCAAAAGGACAGAGCAGATCGATCACTTTTATCCCCGTGACTAATAGCTCTGTGGAACCCTTCTGATCAGCATAGCTGGGCGGCGGTCGATGGATGGGCCACTGTGTCTCAGTGACAATCTCGCCCTGCTGATCAATGGGCTCACCGAGAACATTCATGATACGCCCCAACGTCTCTTTACCAACCGGCACGGTAATCGGATACCCGCTATCACAGGCCTCAACGCCCCGTTTCAGTCCATCGGTAAAGCCCATGGCAATACAGCGGACCACCCCTCCCCCCAACTGCTGCTGAACCTCTAGCACCAACGGTGGATCAACAACCCTCAAAGCATTGTAGATCTTCGGGACCGAACCCAGTGGATACTCAACATCCACAATGGCGCCAATCACCTGGATAACCTTCCCCGTTGTCATTCTCAAACCTCTAAACAATTAACTGTGGGCTTAAATAGCCGAAGCCCCTGCGACAATTTCATTCAGCTCTTGAGTGATACTGGCTTGGCGCCTTTCATTATAGAGGCGCTGCAGATCCTCAAGTAAATCGCCCGCATTATCCGTGGCCGTTTGCATGGCGACCATCCTGGCAGACTGTTCACAGGCCAAATTTTCTACGACCGCTTGATAAACTTGTGACTCAATAAAACGTGACAATAACGTCTCTAATAAGTGTTGCGGGGAGGGTTCATACAGATAGTCCCAATTCCCTGGATGTGCTATCCCTTCAGGGGTTTTGTGGATCGGCAATAAGCACTCTATCTGGACACTCTGTCGCAGACTATTAACAAACTTATTGTAGACCAGGTAGAGTCGATCCCACTTTTTTTGGTGGTAGGCTGCAAGAGCCACCTTCACCACGCCAATCAAATCAGCCAACTGTGGATGGTCGCCCAACCCCTCGATCTGGGCCACTACTGGGATCACACTCCTACTAAAAAAACCTATCGCTTTGGAGCCAATCAGGGCTAATTCTACGGCAACCTCCTGTTCAGTCCAGTGATAGATCTCCTCTAACAATTTTTTGAACAGCTTGGCATTTAATCCACCACACAGACCACGGTCACTAGCCACCACTAAGAAACCGACCCGGTTGACTGCGCGCTCTTCTAAATAGGGAGGCTGGTAAGCTAAATCCGCCAAAGCAACGTGGCCAATCACCGAACGAATGGCCTGGGAATAGGGACGACCGGCCGCCATCTGTATTTGGGTTTTTGCCATTTTAGACATCGCCATGGTCTTCATCGCTTGAGTCATGGTTTGAGTATTCTGCACACTGCTGATCTTACTACGGATCTCTTTTTTACTGGACATCGTGCTTCACTCCCACCCTAATCGCTCCGCATCGCCTCACTGTGGCCAGTACTACTCACCAAGTATCTCCTGTTTTAAAGGCATCGAGTATCTGCTTGAGGCTCTTTTCAATGAGCTTATCGTAAGCTCCTGTCATATTCAGTTGGTTGTAAAACAGGGTGTATTCCCTCTGCGCGTAACTGAGCAATGCCTTTTCAAAATTTTGGATCTCTGTGACCGGAATCGGCTCTAGATAGTGATGCTCTACTGCAAACAGCAGCAGGGCCTGCCCAGCAATCGATAGCGGTTCGTAACGCGACTGCTTTAACAGCTCTGTGACCTTTTGACCATGCGCCAACTGCTTACGGGTCACCTCATCCAAATCGGCAGCGAATTGCGAAAAAGCGGCCAATTCACGATACTGCGCCAATGCCGTGCGCACCCCACCAGAGAGCCGCCGAATCACGCCACTTTGTGCGGCTCCTCCCACCCGAGAGACTGAAATCCCTGGGTTGATGGCTGGACGGATCCCAGCATTGAATAGGGTACTTTCCAGAAAAATCTGCCCATCAGTAATCGAAATAACATTCGTGGGGACAAACGCTGAAACATCACCCGCTTGGGTTTCAACAATGGGGAGTGCCGTTAATGAACCGCTACGCCCTTTGACCATGCCTTGAGTCAAGCTTTCTACATAGGCTGGACTAACCCGAGCTGCTCGTTCCAGCAGGCGCGAGTGGATATAAAAGATATCTCCGGGAAAAGCTTCTCGCCCAGGGGGTCGCCGTAATAGCAGAGAAATCTGCCGATAAGCCACGGCTTGCTTGGAGAGATCATCATAAACAATCAAGGCATCCTCACCCCGATCACGGAAGTACTCACCCATGGTACAGCCCGCATAAGGGACTAAATATTGTAAAGCTGCAGCTTCCGCAGCTGACGCCACCACAACTATTGTGTGGGCCAAAGCCCCATGCTCTTCCAACTGTCGCACCACATCGGCCACGGTAGAGGCTTTTTGACCAATCGCTACGTAGATACAGTGAATACCTGATTCGCGCTGATTGATAATGGTATCGATAGCCAATGCGGTTTTTCCCGTTTGCCGATCGCCAATGATCAGCTCACGCTGTCCTCGGCCAATTGGAACCATGGAATCAATGGCTTTATAGCCGGTCTGTAGCGGCTGATCCACCGATTGACGCTCAATCACACCCGGCGCCATGACATCAACCGAAGCATAACTGTCATAATCTAGGCGACCTTTTCCATCTATGGGGTGACCTAAAGCATTCACCACACGACCGAGTAAACCTCGGCCTACTGGCACCTCTAACCCCCGACCAGTACCTCGAACCGTCATTCCCTCTACCAGATCGGCATAGGGTCCCATCACTACAGCACCCACATCATCGCGCTCTAAATTAAGCGCCAGCGCATAGCGCTCTCCGGGCAGTTCTATCACCTCACCTTGCATCACGTCAGACAGGCCATGAATACGGATAATTCCATCATAGATGGCCGTAATAGTGCCTTGATGACTTAACTCACTGCTAATATTCAGCTGAGCAATCCGCTGTTTAATCAGTTCACTAATCTCGTTCGGATTCAGTGGCATTGTTTGTTCTCTCTGTTAAGCCTGCAACTGCTGATCTAATCGATTGAGCCGTCCCCGGACACTGCCATCGAGAGCCCAATCTCCTAGGCGAATCATCAGGCCAGCTAATAGGGTGGAGTCCACACGGCATTGCAAGGTGACTTTGCAGGCTAACCGCCGACTTAATGCGCTACTCAGCCGCTGCAGCTGCTCACTGGTTAAAGGAGAGGCTGCTATCACTTCAACCGTGATCTCTTGTTCATAGGCTTGTTGTAACGCCGTAAATTGTTGCCAGACTGTCGGTAGCAGCTGTAGGCGGCCGTTCTGTATCATCACTTGTAGGAAGTTTTTCGCATGGCGATCCAGCGCTGTTTGACAGATTTCCTGCAAGAGATCCGCGCCTTGCATGGCAGTGAACGGGTTTGCCAGCAGCTTGACCATCTGAGGATCGCTGATTACCTGTGCTGCAAAACTGAGCAGCCGCTGCCACTGGTCAATGCTGTCCTGCGAGAGCGCAAATTCAAAGGCTGCTAGGGCATAAGGGCGCGCTAATCTGCTCAGATCCGTCATCAAACCCTCTTCACCACGGATTTAGCCATCTTATAGTTCCGCCACAAGCTGTTCGACGATCTGTTGGCTGGATTCGCTATCTATCGTACTATTGATTAATTTCTCAGTGGCCAGCACAACCAATTGTCCAAACTGTTTACGTAGGGTCTCATGCTCACGCTGGCAGATCTGCTCCGCTTCAACCTGAGCTTGCGCTAAAACCTTGGTACGCTCCTGCTGCACTTTGATTTTCGCCTCCTCAAGGATCTGCGTCCGCTCTCTATTGGCCTGCTCAATGATGACTTGTGCTTGATTTTTAGCTTTTTGCAACTGAAGCGCCACCTCAGATTGTGCCAACTTCAAGGCTTTTTTTGCCTCCTCAGCGGCAGTTAATCCTTCAGCAATCGTCTGCTGACGTGCCTCAATGGCAGCCAACAATGGTGGCCAAACATACCTCATGCAAAATAAAACAAATAAAACAAAAGCGATCGCTTGGCCGAGTAGCGTAGCATTCAAATTCATCGGCTAGCTCCTTTCATTGGATCACACTCTCCATTTTTCTCAACGGTCAACGTAATTAATGAGCCAGGCCGAAAATAAAGTAGAGCGCAACAGCCACTGTTAACATCGGGATCACATCAATCATCCCCATTACGATAAGAAATTGTGTCCGTAACTTCGGCATTAAATCTGGTTGCCTAGCCGCACCCTCCAGGAATTTACATCCCACCATACTAATGCCTATTGCTGCACTGATCGCAGCAATTCCCAACATGCCGGCAGCCAGCACATACAAATCAACACTAACAGATCCCATGACAAACTCCTGAGGTTAACAATCATTTTGGATAAGCAACAACTAGTTAATCGTGACCATCACCCACCATAGCGAGGTAAACAATCGTCAGTACCATAAAAATAAAAGCTTGCAAGGCAATGACTAAAATGTGAAAAATTGCCCAAGGCACCGAAAAAAGCCACTGTGCCCACCAAGGCATCAGTGCACTAATTAAAAGAAAAATCAACTCCCCGGCATACATATTACCAAATAGTCGTAGCCCCAGCGACAGCGGCTTGGCTAGCAAAGAGAGCGTTTCCAATAAAAGGTTAATGGGAATAAACAACCAATGATTGAAAGGATGCAGTGCGAATGATCGAATAGCACCCCGTGCTCCCTGCATCCGCACACTATAAAATAAAATTAAAAAAAGAACGCCTAGTGACAGCGATAAGGTGATATTCACGTCAGCAGATGGAACCACCCGCAGTCTATCCAAACCTGCGTGCTGTGCTAGCGATGGAAGCAGATCAACAGGCAGTAAATCCATGGAATTCATTAAGAATACCCAGACAAAAATAGTCAGCGATAGTGGGGCTATCAGGCGGTCTTGACTCTGAAACACTTCCTGAACAGAGTTGTTAACAAATTCCACCAGCATCTCAACAGCACATTGCCCCCTCCCAGGAACTCCCGAAGTTGCTTTAGTCGCGATCTTATAGAATAGCCATAAAAATAGCACGCCCAACCCTACTGAAAAGCAGAGGGAATCGAGGTGCACCGCCCAAAAACCTGATCCTAAGCGCCAATGTTGTAGATGGTGCGCAATGTATTGTTGCGCCGTAATACCCGTTGTCATGGCACTCCTATCAGCTACAGTTACCCCTATTTCTAACCGTGATCATCCGCCGCACACTGTGGTGATCGTCACTCCCTGATACACCGCAGGCTGTTTACGCTCCCTGTGACCGTCGAACAGCCGCCATAATCTCATCCTTGGCAGCCTGACTATCTTTCCAACCTTTTATGGTAACCCATTTTCCTGGCTCTAGTGCTTTATACTGCTCAAAGAAATGCTGGATCTGTGCCTTCAAGAGCGCAGGTAGGTCCTCAACATCGCTCATCTCCTCGTAAGCTGTTGTGAGCTTGTGGTGAGGCACCGCAACCACTTTAGCATCTTCACCACTCTCATCCTGCATGCAGAACAGAGCCACGGGGCGACAACGAATCACCGATCCAACCTGCAGTGGATAGGGAGTCGGCACTAAAACATCGACCGGATCACCGTCCTCAGCCAAGGTTCCATTAATGTACCCATAATTACAAGGATAGAACATTGGCGTCGCAATAAATCGGTCCACAAACAGGGCACCGCTCTGTTTATCCACTTCATATTTAATGGGATCAGAATGGGCGGGGATCTCAACGATGACATAAATATCTTCTGGGAGATCTCTGCCAGATGGCACGCGCTGTAAACTCATCTTATGATCCTTATCAATCCCCTCTATTTCTGTAGGGCCGCATTATACCTTGGTGACGGTAAATAGTCAGAAGAAAAGTCCTTTTTATTTATCTAAATCAATCTATTGATGCATAAAAGATTCGACTTGATCCATCATGGTGATTGAACCAACAAATAGTGGAGAGCGTTGGTGCAGTGTGGTTGGCTGGATATCCAGAATACGTTGGCTACCATTGCTAGCACGGCCGCCGGATTGTTCAGCTAAAAAAGCGATGGGATTACACTCATACAACAAACGTAATTTACCTTGAGGATAGGGAGTAGTGCTTGGATAGAGGTAGATCCCCCCTTTTAATAAATTACGGTGAAAATCAGCAACCAGAGAGCCTATATAGCGGGCGCTATAGGGGCGGCTGGTCGCTGGATCCGGAGTTTTGCAGTACTGAAGGTACTGCTTGATCTCAAGCGAAAAATAGTGCTGCTGCCCCTCATTAATCGAGTAGATCGCGCCCTGAATCGGTGAACGAATGTTCTCATGAGACAGACAAAACACCCCCAGTGTGGGATCATAAGTGAAGCCATGAGTCCCATGACCGGTGGTGTACACGAGCATGGTCGATGATCCATAAATCACATAACCCGCGGCAACCTGCTGTTGACCCGGTTGTAAAAAATCGGCCAGTGTCACGGCGCTGCCAAGCGGGGAGACGCGCCGATAAATCGAAAAAATGGTCCCGACAGAGACATTGACATCGCTATTCGAAGATCCATCCAATGGATCAAATAACACGACATACTTAGCCCACCGTGCTCGCTCACTGGTAAAAGCAATCAGGTGCTCCTCCTCTTCGGAGGCAATCCCCGCAACCTCACCACGCGCCTCTAATGCAGCTTTGAAGGTCTCATTAGCAAAGTGATCGAGTTTGGTCTGCGCTTCGCCCTGCACATTGTTAATGCTATTGCAGCCTAAAATATCCACTAAACCTGCTTTATTGATCTCCCGGTGTACAATTTTAGCGGTCAATTTAATCGCTGCCAGCAGAGCGGTCAGCTCGCCGGTAGCGTGTGAAAAATCGTGCTGCTTCTCGACAATAAACTCGCCTAATGTCTTCATATCACTTATTTTCCCCATATAAAAGCCTGCTAGCAACCAGAGGTACCGGCTGGATCTTGACCCATGTTGATACAGCATAACCCATCAACATCAACATCAACTTGAACTTGCCCCGTTTTAACGGACACTAAGAAGAGAAACCCTCTAGTTGCATTGCCTGCTATTTTCAAACTCTA